>VFQN01002015.1_pt1 | contig 32449 bp, 46 predicted proteins | sample 3512371 | NCBI WGS metagenome assembly VFQN01 (sample SAMN10412370, study PRJNA504923) | tailings metagenome | isolation source: Replicate 2 from Balatoc abandoned mine | place: Philippines: Itogon, Benguet | collected 2017-08-28 | reverse complement strand
TGGGGCGGTCATAACCGCCCACGAGTGCTTCCCAAGCACCGAATCCCAAACCTGTAAACCTTTCCCCCGAAAAAAAAAAAAAAAAAAAAGCTCGCGGGCCGCACGCATATCACATCTGTTGCGCACGCCTGCAGTCTGTTCGAAAACACAGCATTTACGACATTAGCACGTCCCAACGCAACCAAGGAGCAACGAGTGCCTGTATCCCCGCACCTCCCCGATCCCACACGTGGTGTCCATACTTGGCTCACGGTGACGGTGGGCTACCCACGGCTGCAGGCCAGAATCACAGTGCAACTACTGACCCACTTGCATATGCGCTTTCCGTGCCTCTCCAGCTCGGCAACTCCACAATTAAAAGAAAGCAGCAACTATGGAATACGCCTTATCCCGTGGTCCCGCACTCGCCCTTGTGCCCCTCCCGCCAGTGCGCCGCCTGGCACTCGCGCCGGCAGTACCACGCGCCGCTGCACCGCCCGCACTTCATCAGCTGCAGCCCCGCCTCGCTGTCCCCCGCCAGGTTGGTGCAGCGCCACCAGGAGCAGCGCCGCAACGGCGACGGCTGCTGCACCTCCTCCTCCATCACCTCCACTAGCCCACACCCGCCGACCGCCCTGGCACCAGGCGCGGTGGGCCCATCTAGTAAGTCCTTCAACACACCACGCCCGCCGCGCTCCCACTCCCTCAGGGCCTGCGCCATCACCGGCCCCATGACGCTGCCACGTGTCAGCAGCCGGAGCACCACACCCGAGCTCCACGTGCAGGCTGCCGGGACGGGCGGGCCAGGGTCCGCCCCCACCGCCAGGGCCTTGCGCACCTCCAGCGGGGACCTGATCATGAACGTGCCGCTGGCCGACAGCAGCCGCTCGGTTATCTGCTGCACCAGCGGCCTCTCGTCAGGAGGGGTCACGCTGAAGGAGCTCATGTGCGCCTCCAGCCGCATGCCCGCCCCCAGCAGCTCCACCACCCGCGCCTCCCGCACCAGCAGCCGCAGCCGCCGCCCGCCCAGGCCGCCGCCGCCGCCAGTGCCCCCTGTTGCTGCTGCGGTGGAGGTCGACGGCCCTGCGCCGCCTGCCGTGTCGCCGCTTCCCAGCCCCACCGGCAGCCACAGCGTGCACGCGTATATGCACATCCGCAGCCTGGTCGTATCCGCGCCGTGCACCCGCACCGCGGATATCCCGCCGGGCCCGGCAGGCATCACTCGCCTTGCGGTCCCGATGACCACATCCGATAGCCCGGGCAGCCACTCGCACGCGGCCAGCACCGCCATGCGCCGGAGCTGCGCAGCGGGGCCCCCTTTGGTGGCGTTGCTGCAGGCGTAGGCGTCCATCATCCACACGCACAGCAGCATCAGGGTGACGGCCATGGTGTGGGTGGCCACACCCAGCAGGGCGCCCACCGACTTGGCTGTTGCAAGCGTTCCGAGCAGTTCCTCGGCCATCGCCGCCCGCATCAGCTTGCCCATGCTGCTGATGAGGGCGGCCGCCTCCGTGGGGCTGCCGTACGCCAGGAGCCATGCGAACAGCGGCTTGTTGAGGGCCATGGACAGGAGGCAGCCAAGCAGGCGCTCGTTGGCAGCTCCCGGGCTCACGCTGGGGCCGCCCCCCGCCCCCCGCACCAGGCGCTCCAGGCAGGGCAGCAGGCCGGCCGACAGCGCCGCGGCCAGGGCGGGCGGAGGCTGGGCAGGCAGGGTGCCTGCGGGGCGAGCGCATCAGGAAAGCAAAGGGTCATACGGCATAACAGCACCGCCGTTGCTGCTGTCCGTGAGGTTCGGTTCCATGGCAGTGTCAGCCGAAAGGGTTAATTGCTTCATGCTGGGAGGCAGGCAGGCGTGCGATCTTCCCCACGTCTGACATTTGCATGTCCAGGACTGCCGCTGGAGCGCCTCCCAGGAACCCACCGTCGCTGGGCAGCGCGCCCGGGTCAATGTAGAGCGCCTTGGCGAACAGCTGGATGTCGTCGTTGCCTGCCCACGTGATGGTGTGACGCACCGCCGCAAACGCCAGCTGCCACCACTCCGCCTCCGCCGCCTGCCGGCGCTGCTCCTGGAGCAGCGGCACACGCCGCCTGTACAGCGTCAGCGCCAGAGCGGCGACCGCAGACCTCTCCCTCGGCATCAACGGAAGTCCGGGCGAGCGCAGGCGGCCTCCACCTCCGCCTCCGCTGCCCCCGGAACCCCCGCTACCCCCGCCGCTGCCGCTTGGCCCGGCCGCCCCCATGCCGGACTGCCTCTGCTGCGCCGCTGCGACTGCAAAGTCCACCAGTCGGCGCAGTACCTCCAGCGCCTTGAGGGACTTCGGAGGGCGGTGGTCCACCGCGTACGCCAGGGCAAAGAGCGGCGTGTTGCGTACGGGCGTTGCGGGGTCGCCCAGCCAGTCGTATTCGTCAGAGCCATCCCCGCCGTCCTCCTCCTCGCTCCTCCCATTACTCCACCAAGACCGCAGGCCAAAGGCTGGTATCATCGCAAGCATGCCGTACGACGGCCCGCCGTCTGCTTCACACAGCACGTGCAGGCCCCCGACGGCGGCCAGGTACCGCGCGCAGGGGCCGCCGAGCACGGCGTCGCGGGTGGTGGAGCAGCCGAGCGGGCTGTCTAGCCACAGCGACAGCCTGGCGTAGCCCCCGATGAAGTTGTCCATCATGACCAGGGCCTCTGCCGAGCAGCCCAGCCAGGTCCCGAGTGGTGAGGAGGCCTCTTCCACACGCATCAGGTGCAGCAGCCCCCGCGCCAGGTGCTCCACCGCGCCGCTACGGCGCAGCGCCTCGCGCAGCAGTGCCATTGCGTTTCGCTGGTGGGCGCTTGGTCTGGCGGCGGCTGCTGGTGCGGTTGTGGTTGTGGTGGTGGTGGTGCTGCTGCTGCTGCTGCGTGCTGCTGTACCGGCCTCCGCCGCAGGTGCCCCAGGGTCCGCGACGCCCGGCTCGTCCACAAAGCGGCTGGCAAGGTATGAAAGGCCCAACAGCACCACCGCGCACCGTTGCACGGGCAACAGGAGCCCACCATTAGCGGCACTTGAAGCTGCTCCGGCCGTGCCCGCCCCTTGCGCGCCCAGGTGGTGCGCAGCGTGTCCACCTGTCCCGGCTGCATTGCGCGCCTCCGGCGTCCCCAATCTGCCCACCGCCGTGTCCAGGCTGCGGCTGCACGCCTCCAGGGTGTGCATGCGGAGCAGCGTGCAGGCCAGGCTGCAGGACTGCGCCAGGGGACCTTCCCGAAGCAGCAGGTCGAGTATGCTTATAGCGGTTAGGGCGAGCAGTTGTATAAGCTGGCCGATAGTTGGGCCCGCCTGACTGCTGGTGGAGGTGCCGGCTTCTGCAGTTGAGCATGACGCAAGGAGGTGCTGCCAACTGTAAAGCCCTGTGTCACTTGCCGGCCAGCGCACTGCTAGTGCCGTGAGCGTCATCAGCTGCGCGCAGAGTGCAGGTGACTCAACCAGCAGCGCGCGGGCAGCGCTCTCCCCGGCCACCAGTCGATTTACGTAGCAGCCGCTCAAGGTTTCTGGAAGTTGTTCGTCTTGCCGCAGACACTCGAGCAGGGCGAACAGCGTTTCCTGAAGCCGTTTCAGCGCGTGCTCAGGCAAACCCGACGCGCCGTTGAGATGTTTATCACGCAGCTGTACATTTGTCTCAAGAAAGGGGAGGACCTTGCCTAAGTCACGTGCTGCCTGTGACGACGCAACCCGCAGCACGTTCCGATCCATGGCGCCAATGATGCCGGAGATGCCACCTCACGCGGAGTCGCAATGAGAGCACGGCGTCAGATGCATAGTTCACAGCAGAAGGCGTCACAGGCACCGCTGATTGCGAATGGGCTTCTCAGACATGTCTGCTTTTAAGAGCACGTGTACAGATGTGCTTTTGCAGGCTGTGACGAAGGCAAGTATGCTTGCTGTCGAGCACATGTATACTGAACAAGCTTGGAGACCCCAGCGTTGCCGTTAACCGTTGCCACATCTCAACCGCCCGGATACGCTGCTGCTCCATGCAACATCCGCCGCGTCGTCCCCTCCCTCTGCGGCCCCACCAGCGCCATCGCCTCTGCCACTACCGCTTCCCACTCCCTCCCCTCTTCAGGTACCGTTTGGCGCGCCAAGGCAAGCTCACTAGAAACCGAACAGCGCAAAGGCTGTTGATCAAGGCCGCATAGGGCGTAACAATATTGGTACTGCTATTCCGCACCCAACGCCCAGAAGCCAGGCCAGCAAGAGCAACTGATATTGAGCCGCAGCCTTGGCTCGACAGCGGGAGACCCACCCAGGAACCAAGCGTTTTGCCAAGCGTTCAGTCCCCACAGCCCGCGAAGTCCTTACCCCACTGGACAGCGGGCCGCGTCCATCCCATGCGCTAGCCACTGCGGTACGACCAAAAGCGTGCCCAAACTTGCACTGGCCAATACCAGAAGAAGGGCATCGTGCGGCCCAAGTACCGGTCCGGTCAGACGCTATTTGACGCACGACACCGCACATCCAAACCAGGGGAGAACGTTCTCCTCTGGTTGACGCCACTATGTAAAGCCCAAGTTGCCGTTTCGTGCTCAGCGACAACATGAAACACCTGACAACAGCAGTACCAGCCAACGCAGTCTCGGTGTCAACTGGTGTTAAATGTTAGAGCCCTGCATCATGTCCGTTCACAGCAAGGCCTACCGTGCGGCCGCGGCTCTCAAGGCCCCACCTGTCCCCAAACCGGAGGGTCACCAAAGCCAGTATATTGGCAAGCACAAGGCCCTTGCTACTACTGCTGCTGCTGCTGCTGGCGTTGCAGTATGGCCTGCTGCGCCAGAGTGGGCTGCGGCATGTCCTGCAGCCCGCCCCCCGGCGGCCCCGGGAACACCCCTGGGGCCGGGCCCTTGCCTTTCTTAGGCAGCATCCCTTGCAGCCCCCGGCCCTTACCCCCGGCCCCACCCCCACCCCCACGTCCGCCCCCACCGTGCCCCCCACCTCCCCGGCCTCCTCCGCCGTGCCCCCCTCCGCCCCGGCCCCCGCCTCCATGTCCCCCTCCCCCTCCCCCTCCCCCAGGCCCTGGACCCGGCTTGGCCAGGTGTTGACGCTTCAAGGAGTGCAGCACGCCATGCCGATGCCTGTGTGGCCCTCGCCCTGCACCTGGCCCAGCCCCCAACCCGGGTCCACCGCCCATCCCCGCCCCTGCCCCTTCAGGACCCTGCCCGGTCGCCATCGGCATCCCCATGCCCATGCCCACTGGCATCCCCATGCCCACCCCTTGCCCCTGCACGTGCTGCATGGGCTGCTGCACACCCTGCATCGGTGGCCCTGCCGAGCCCCCTCCCGGTCCTCCACCTGCTGTGAAGCCCTGCTGGGGCGGCGGGTACGGCCCGGGCGCGCCAGGGGGCGTCTGCCGGCGCGGCATGCCGCCAGATTGCAAGTGCATGGGCTGCTGCTGCTGCTGCTGTTGCATCCCACCCACGGTGTCAGGACCCGCGTCCTGGGTAGGTCCCTGCGGCGGCAGCGGCAGTGGGCGCAGCTCTCCGCCCATGAAGGGCGCCCCGGGCGGCTGCAGCAGCTGCGGCGGCGGAGGGCCCTGGCCCTGTTGCCCCTGCGCCTGTTGTGCCTGCACCCGAGGGTCTGAGACCATTGCAGCAGCCTGCCCTGCTTGTTGCTGTAGCCGGGGGTCAGCCGTTGGCGGGGCCATTGACGCGCCCCCTAGCGGCCCCGGCGCGGCCTGCTGCTGCGCCGGCCCCTGCATCTGGAGCCGCGGGTCAGCTGCCAGCCCCAGCCTCCCCCCCGCCGCCTGCTGCAGGCGGGGATCACCTCCCCCCACACCCGCACCCTGCCCCGCACCGCCCACACCTCCGGGCGCAACCCCGCTCACCGCAGGTGGCGTGCTGGCGCGCGCAAAGCCCCGCCCGCCGCCGCCGCCCGCCATCCTGCCACCCCGTTGCTGCTGCTGCTGCTGCTGCTGCTGCTGCTCCGCCGCCGCCGCCGCCGCTGCCACCGCCGCCGCCTTGCACCGCTCCTTCCACTCCACGTACTCGTCAAAGAGCTCCTCCGCGCTGGCGTCGCCGATGACGCACCCCCGGGCCTCCGCGTCCCCCAGCAGGGCCGCCCAGGAGGGCTCCCGCCGCAGCGCCGCAAACTGCCCCAGCACCCACAGCGCGCGCTTGGCACGTGTGATGGCCACGTTCATGCGCCGCACGTCGGCCAGGAAGCCCACGCCGCCGCCGCCGCCACCGCCGCCGGATGGCGGCGGCGGGGGCGCGCCCGGGCGCGCGGTGCGGACGCAGGACAGGATGATGACGTCCAGCTGCTTGCCCTGTGGGCCGGGAATGGTGGGAGCATTGGGGGGAACGCGTTATGGTTGGGCAGGCGTGCGGTCGTGGCCATGAGTTTTCCGGGAGTCACGGCGTAGCGCAGAGATGTTTGTACAACATACCTGCTAGCAAAACAAAGCGTATGCTCCACATACTCATGGTATACTTTCAGGGTCGTGGCATAGGCGCCGATCACCTGACAGGACAGCACTGGTTTGATGACCTGGCCTGACTACGTGTCCGTACGCATCGCGACACATTCCGTATTGTGTGCATGGACAGCTGCACGCCCTGCCGCCCACCTGAAAGCTGTCCACCGTCTCAATACGCACGGCGTCCAGCACGCCCGGCCCCAGCGCCTCCACGAAGCGCTGCCGCAGCAGGTCCCGCTGCGCGCGGTAGGGCGAGATGATGCCCACCGTCACGCCCTCCTTGAGCGTGTAGCCGCCGGCAACAAAGTACGGCACACCGCCGGGGCCCAGCCCTCCACCCGCCTCCACCAAACCCCCAGCCGCTCCCCCAGGCCCGAACCCCCTGTCCGTGGACGGGGTCCTGCCGGGTATACCGTCTTGCGGCTGGGGAGTGGAGTCTCGGTAAGCGAATGGCGCGCCGCCGTTGGCGGCGGCGGCAGCGGCGGCGGCGGCGGCGCCGACGCCTGGTCCCCTCACCGCCGCCAGCAGCTCCATGTACAGCCCCAGCGCCATCTGGGCCTCCGCCTCGTTGCTGCGGGACCTCCCCTGCAGCTGCTCCCGCCCGCCCGCCACGTCGTACACCACGTACGGCTTCAGCAGGTCCGTGTAGTAGTACGGCGGCGGCTGGTCGGCCTCGCGCAGGACGGACTCGCCGTCTGCGAGGCGGCCCTGGTAGAAGTAGGCGGAGGGGAAGGTGCGGATCTCGGGGTGCATGCGGTACTGCACGTTGAGCATCTTGACGGGGGTGCCGGCCTGCGCCAGGCGCTCAAAGAGGGAGCGCTCAAGCAGGGTCTCCTTGGCGGCGGCGGAGAAGAGCGTGGCGGGCAGCTGCTGTGGATCGCCCACCAGCACCAGCCGCCGGCAGCCGAACAGCAGCGGCTGCAGCGCGGCAATCTCGGAGGCCTATCGGGTTGGAAGGTTGGAGGTGCAGGTGGATGCAACACGGATGCAGTGGATATGTGGATGTAGTTTTCTCCATGATAGATAGGTTGTAAGAGGCACGGGGGCTGCCGTCCAGGCACCCTGCTTCCAGGGGGGATTGCTGCAAGGTGCAGTACGCGTGTGGCAGCAAGTTGGGGTCTCACAGGAATGACAGCACGGGGCGCGGCCTTTGCCGCACCTGCGCCGCCTCGTCTATGAGCACGGTGTCGAAGCCCCGCTCCAGCCGCCCGAACACCGCCCGGCCGGTGGAGGACAGCGTGGTGAACACCATCTCGGCCTGGGGAGACCATCAGGCCAAAGGGCAACGCGAAAGGGGCAGGAACCAACGGTAGCAGTTATGCGTCGGTTTCGTGCTAGGCATTGCGGTAGAAACATGGCCTGGCGTGCTGTACAGCGGTGCAACAGCGCGCCCAACGCTGCGTCTGCGAGCCTCATACGCAAACCCCCCGCTCTGCTGCTGCTCCACCAGCCGCACCTGCTCCATGAATGACGCCTCCAGGTCCTCCCGAATGCGCCGCACCACAAAGCCAGGGAGCCCGTTGGCGCCCTTGAACGCCAGCTCAGCTGCACGGGGTGGGAGGGCAGTACGACGCGTGTGGCCCAGGGCGGTGATTGTCAACCAGCGAACGCGAGGCGCCCCTCACCGCTACATGTACCAGGTGCACCCTTCCTGCCTCACGCACGCCTGCACGCACCCGCCCTGTCCAGCCTGTCTCGCTCCGCCTGCGCGCGCTGCCTGTGCTCGTGCAGCTCCACCAGGTTGGCGGCCATGCGGTCCAGGTCCAGAGAGCCGGGGCCGTCCTGGGGAGGGGCAGGGCAAGAGCGCCTTACCCAGACGTGCAACAGCGCCAGTGTTACACCTCTCTGTACAGTGTGGCGCGGCTGCGATTTGAGCAGCTCCGAGTTTAGGGTGCGCGGTCACATATGCACCTCACGTTGTCAGCGTTTGCAGTGTCTATTGCCTGGGTGTCCGCGCGCTCGCGCGCATCTACTGCCGACTCCTACTCCCCGTTGCCCACCCACCTGGCCGCCCTCTCCCGCATTGGCCACCGTGGCCAGCTTGGCCGCCATGTGGCCCATGAACAGGTCGCAGTTGGCGATCTTCTCGTCGCAGTCCTTGTACGCCAGCGCCCACGTCTCCTGGTTCATGGCCTCGTACCTGGGGGCACGCGGGGGCCAGAGCGTGGGGCCACCGCAAGCATGGCATACCCCGCTGCTCCCTCCTTCACACCGCATTTGCGCCTATTGACTGAAAACCCTCAGGCCTAGGCGTCTTCCAGCCACGCCACGGCAATGTACCTGACCGAGGCTCTAATCACTTGACTCAACAAGTATCACTCCTACACACGGACAGCGTGCAATGCAGTGAACACCACGTGTGTCACACCTGTTGATCATGGCCTCCGTCCACACCGCCTTGACGGCGGCGCTCAGCGGCGCCTCCTCCGCGCCCACGCGCACCACGTTGGGCCGGTAGGTGCCACCGCCGAAATCGCAAAACCCCTCCGTCAGGATGCGGTCCAGCAGCTCATCCGTGGCCGCGTTGGACGGCGCGCACACCAGGATGCGCGGTTTCGGAGCCTCCGCCAGGGAGGTTGCCACGTCGGCGAGCAGGCTGGCGCCGCCGCCGTGCAGCGCCAGGGACACGGACAGGTCGGCGCCGGGCAGCAGGGCGCCAGAGGCGGTGCGGGCGGAGCGCGTGAGGATCTCCTTGGCGCGCGCCAGCCAGGCGGAGTGATGGCGGTGGTACATGATGCTGTGCCACGTGTTGAGCATGCCCTTGACCGTGTGCGTCTTGCCGGTGCCGGGAGGGCCCTGCAGCAGCCCGGATCAGGCGGAAGGCGGCATACAGCTCAATGGTGCGTGCACGGTACCGGTACAGCTGTGCCGAGGCATAGATTTCCCAATCCCCAGGTGTCCAGATCCCGCAGGCCTGATCTGGGTCAAACACCTTCCGCCCTTGCAGCTCACCTGCACCAACGTGATGGGCGACACACGCGGCAGGGGGCCCCCGCCCGGCACGGGCGTCGTGCCACGGCCCTCCCCGTCCGCGCCCCCCAGCCCCGCGCCCGGCACGCCCAGCGCCGCCGCCGCCTGCAGGTCCTCCGGCCGCGCCAGGTGCGAGGCGGCCGCCACGATGGCCTCCCGCTGCGGAATGTCGTAGCGCTGCTGCAGGTAGCGGTAGAAGGGGTCGTGGCGGGCGTCCTGGGGCCACACCTGGAGGGGCGGAAAGGAGGTAAGTGGGGCTAAAGGTCAGGGCCAGCAGCCGTGCCGGGACAGGTGCGGTTCGTTCACCTGCGGCAAAACCGCGCCTGTTGCCTCCCCTGGCGACTAACAAATCTTGTGCATTCCGATTCCGATTTTCGCAATGGAAGGCTGGCGACGCGGGCCACCGCACCTGCGGCAGCTCCTGCTGCGTGATGGCTCCCTCCTGCTGCCCCTCCCGCGCCGCCTCCGGGCCGCCCCCAGGGTGCAGCAGCTCCGGCAGCAGCGCCACGTCGCCCAGCCGCCCCAGCACACGCAGCTCGCGCACGTTGGTCACCAGCGAGGACAGCGGGACCAGCCACAGCCACAGCGGCCCGGAGGAGGTCCCGCCGCCATGGGCCGCGCCCCCGCCCTCGCCCTCGGTGGTGATGCCGGCAGCCAGAATGAGGGACAAGGCCTGGAGGTGGGATGCGGGAGAGTGTGCAGCGTGTGGGCCATTTGAGCGGGTGGATCGTAAGCGTTTGTTACGCCTGGTTCCTTGCGCTTTGGGCATACCTGGGCACTGGCAGGACAGCTGGGAATCGGCCGTTTCGCAGTTGTAACGGAGGATTAGAGACGGGGCCCCCGCCCCCGCCCACCTGCATGCATGGCGCGTTCATGGCCCCTGTCTTGGCCGGCACCTCCGCCGGCCCGCCCTCGCTGCCGCCCTGCTGCTGCTCCTGCTGCTGGTGCTGCGGATGGCCGCACCAGGGCCGCACCGACACCTCCAGGTTCTGCCCCGCGTCGCGGCACCGCATGCGCACCAGGCCCGTCACCATGGGCATGGGGTCGCCAGGGGAGGGCCCCCCGCCGCCCCCGCCGCTAGCCTGCGGCTGGGCGATAGCAAAGCACAGCGCGCAAAGCACGGCCCGTACGCTGATCAACATGCCCAGCTTGAGATGCAGGGTCTCCAACGTGAGTGCCATGGCGGGTGGACTGGTCAGCACAGCTTACCCCGCCCAGGCAGCAGCCGTTGCGCCAGTGGGCAGTCGAATGGCCATCCGCTCCCGGCCCCATGCAGTCACCATGCGCAACGGACCTGCTCCGCATTGTCCTTAGCACGGTATGAGCCTTCCCCTACCAGTGCTCTCCCCCACTTACCGGCCCCCACCGCCCCGCCTGCTGCTGCTGCCTGCCCCCCATGAGGTCCCTCCGGCACAGCACCACGATGGCTCCCTCCCGCAACGCGATCTCGTGCCCCCGGTCCCCGGGCCGCAGGCTGAGGTGGAACACGCCGTCCTTGGTGGGTGCGCAGCTGCAAGCAGGGGATGGGGCGGGGCACCCGGGGCACCCGGACGGGCGGCAGGATGCGTGGGACAGGCACGTCGCTCTTTAAGGCGTTGCAAAGCCCCGGCCGTCAGGGGAAGGAGTTCCTCTGTACTTCAAGGGCCAGTTGCACTTCCCACGCTTTCCCTACCCACAGGCCTGCTAGGGTTCGCGGACCGCGATGCGCGAGCCTGGCCGTTGGCAAGGTGCATACTGCCAGCGCCCACCGTGCCCGTGGCATGCATCCCGCACGTGCCCTCGGCCCACCCACCGCGTGACTGTGACGGGCCACCCCCTGCCGCTGTGCGCCACCTCGTCGTACTCTGCGCGCACCGCCCCCCGCGCCTCCTCCATCAGCAGCGGCTCAAAGGTGGTACGATAGTGCGCTTCATCGCGGAACACCAGCGGAATCTAGGCATGACGGGTTTAAGGAAAGGACAGGGTGCAAGACCAAGTAACATTGGAGGTGCAGTGGCGGAGGAGTGTGCTTCAGGGTGTGGCTGGGCTCCTGTAATTGAGCCTTGAGAGTAAAGGGGAACGGGGCACAACAATGCAGGGCCTTAGAGGGACGGGAGGGTAGGTGGAGATTGGGGTGGCAGGTGTTGCTTATTTTGTGGTGCATGGTGTGAGGTATATGTCTGGAAAATGGGAACTAGAGGCACTGGCCTGGGCGAGCAGCATCCCAAGCACACGGAGGGGTTGCCGTTTGACCGAACAGCCAACACGCGCGCTTCAGCATGTTCGGTAACGAGCACCCGGAGCAGCAACAGCAAGACGAGTTCCACCGACATGAGCACCAGCACTGCTTCAGCACACCCGTCAACAGGTTGGCAAGCGGTGCTGCCCCTCGCCAAGCCGACAGGTTAAGCCACAGGTGGGCTCGCGGTCACACGCCGGCTGGCAGCAGCTGTCTGCCCGTCCAACAATGGCCCCAGTCCAGGCAAGGTGCCCGGGTCCAGATCAAACCTATAGATATGACGAATACCAGTGCGCAGCGCAAGGAAGGAGCCGTTGCGCTGGGTCCCGGCGGCAGCGGGAGCGCACCTTGCTGGGGACGGCCTCAAGGGCTTGGCAAGCAGGCTGCCAAAGCGAGCCAGTTATGATTGTAAGCTCAGTCCTAGTTTCGCCCGTCTCTCGCTGCTGTGAGTCTATCCCTCGTTCTCCAACCGGAGCGTGCCGCTTCCCCCGACCCCTCATCTATGAGCAGCCCCGTGTGAATTAATTTTTTTTGCAATGATAACGTGCTCAGTATAACACAGTGGCAGCCTGCGTGGCTGTGAAGCCCTGCAGCTGCTCCCAACGCTTTCCAACGTGCCCCATAACCATATGCACAAGCGGTCCAAAACCAAGTAATTGGAGACTACAGAGGCACTGTGACCTGTGCCTCTCTGTCCTGCTGCTCGGTTTAACGTTGTACGTTGCCGAATCGAACGCTGCATTCTTGGACCGTGCTTGATCAGGTTTCAGTAAATATTATTCATACACATAAATCTGGGTTTAGAAGGGACGCGTCTACCCTGCCTTTACATGTCCCTGTTTTCACATCTTGCGGGCTGCCTTAGGTCTCCAGCAGGCAAAGCAAGCAATTTCACCCACTTGTTAGGTCTAGGAAAGCCGTTAGCGGCCTGATCCGACCTGTGTGTTGAAGGTCCTTGTCGAAACTTACTTGCCGCCGGTCACCCCTTCGCCCGTAAGGGCAATAAGGGCCCCATGGGTGCTGAAGGCTCAAAACTAGATGGAGAGCAGGAGGACGAGCAAAAGATAACACTTACGCCTGGCGGGGAGCACCAATCACCCCCGCATGCGCAGCGCAGACAGTCGCAAAATGGCTCCCCCGCGTCCAAAACGCAGTGGATGCGGCCGAGTCAGAGTCGGACGGCTACTGCAGCTGACATAAGATCACCTGCAGCAAAGCAGCCGCAAGTCCGCTCCCCCGTTCCAGGCCAGCGCCTAACACAGAGCGCACGACCAGGCCGTAGCACTGCTGCTGGGCCGCCCCCGGTACCGGAGCCTCCCCCGCCAGAGCCCACGCCCGAGCAGGAGTACAAACAGCGCGTGGATGGTGCTAAGAAGCAGCTGATATCAAAGCTGGCTGTGCAGATCAAGAGCATCCCGATGAAGTGGGTGTCAGGGTAATGGGTGTTGCAACATGGAAGGTGGCTATGCACAGGGACTGGCACACATCCGTCAGTGCCGCACGCCATGTGCCCTCGTAATCTAGAAGGGTTGCACGACCACGATTTAAGGCAAAAGATTCCTGGCCGTGTGCAGCTAGCACGTCGTTCCACAAGCCACAGCCTGCTCCTGATCGCCACTCTTGTGTCCGCAGGGAGTCGATCAACCTCACACCGCCACGGCCTCCGGTGGCGAAGCAGGGCAGCATAAAGAGCTCTTCCCAGGAGGGCAAGCGCTCGTGGCTCAGCAAGCTTATGAAGAACAAGGCGGCAGCCCTGGAGCAGTTGGGGGACAAGCTGACAAAGGGCGCCTACCTGGAGCCCATGAGCCAGGAGGAGGTGCGCACCCAAGCATGCAGCAGGGGTCCGGCATCACTGAAATGCAGGCTGTAGGCCAGACAACTTGCAGCAGTACAGTAGTCACTACATTAGGGCTGTTGCTGGCCCTAGGTGCTGCATGTTCAGCATGCTTCGTTGCAACGGTATGTCGGAGTCTTGCGGGCACAGCGTCAGGACTGCACAGCTACTGGACCACAAGAGCTCGCTAGCGCGGTGGTGTTGCACTTTTGCATGCACGACAGTGTACTGCACGCACGTAGCGTGTCACCATGCCCCCTTTCCCGTACACCCTCCCAGGTTGGCGACCGTGTGGAGGGCTCCCTTGGCAACAACCTGGAGCAGTTCGGGACCATGCAGGGGGCGCTGCACGACATCGTGCAGCAGGGTGAGGGGGAGGAGGGAAGCGGGGGTGGGGACGAGGAGAGGAAGGCCAGGAGGGGGGCAGGGTGAACTGGCGACGACGCAGGTCGGCCTTTCCTGTATTGGGCATGCAGGAGAGGCAACGTGGGCGGGCGGAGCAGTAGACAGCTGGCAACTCGATGGACGGCTGACAGGCTTCAGCTGGTGGTGGTTCTAGCGCTGCGCTCAGCCGGGGAGGGGGGGAGCTGTCAAGGTGACCCTGGTGAAGCCTGGCATGTGCACCTGCACAAGTAAGCGCACCCCATCTCTCGCACACAGCGTCCCCCTCCCCGCCAACTCTGCTGCACATGCACGCCCTGCCCCACCCCAGGTGTGTCCGATGAGGTGCTGGACCGCTACTTCTTCGCCGAGGAGGAGGTACGTGCCGCCACCCCCATCGCGGACTGCGGTTAACCCCGTTGTGTTACAGGGAGAGAGCCATCTAGGCCTAACGACAGTAGATGTGGGTCTTTGGAGGTTCCCTAGTGCCTCTCCTCAGCCCTCTGGACACCTGCCACCTGTGCGCCAGCACGCTGAGCGGGCCTCCACCTCGTACCCCGCACGGCAGTACCCCTGCACCCCAGGGTTGCCTTGCCGATCAGTGTAGGGTAAACAGGTTGCATACTGTCGCTGGCACACGTACCGCCACCGCAGGAGCGCGCCATGCCCACGTACCAGAAGTGGCAGATCATCCGCCACGCCGCGGAGCAGGTGCTGGCGGTGTACGCCAACCGCAGCAACAGCCAGTGGATCGAGGACGAGCAGTGGGGCGCGCCCAACGTGGTCAACACCACCGCGGTGTCTGCATCAAGTGAGAGCTGCGCCCGCACTGGGGCTCGTGGGATGGGCCTGGGTGCTACCGGTATCGGGTGCACGCATACTCGGCAGTGCTCAACTCCTCGCATGCTGTTCACCTCCAGTTATGTAAGGAGAACGCTCGCAGCCTACCTCGCACCCTTTGAGACATGGCAATGCATGCACCCAGTTTCCTGCCTCGATGGTCCTCACAGACAGTGCGTCGCGGCTTCCTGCACCCCTACCTCGCCGCCGTGCGCCCATCATGCACCTCGGTTTTGCCTTCCTCCCTGCCCACCTGTCATCCCCTCGCAGTGTACTCCAGCGCGGTGGACGCCGCGCTGACGCAGGGCAACATCGCGCTGCTGTTCATCGACGACGGGCGGCTGGCGGAGATGGGCGGCGACGACGTGTCCCCCCTGGTGGCCACCGACCTGTGGCAGGCCATCAAGGAGCTGGCGCCGCACAAGGTGGGCAACAAGGGCCGGGCCGCCCACTTGGGGCTGGGGTGCCGGAGCCGGTTGGCTGACCTTGACGGCACCGCCAGCAGGCACCGTAAGCAAACGGGAGGTGCTGGCGGCCGGCTATGGGGGCTCGGGCGCATCATGGTGTGCCAGGGCGCCTTGGGGGTGGTGCTGCACGGCCTTGTTATGCTCGCAAAGGGCTGTGCAGTAAGAACCGGCAGCCCTGAGGATGCAGCCCGAGGCGCAACCTGCTTGCTCCTACCTTGTCGTGTTGCCGTAGCCGCACCGATACAAAACCCTTACGGCACACCCTTGCGCTGCAGGTGCCCAGCGGTCAGCGGCTGGAGCGGCTGTCGGTGGCTGGGCGGCACCTGCTGCACGCCGCGGTGTCGGTGGAGATGTGGTACGGCGCGTCGGCGCTGAGGAAGATCAAGGTGACTGGGTGGGGCGGGGTTACCGGTAGATGGCTTGAGGCTCCGAGACAGAAGCAAAGTTGTATCGTTTCGGCTCTGCTGCCGCACTGTGCCACGCAGTGATGTTGCCCGAGCGCTAGATCTCCTGCCGTCCCACGCTGCCCGGCCTGTCAGGTGGTGCTGGCCATCGACTGCGACTGCGAGTACTTTGTGGTCAACGAGCTGCAGCAGTGGAACTTCTTCGGCCTGCACCACTCCAACGTGGTGCTGCTGCCGCTGCCGCGCTTCCACGGTTTTGCGCAGGTGGGCTCGTTGGTAGCGTGGAGGGATGCGGACCGGGCGGCCATGCGCAAATGTAAGGGAATCACTTTAGACGTGTTGTGCACGCGCTGATGTCGGTATGGGTGGGAGCTGATCCGGGTGTCTGCTGTCGCTTTCCTTTCTGCAGGACATGCGATCTGGTCACCTGGCGCACGTCAAGGGGTCACCGCGACTGATGCTGGGGACAGGTGCGGGGTGTGGGGGGAACAGCGCGGGTGGATGATGGCACCAGCATGTGGAGATGCCCCAGCTGTAGCCGCTGTGTCCTCTTGACGTCGTCAGAAGATGTCGTCAGGAGGGACATCGTCGTGCACATTTGCCCTTACGTTGCAGCTGAGTGTACGCCAGTTCCTGCAATCCTTCTCCGCACTTGGCCCCATGCTCTCATGTACATACAACCACCACACATGCGGCATGATGCGGCAAATCCACCCCTTCCCCCGGTGCTGCAGGCTACGCCATGTTCCTGCTCAACTCCCCGGCTGAGGCGTACATGCTGTCGGAGGACGGCACGGAGCCCGTGTGCCTGCAGGTGCGCGGCCGTGCCACCAAGCAACCCCCGATCCACACTAACTGTCCCAGCGCCAGCCGCGAAGTGCCTCTGCATTACCACTTTCTGTCCACCAAGTGCTGTACGGCCTCTACGCCCTTATACCGTAACCGCATCGCAGCAGCGCTGTCATTGTTTTACACCCTCCGGCACATGCGCTTTGGCTACTGACGTACCCTGCCCTCCTTGGCACCCCCAGGGCAGCGTGCTTGAGTGGCTGAGCGACAGCAAGGCCTCCTGGCTGTACACGGGGCTGTTCTCCGACATCGAGCGCCTCAAGCCCGAGCAGCTGTTCGACATGGACTTCCTGGCGGCGGGGCTGTACGCGGCGGACAGGACGGGTGAGCGCACGGGGTCTGGGTCTGCGCGGGGGACACAGGCGGGACTGCACGCTGCGTACAGTGCACAGCTGGGGGAAATTCTTTATGCCTGCACCTTTGTGGCGTGGAGAAGCCCTCCTCACCCCACCCCTCCCCCTCCCCCGCAGGCGCCAACATGGCCATGGAGGTGTTGCCGGGGGAGCACGAGCGCGAGGCCCGCCTGCACGACAGCGTGGTGCTGTCCCGCCTCACGCGCAGGGCAGAGGCGGCGCGCGCCCCCGGACCCGCCTCACGACCCGCGTCCGCAAAGAGCGCCGTGGGCGTCTACTCGCCGCCCTCCACCCCGGGGCCGTCCATGGACGGCCGCACCTCCGCGCCGCCGCCACGCGTCACTGCGCCCGGCACCCTCGGCGGTGCGCCGGGGACAGGGGCAGGCGGGGGAGGCTCGGGTGGCGGTCCGGGCGGCGGAGGCATGAGCGGTCCAGGCCCCAACTGCAACCTGCGGGTCAGCTCCATGCGGACCGTTAAGAGCTACCAGCTGCTGCGGCAGACGGCGGCGGCGCCGCAGGTGGGATGACGGTTAGGATAGGCTGGCGACTGGGACACCAATCCTGATACATCTTCCGCACGCTTTGTAGTGCACGGTTGGTTGCCCAAAGCGCTAGTCGAAGGCATGCTGGCCCTTCCATCCTAACTTTTGGCAACACGCGTAGCCCTGAACAAACGCCCTTGACAAACGCCGGTATGCACCACGCAAACACGCCTCTTACGCATTGTGCTGCGGCTCCTTGTTTCCCTCCCTCCCTGCTCCTTCGCCCAGGGCTTCTACATCTCCACGCACCGCTACGTGTTCTCCATCAAGGCGCTGCAGCGCATGCTGGTGGACCCCTCAGCCTTCCACGCGGACGTGTACCTGCAGGGTGGGTACGGGGTGGGGTGGGGGGGAACACAGGCTGGGGCTGCCGGCGTGGCGGCGTTCCCCTGCCCTCGCGGGCCTACGAAGGTGGAACCCTGTGAGCGGGACCTACGGCCAAACCGCCGATCCCATGCGTGTGCTAGCCAGCAGCGGTTCATAGCCGAGCAAGTATGCAGGAACGTTTGCCCTCGCATCACCGCATGCCTGTGCCGGCACAGCGGGTGTGCCGTTTGCTCGACTTCGTTGCCTGACATGCTGCACCTTCCCCGTTGCCCCTCCCCTCCTGCAGGCTTCTACGCCTACGCCACGTTCGACATGAGCGACCTGACCACCTTCGCGCACGCCAACTGCGCCTGCCTGCTGAGCCCGCAGGGCCTCAAGGGGCCCGTCATGAGCGACGTCATCTACGGCAAGGACTGGCTGGTGTACAGCGCGAGCGTACTGCAGCTGCAGGTGCGCCAGAATGACAGTATGCGCACGCTTTGCTACCGTAGTAGGCCTCGCTTTCAAGTAATCAATCGAGCAGGAGGTTTGGTCGGTGGGTGCGCGCCACTGCGGTTATGGGACGGGGATAACCTCAATGGGGTGGCGGAAGGAGCCGGCTTCACGGTGCAGGTCCCGTCCTCCTCAACCACATGATCCTCAGTCTCTGGTCCCGTGGTAGGTCTGTGGCTGCTGCAGGACAACGTCCAGGAGTTACACGAAAAAACTCACTAAAACGTTTAAGTAGTACTCAAGAGTATCAGATAGTATCAACTCGTTTTCGTGGTACTGTTTCGGCTGCAGGACAACGTCAAGGAGTTCCGGCGCAAGGCGGTACAGCTGTACGACGCCGGCAAGGCGGCGGCGGCGGGGCCGTCCAAGTCCACCACGTACAAGGAGAAGGAGGGTGCGTGCGGGGGAGGAGGGCCAGCTGTGTTTTGGAGGGCATGCCCATTGAGGAATTCCCAGCACTCCGCACAGCGGCTATGACGATCCCCACATTGCGCAAGGGCTCCGACCCGCGCCAAAAGCGTGTCGGCGCGGGGTAACATGAGCGACAAGATGCAACACAACTGAGCCGCTTTGCACCCGGTCAAAAGCTGTTGTTCCGGTGACCGTAACAGGGGGTCCGAGGGCTGGAATGACTGCTATCTGGTGCGCACTGCCGGCATGGAAAGGCTGCATCCGCCAAGGTGCTGCTACTCCCCACCGCTTTACGCCAACACCGTACCCCTCACAGCTGCCCCTTTGCCCCAGGACCTGAGCCCCAGGACCACCACTCTGCTCTGCACCGCCATCCCTGAACCCCACGTTCACACCCCGCCATTCCTTGAACAGCCACTCCCCGGCCGTGCTGTATGCAACGCCCCTCTCCCCCCCCCCCGGGCCCCCAGGCTACAACGTGCTGCTGGTGCTGACGCCCGACCACAGCCGCATGGTGCGCGCCGCCATTCGCATGGCGCGCCTGTTCGTGCACAACATCGTGGACAGGCTGCACTGCGTGGTGGTGGCGCAGGAGGCGGAGAGCAAGGTGCGGCGCGCGCTGGCGAGTTGAATGGGAACTCCAGCTGGCGAGTTGAATGGGAACTGAGTTCAGGCCTCCCCCCAATGCAAGCTACGATTCCGGTTTGGCCGCGTTGGGATGGGTCCGGGAAGCTGGAACAATAGCTATCCTCCTCAACACAAGCAGCCGCGAACGCGCTTGTTCACACAACCGCGTACCCACCGCGGCTGTGCCCCGTCAGACCCGCATCCGGGAGGTGCTGGACCACGCCGTCGACAAGGAGCTGGAGTTCAGCGGCCAGCTGCTGCGGGACGTGGCGCTGCGGGTGGGCGGCGCGCCGCTGACGGACGTGGTGGCGCGGCTCATCGCCAAGACCAAGGCGCACATGGTGGTGGTGAGCAGGCGCAGGCGCGGGGAGGCCACAGCGGTCGTGCACACTTACATCCTGTGCGTGCACGGTGTGCTCGGTATGCCGGCACGGTGGTGGTGCTGGAACGGTCCATGGCGGGCCCACTGCAACGCCTGCGGCGGGCAACCGCAGGCGTGCCATGTGGGCTCGCCATGCGCAGGACAGTGGCTGGCTGCTGGCTTGTCGCCTCCCTCTCATGCCCGCCATCCTGCGGCAGCAGCACACCCACGCACCTGCCGCTCCCTACCTGCCCTGGACCCCCACCCCAGGTCCCCAGCGAGCGGCTGTGCCTGACGGGCACCTCCGCGGACCTGGGCCAGCTGGCGGCCAGCGCCGCCCTGACCCTGGCGCGGGCCGTCACCGGCGTGCCGCTGCTCATCGTCAAGGCCAACACCATCGGGAAGTACCTGTACGTGCCCGTGCAGGTGGGAGCGGGGCTGGGAAGGGCGGGAGGAATGGTGATCAGGGCCTGGGTGAGGAGCGGGCGCGGGTTGGTGGAGTGTGAGGAGGCGGGTGAGGGCCGAAATGGCCTAGCGCAGTGTTGAGTACGTCGCCGGAGGTACCGGCACGGCGTGTAGCCTTGCCCTGCGGAGCAGATCGCCAAAGCGATGACCTCATCGCTTTATCACGTGCTGCTTTCTCGCGCTGCACACGGATTCCCAGGCTAAACTTCCACCAAGCCACCTGCACCCCTTCCTCATATTCCTGATCTACCACCGGCATCGACCGGTGCGCCACCTCATATGAACACCCTGCCTGCACGGCTGCTGGTGCTGCCCTATGTCCACGCCGCAGGCCAACACGGGCCACGCCAGCTCCATGTCGCGCTCGGCCGCCAGCCACCACGCAGACTCCTCCCCCACGCGCCCCTCCCACACCGGGGGGCACCTGCAGCGCACCAACTCATCAGGTGAGCGCTTTGCGTGCCTGAGGTGCTCGTACCGGCCCCACCGCGCCCCGCCATGCCCGCCAACCCGTGATACGCTTTGTGCACTGCGCCCCCAAAGTCTCACGGCTTCACGCCAGTCTCCAGCGCACCGTCCCAAGTGTCCGAACCTCACCCTCGGGTCATTTGCATGCTCCTCCCCTGCCTCATGTGTACTTGGCTTCAGCAGCTGCGGCAACTCCGCATTCCCGTCATGCATTCCGGTTGCGCTGGGCTGGGAGGCAGGGATTCGTGTTACAATCCTACTACGTCCTTCTTACGCGGTTTCCTCACCTCAAACCCCACATTGCCCCGCCCTCCCCTCGCCCTTCCCCGCCCCGCCCTTCCCAGCCTCCCGCGACGTGGTGTCCGCCATGGTGCACCTGGACAGCACCAGCGTGGGCCCCCTGGTGGAGTTCGTGTCCGGCGCGCTGGCGTCCGGCACCGACACGCTGTTCCTGGCGCGCAGTGCCGCCATGGAGCGCGACGGCCAGCTGTCCATGCGCAGCAGGCGCGTGTTCGTGCAGGCGCGCATGGCGGTGGCGCAGGCGCTGCGCACGGAGGAGCGGGCGTACGCGGGGGCAGCAGCCGTGGAGCTGCCAAAGGTGGGGGAGGGGGGCAGGGGCGGAGGAGGCGGAGAGTGAGGATGGGGGTTGGGGACTGGAGCAGGGGTGCGGTATGCGAGAGGGCAGCGCACGCGAGGGTGGCCACGCTGCAGTCATGCCGTAAGGAGATGTGCAAAGGTTCTCGTCGCGAAGCACCTACCTGGTACAGAGTGCCAGACAACGCGCAAGACTGCCTGGCTGATCCACTGTCACTGGCACCCGGTTCCGTATCCTGGCGTCATTCAGCGGCGTCGCTGCCATTGCCTGATGCATCAAACCGCTTGTACCGCGCTGCCGTTGCTAGTCAGTGCTGGTCAGCGCAGGTCAGGGCACTGGTGGTATCCTGTGTGGGTTTTCGATCCACGGTTCTTGACCAGTCACTCGTGGGCTTACCTTCTACAATTTCTTTCCGCTTTGGGCTGACCTGAGTACTGCATTTGTGCCATGCCATGTAGGCTGTGGAGGCGGAGGGCGTGGACCTGCTGGCGCTGAGCTGCCCGCCCGACCTGGCCATCAGCAAGGAGACGGAGCAGCTGCTGCAGCTGTGCCGCACGTCGGTGCTAATACACAGGGCCATGACGGCGGGGCCGCCCGCCGCCGCGCCGGGAGCATGGTCGTGAGCGCAGGGCTGGGTGGGGGAGGGTTGATGCGGTGGGGGGAGCGGCATGTATTGCAGGGGACGCATGAGGCTGCACTGGCCGGTACTTGGAGGCATGGGGGTGGGGGGTGGCACAGCAAGTGCAGTAGGAGGTTGTGCTGTATTTGCTGGTGGGATTAGCGCACTTCCCTGCGGGAGCACAACGTACCGAGTGATAATTAAGCAGCAACGGCGTAGTGTACATGGTAGGTTTCAGGCTCTAAATAAGTACATTTGGGCGCCCCATGGGTTTTGTGATCCACAGCGCGCCAGTTGTATACGTGGCATTGCCGCCCCTGCTTCTCAGGTGACATGCGCTGAGTACTGTCACAACACACAACAAGGGGGAGTAGGTGTTGCGGCTGAGTATCGCAGTAGCGTGCTCGGGCTCCAGAGTAGCAAGTCACAGCCGCATCTGCAGGCGGCGTTTAGGTGGCCATTTGCAGGCAGCACGTAGGATGTCCATCTCTGCACCCTTTGTGCACGTTTCATGTACAGCAATAGACAGATGCGTCGCATCAGTCCAGCCGAACAGGCTGATAGCTGCGGCAGCGTGCGCTTGCATTTTTCATCGTTGTGAGTACAGATCAAATGGCCTGAGAGAGGTGGTGCTTTGGCCTAGGGGACCTCGTGCCTGTATGTCGGTGGCGTTGGCACTGCCACTGCCGGCTGCTCTGAATGACGTGTGGTGGACTGGTGGTATGTCTGCCTGGGCCTGGTGTCTTGTTGCCATGCATTTCTTGGCTGCGGAGGCGGATTGGCGGTGTGAGTGGGCATGCGGCCATCATCACAGGTTCACAGCTGTGTGTAGCGATGCCTGGCTGTGCCTGGCTGCTGGTTTCTGTGCAATGGAGCATTGTGTAAGGAGATGGCAGTCGTGTGCCGACGTTCGCGCACCTTGAAACATTGGTATCGGGAGCATCTCCTAGGCACGGCACCACGTGCTGTGATATTGAACACAGACTTGTTGATGTTACATGTGCTGTGGAGCAAGCACCGCAAGTGCGGTGCTGTCGGAAAGCCCTCACCTTGCCCCCCAATTTGCCTGCCCTGAAATGGGGATAGGGCCCCCGAAAGCCAACAGGCAGCTCATGGGATAGCATGCATACGCAGCTGTGATCACAGAAACCGCACTACGCTGCCTAGTGTGCAATGATCCCACGCGAGCACCACGTGCCTATGAAGCTCGTGTGCCCGCCCCCCCAACATACACGTTTCCAATACCACCATACATTTCACAAGTGCTTTGCTTTGGCCCGCAAACGTGCTGTGCGCAACAGTGCCGCATACCCAGAGTACACCTACTATTGTAGTGCTGGAGAGTTGCAGTGCAGCAGTGCAGTAGTCCTGGTAGAGGAACGAGTGAGCCTGTCATCTCCACGGATAGCCCAGCAAAGGTGCACCTGTCCCGCGGGACAGCCGCATGCTGCTGCCATTGAAATACGGCAGCACCTGACGCGTAGTACTCTACCCCCACTACCAGTGTTGCGTGCAGTGCCATGATGATGCCCCCAACAGTCCCAGTCTCTCACACCCCAAAGCGTATAAGCGCTGTGCCCCCTGAGGCACAATGCGCTTGGTAACAGAACGGTACGGTATGTGCACCTTCTGACGTGCACTGACTACTGCGTGCTGTCATTGCCTGCCTGCTGAAAGATACCCAAAAACCCCTACATGCCCCGTTGGTCGTGCAGCTATCCAGCCCGTGCCCCCACCCTCTTGCATACGGCATACGGAGCCACTCTCACGCAGATGGACCGCCATCCATCACCCACACGCGTAACCACCAACGAGGGCCACCACCACAGCACAGCGAATGGCGCGGTGCTGTGGTGGCTAAACGGGCTCCCATCGGCTCCCACTCGCACTTGTTGGCACTCACTCCTTACTTGTACGAAGCACGAGCGCACACAGCGAGCCCTCACGCAACTTGCGCGCGGACTGGACTGTTGACATACGCAGCTTCATATTCTTGGACGCCCAAGAACTTGAAGACCGCGCCACTTGACGATGACACGCGCTCTTGACTCAGGAAGGATGACTGTTTGACTCCACGCCACGTTGACATCTGAACGTTGACTCAATCAGCGGCCAGCCGGTATAGGGCTTGGCGCGCGTATCGTGCCGTATGTACACTCCCACTTGCTGCAGACCAGGTGCCTTCGGAGTGCGTGTGCAGGCACGGACCCGCACACGCACCGCCAGGTACCGCACACCAATGGCACCGCACGCCACCAGCACGCCGCTCACGCACACGGACTCTTCACGCTTAGACGCGAGACTGAACGTAGACGCATCAGAGCAACGCTCGGGACCGCACATGGTACGGTACGAAGCTGCTCACATCTGCCGGCGCTGCTGTTGCTGCGTGCGCGCTGCGCCCTTGTGCAGCTTTGCGGCGAGGGTGGATTGGAAGCCGGCGGGCACGGCTGTGGGCAGCCCGGAGCGCAGGCAGGCGGAGAGGGCGGAGGGGCGGGCCAGGGGCCGGGAGGCAGCGGGCTGTGCGGAGGGCTGTGCGGGGGCCTGAGCGGTGGTCTCGGCGCGGGGCTGGGCGGTGGCAAGGGAGGTCCCCTGGGGGGCCGCGCTGTCAGGGGAGTCCGCTGGGTCCTTGAAGCCGCCCTCGCAGATGCCGGGCTGGAAGGCGTGGCCCAGGGCCGGCTTGCTGGCCTGGGCGTCCACCCGCTCCATCATGCGGTGGAGCACCACCTCGGTGGGGGTGAAGTCCGGCAGCGGTTGAGGGCGGGGGTACCCGAAGGGCTGGGGCTCCCAGAAGTCCGGACAGAGCTGCGGCAGCTGGGAAGCGGGGGCCAGCATGGACGCTGCCGCGGTGATGACGGTCGTTGTGCTTCTTACAGCAGAGTTGCTGCCCTGGGGTTGAGGCTGGTCGGCAATCGCAGCCTGGGGCTCGGCGGGCGTCGACGATGTCTCGAGGCAAGGGCACCTGCGGTCGACATGTGAACTCGAAGAGGCCTCGCAGATGCTGTAGGAGCTTGTAATGGATGAATGGTTGCTTGAGTCAGCGGTCTCAACGCTGGTCGGTGAGCAAGTCCCATTTGTGCCTGCGGGAAAGCATAATATAAGGTGAAGGTGAATAAGGTGAAGCCAGGTGGCAACAGTTAGCTACCGGCAACGTTGAGGAGCCCATACGTGAATCACCCACGTCGTGAAACTCACCAAATGAGTTGTTTACGGTGCCAGAGCCGCACGCTGGGGCAGTGTGCGGGTTTCCAGCCGGCGCATGCCGGGATGCCAAGGTACGCCCGGAGGCGGGCTCCCAGACCAAAGCGATGGCCATTTGCACACAGTCGTATGCGATCTGGCTCGGTACGCCCTTCTGTATTGCCTGGAAAACCGAGGGGGGGCAGCACTGCAGCGCACGCCGGAGCATCGTGAACATCGCCGCGTTGCTTAGGCGCTTCAGAGCACGCTGGTAGATATCTTGAGTACTGGACTTGTTCTCCATGGTAGAGAAGTGATGTGGATGAAAAGACTTCACTCAAGGTTCAGGCCGCGAGTACCACGACAGCTGTTTGTAGGGTAGCCCGTCTGAACGCCTGTAGGACTCGATGTGAGTGACTATTCTTGCTTATTATGCTGTAGGAAAGCCTGTGAGTGGTGCTACGCGTCAAGCTGGGCTGGTTTTTAGACGTCGCGAATGCACGGCAGTCGCTTTCGCTCTCGTGTCTCGTACAACTGCCCGCCCCTGTAAGTAACTAAGAAACAAGTTGTTAGTGTTCTTTGCCTTGAAGCGTGAACATGGAAGCGCCTACGCCGCAGGTGCATCAGCTGGCAAGAGGCCATCGACGTTGCAGGCCAGCGGCAGAGGCGGGAGGGGGACCCTCCTACGCGTGCCCACAGGCAAGTGCCGTAGCTAGATGCGGCCGTTTCCCTCGCAGCCAAATCTGTCTTTCGCTTGGGTATCACGGCGTGGCGTGGCCGAAGTGCTGGGCGGACATGGCGTGCTGTGCGGCAGGTAGAGGGTGCCAGCAGGTGCCAGGTACCACCAGCCGCAGAATGCCTACGTACGGATTTGCCCATTCCCTTGCACTGTGCACTCAGAGCGCAAACCTCGCAACAAGTAGTGCAAAGACCGCGAGAGCCGTTCAGGGCAAGGGAGATGACACTTGGCGTTTAACAGCATGCATCACCATAGCAACGCACGTTAGTCCCCATGTCTGGTGCATCGCAGATCTGGAAGATCTGGGAAGATCCGGGAAGATCCGGATGGCCTTCGACAGACGGGGACACGAGTGGCATCATCACGCCACAGGTTTGCAAAAGAACAACCTGGAACAACAACCACAAGGGCGAAAAAGGTGGGCTGAGGCAAGAGTTTGATATCCCACCCCAGTACAGGCACGAAACAGGGATCCGTCGCACTTGCATGCCATGTTCAAACTTAAACCTGTACAAGATGGTAGCAGGGAACCGTATGGCTATGTCTCTTCTTTGTCCATCCCATTATTGTGACAACATTGCCGCAAAGCGCTGAATGCCAACTGGTCCAACCACCTGCATTCACGCACTGGCGGCCACCTCACTGCCATCGCGTGCAATAGCGCAGCAACAGCAGAAGGTCGATACGTTACCCCACACCCCTGACGTTCATCCTACCACTATACCCAGGTACACTTGTCCGTGCGAGTTTCTCAACATGCCCCTGTACACCCGCGCACGTGCTTCCGTTGCCCCGAACGGCGTCTGCCTCGTGCTGCTCTGCACCCCCGCACGCACACGTGTTGGGCACCAGCGGCCCTGCCCTCCGCATCAGCGTGTGGCCCCCCGTCTCCCCTGTGCCCCTCCCGCCAGTGTGCCGCCTGGCAGCCCCGGCTGCAGTACCACGCCCCGCCGCACCGTGCACACGCCCGCAGCGGCAGCAACCACAGCAAAACAACGTAGACCAACATACAACGCACACTGCCGGGCCCTATTTACTGGCACGAGACGACAGGCCCGTACTGGACAGCCGCGACGCAACACTAGATGGCATAGTTCTCTAACAGGTGCTGTCGGGAACGGTAAGGATCGTATGGCCATACCACCTGGAATGCAACACAATACAAAAAGCCATGCGACGCCGTCGTGAATGGATTTTCCGTGTGAGCATACCCATTCACTCCTGCTGCATCTGAGAAAGCAAGAAGCGCGTCATCGGTCCACCCCCGTGCCACTTCCGTGCAACCCACACCTTTGCAACCCGCAACCCATGCTCTTGCACCCCACGCTCCTTCCTAGGTGCGCCCCGCTGCTGCCATGCGGGCACATCCGAGCACTGCAAGGCCCTCGCAGCCTGATGTATTGCAACCGCCAGCTAGCACGTAGGACCAACGTGCCACTGCATCATGCGCCTCCCATTACAGCAGACACCACCACCTGGCTGTGTTGCACTGGAGGGAAACCGCATTGAACAGGGGCATCTCCCATAACAGTCACAGCTCTTAGAAATGCAACGGATGTCACCCATCAGCCATGAAGCCGCCTCAGGGGGTCCCACAGTCTGCCTCAGCCCCTGCCCCCGCACTCGCGCTTGTGCCCCTCCCGCCAGTGCGCCGCCTGGCACTCCCGCCTGCAGTACCACGCCCCGCCGCACCCCCCGCACTCCATCAGCGGCAACCCCGCCTCGCTGTCTCCAGCCAGGTTGGTGCAGCGCCACCAAGAGCAGCGCCGCAGCGGCGACGGCTGCTGCACCTCCCCACCCAGCACCCCCAGCAGGCCGTGCCCGGCCTTCACCTTCACGGCCGGTGTGGGATTGCTGCTGTACTGAGTCGCAAGGGCACCGCCCTGGCCCTTCTCCCACGTCGCGAGGGCCTGCACCAGCGTCTGACCCATGTAGGTGTAGGTAGGCAGGATCGGCACGTCCGTGAGCAGGTACAACGCCACCCCTGAGCCCCAGGTGCAGGCTGCCGGGACGGGCGGGCCGCCCGAGGCCCCTTCCACCAGGGCCCGCCGCACCTCGCCAGGAAAGTTGACCGCGAAGAGGCAGCTGACCGCCAGCAGGCGGCCCGTCACCTCATCAATGGTGACCTTCATGTCCCGGAGGCTGCCGTCAAACTTGAGGGACCTCATGTGCCCCTCCAACCGCATGCCCGCCCCCAGCAGCTCCACCACCCGCGCCCCCTGCGCCACCAGCCGCAGCCGCCGCGCACCCAGGATCTCGCCGCCGGCCGCGCCCCCTGCTGCCGCTGGCAACGCGCTGGACGTCGATGGCCCCGCGCCGCCTGCCCCTTGAGCGCCTGGTGCCTCCAGCCTAAGCCACCTGATGCACGCGTACACGCTCCACCGCATCAGGCCCATCAGGGTGTTGCTGAGCGGCAGCTCAGCCACCTGCTGATCGTCGCAGATCGTCAGCACCTTACTAGCCGTCTCGATGACCACCCCCGACAGCACGGGCAACCACTCGCACGCGGCCAGCACCGCCATGCGCCGAAGCTGCGCAGCGGGGCCGGACCCGGGGCCGCCCGCTGCCGCTGCCCCGCCTGGCGCTCCTGTCCTGCTCCCTGCCCCCCTCGCCGCAGCCTCCGCCTCCTCGCGCTGTAGGCCCTCCTCAACCCACCAGGACATGTATGCCAGGGAAGCAGCTGCGGAGTAGGCGGCGTTGACCAGGAGGTGGTCGTACGACAGGCCGTAGCCGTAGTGCACCATGCTCAATGACGCCGTTGACGCCGCGCCCCGCATCAGCTTGCCCACGCTGGTGATGAGTGCGGCCGCCTCCGTGGGGCTGCCGTACGCCAGCAGCCAGGGCAGGTAGGACGTCTCACGGCACGACTTCAGCATGGATGTCAGCAGCCGCCCCTCGGCAGGCCGAGAGCTCTCCCCCGCCCTCCGCACCAGGCGCTCCAGGCAGGGCAGCAGGCCGGCCGACAGCGCCGCGGCCAGGGCGGGCGGGGGCTGAGGCGGCAGGGAGCCTGCGGTCAGGACGTACGGCAGGACCTGTGAGACGATAGAACAGTAATGGCTGAGCGAAGGGACTCATACAAACAGAGCTGGGCACTTGCACATGTCCTTGAAAACGCCAACAGGCTAAGTGTCAGCACGCGCCGCCTGCCGCTGCGGTCGGGTGCAAGTCCCCTAAAATCCAAGGTAACGCTACAGAGCGCAAGTGACAAACATGTCCATTGTTCAGAACTGCTGTAGACCCTATCAGTACCTGCGTAAATGCAGCTGATGCTGCTGGTGGTGGTGCTGCTAGCTGCCGCTCTTCCTTCCAGTAAACCTACCGTGTTGCGGCAAGGGGCCGACGTCCATATGCAGCAATTTCACCAGCGGTTGCACCGAGTCAATGTCCGCCCCGAGGCTGGTGTGCCGCACCGCCGCGACCGTCAGCTGCCACCCCTCCGCCTGAGCCGCCTGCCGTCGCCTTGCGGGCAGGAGAGGCACGCGCTGCCAGTAGTGCTTCAGCGCAGTCGCAGCGACAACAGCACCTTCCCTGTTCTCCAGCGGGAGCACTGGCCGAGGCAGCAGCCGTCCGGAGGTGCTGCCACCACCGCCACCGCCACCACCGCCGCCGCTGGGCCCCGGCCCTGCACCAGCGGCGTGCTGTGCCGACGCCACCGCGAGGTTGACCAGCCGGCCGAGTACCTCCAGCGCTGACCGGGACATCGGAGGCCGGTACACCATTGCATATGCCAGGCTGAAGAGCGGAGAGTTCAGGACGCGCACCTCAACGTCTCCCGCCCAGGAAACATCATGGCCGCCCCCGTTGGCCGCTCTGCGCAGCCAGCACGACCGCACTTCGGCCTCCGTGAACATCGGCCGCATGCCGTACGACGTACCGCCATCTGCCGTACACAGCGTGTGCAGGCCGGCGGCGGCGGTCAGGTACGTCGCGCATGGGCTCCCCAGCACGGCGTCTCGGACGGCGGCCAGGCCAGGCACGGTGTCCAGGCACGCGGCAAGCTTTGAGTAAAGGTCGACGTAACACTCGAGTAGGGACGTGGACATGGGCGAAGGGGCCAGCCCTACTGCGCGCGTCAGGTGCAGCACCCCTCTCGCCAGATGCTCCAACAGGCTGCTGCCCGGCAGCGCCTCACGCAGCAGCGCCACCAGCGCAGCGACGTAGGGCGGGGCCCGGCTGGAGGCCTGGGAGCTGTCACCGGCACCACCACTGCCGACAGCTGAGGCGGCCTCATCCCTGTCGCTGGTGCTGCTGCTGCTGGCCCCTGCTCCGCGCGGTACCCCGCCCGAACCACCGTCAGGCTCGTAGACCCAGATCTCCTCCCGCATGCGGCCTGCAATCTGCGCAAGCCCTTTCACCACCGCTATTGCTCGTAGCACGGTGGACCGGAGGCCCACCAAAGCCCCCTGGGAAGGGGCCGGGGGAGCCCCTGCAGGGCGCTCGCTGGTGCACCGGTGAACTGCCTGAGCCAGGCTGCGGCTGCACGCCTCCAGGGTGTGCATGCGGAGCAGCGAGCAGGCCAGGCGGCAGGACTGCTCCAGGGGCAGCGCCTGCATGAGCTTGTCAAGGATGGTGAGGCATAAGATCCCCAGGTCCCGCAGGTAACCAGCCGATGTGTCGCGGGCTGCAGCCGTGTGACCAGGGCTGGCCGATGTAGAACGCAGCCATGTGTCACAGCCCGGCCAGCGCACCGCCAGCGCCGCAAGCCTCAGCAGCTGCGCGCACAGTGCGGGATGCCCCAAGAGCAGCGCGCGCGCAAACTGGGAGCCCACGGGCTCTTGCACACTTATGTTGCCGTGCATGGCCACCAGACCGCATGAACCCATATCCAAGCAGCTGTCTATGTTCATCAGCAACTTTGTGAGCGGTTCCATCGTTCCGGCCGACAGGCTCGAGGCGCCTCTTCCGTGACCGCTACAGCCCTCAAGGAGTGGATCCGCCTCTAGTACACGGACGACATGTGTAAGGTCATATGTCACGGTGCGGAAGAGGCGGTCCCAGCCTCGGGTTTGCGACGGACCATCCATGGTGCGTGGACTCAGCTCGTTATCCTGTAACCGAGCAGCGTCCCTCACTCCACTTATTTGATATCAGTTAAAAAGCGCCGGCATGTTTCAAAGGACTCTAGCAATCCAGTCTGGGACTGTGCGACTGGGACGAGGCTGGGTTCTGGCACCTAGCGGGGTCGATTTCCTTCCACGGCGGGTGAGGAGGCACCCTCCACAAGCTCTTGTGGAAATCTGCCAGACTACAACAGGCCTGAAGCTGCGCAATAGTGTACACATAAACGGTTGCATCTTTTGCGGCTTTCCTGCATTGTCGCTGTTGCCAATGCGGCCTCGCAGCGCCCAGTTAAGGCCCATCAGCCTTTCGCGTCAAGGCGCTCCGTTTGGAGCTTGAGCGCAAGCAGATCTTCACGCATGAACATCTGGTGAAACGATACTATATTACTATTGCAGTGCGAGATATTAGCGGGGCTAGCCGGACTTGCAGGGAGCTCCCGCTCCTCCGTCCCCGGTACCACACGCCGAGACGGGGTAATTCTCAGCCCCCTGGCTGCCCCTCGTGGCTCCAACCCCCCTGACCGATGTGTCTGACATACATACATGCCCGGCCATGGTTCCAGGGCAGTCTGCATCCAGGTGCATGCGTGGTGGGACCGAGAGCCCATGCCAGGTGGAGCTCCTGGCTCGGACCCCCTGGGCGGTGGGTTCGAAGGCCACCGCCAGTCGGCCCCCAGGCTGCCCCTCGTGGCCCCAACCCCCCTGGCCACTGTGGCACACTAAGATGCATTTCTGGCCATGGTTCCAGTCAGCGTCCAGTTGCATGCCAGGTGGTGGGGCCGGGAGCCCATGCCAGGTAGGGCACCTGGCTGGGACCCCCTGGGTGGTGGGTACTGGTGGGTAACAGGTCATACCGGATGGCCTCCCGGCCGCGCCACACAACGCCAACTGCTTTGGCGGACGTGTCACATGTAGATACATGTCTTGGCATGATTGGTGGCAGCCCGCAGCCGGACGCATGCGTGGCGGGACCCCGTAATCCATGCCGGGTGGGTCACCTAGGTGGGGCTCCCTGGGGCAGTAGGGTAAGGGGCCATACCGGATGGCCTCCCGGCCGCGCCACACAACGTCAGCCACATTGGTGGACATGTCACACATAAATACATGCCTGGGCATGACTTGGTGGCAGCCCGCAGCCGGACACATGCGTGGTGAGGCCGGGAGTCCATCCCATGTGAGGCACCTAGGTGGGGCTTCCATGGGCGGTGGGGTTGTAGACCATATCGGGTGGCATTCCGGTCGCTTTCGTCCCCGCTGGCGGACTTATCGCGCATCGATACATGATGAAAGCTTGGCTTTGTGGTAATCTTCATCCGGGTGCATGCGTGGTGAGGCCGCAGCACGCATGCCACCCAACCGCACAGGGAAAGCCCACCTAGGTACCCCATCTGGGGTGGGCTCCCTGCCCCACTGCGCATGCACCAGGCCGTAGGCTGCCCCTCAGCCGTCGCCAGACATCCATATACACGTCCCACGCTAGCTTATGAGGTCGGAGGCACGGGCAGTAGCCAGGAGGCTGTACGGCATGGCGCACCGCCACCCAGGGGAGCCCCGTCCAGGTGCCCGACCCGGCATGGGTTACAGGGGCCCACCACGCACGCACCTGGCTGCGTGTTGCCACCAAACCATGGAAAAACATGTATTTGTGTGTTACACATCCGCCAGTATGATTGGCGCTTTGTGGAGCGGCCGGAAGGCCATACGGTATGGCCCGCTACCGCACCACCCAGGGGAGCCCCATCCAGGTGCCCGATCCAGCGTAGGTTACTCGACCCCGCCACGCACCTGGACGCGGACTGCCCTGTAAGCATGGCCAGACATGTATCTATGTAT
>VFQN01002014.1_pt1 | contig 32450 bp, 30 predicted proteins | sample 3512371 | NCBI WGS metagenome assembly VFQN01 (sample SAMN10412370, study PRJNA504923) | tailings metagenome | isolation source: Replicate 2 from Balatoc abandoned mine | place: Philippines: Itogon, Benguet | collected 2017-08-28 | reverse complement strand
GCCCCACGGCGCAGTGTCGCCGGTCTGTGAGAGCATCGAAATGAATTCGTCCGAATACGCCAAAATCTATCAGGACAATACGTCGCTTGATGCCGCTTCGCTCGAAGCGCACATCGCCTTGGTCAAGTCGCTGAATGACCTGATCCTGAAAGCCGCGCGCGAGAAGCTCAAAATCGACGACGAACCTTCCGATTTTGATCGGCTGATCCTGGGGTCCAAGTCATGAGCGAAGCGCTGCAGGATCTGTCGCTCGTCGAGATCGCGGACGAGCTGCGAAATGGTTCGGTCACTTCCGTTGCCGTGACCGAGCTCGCGCTCGAGCGGCTGGCTCGGCTCGGCAAGACCTACAATTGCGCGATGACGATCGAAGCCGAGTCCGCGTTGGATCGGGCGAAGGCATTGGACGATCTGCGCCGCAAGGGCGCGGACCTTGGCCCGCTGCATGGCGTGCCGCTTGCGCACAAGGATCTTTTCTATCGCGCGGGGCGGCGCGTCACGCTCGGCTCGCCGATCCACAAGGATGTCGTTGCGACCTCGACGGCTACAGTGCTGCGACGATTGGACGATGCCGGTGCGGTCGATGCCGGTTCGCTGCAACTCTCGGAGTTCGCTTATAGTCCCACGGGGTTCAACAAGTATTTCGGGCATTGCCGCAATCCCTGGAACATCGATTATGTGCCCGGTGGCTCATCGAGCGGCTCGGGCGCTTCGGTTGCCGGGCGTCTTGTGTATGGCTCGCTCGGTACCGATTCCGGCGGCTCCGCGCGGCACCCCGCTGCACTCTGCGGGGTGACTGGACTGAAACCAACGCAAACACGGGTGAGCCGCGCCGGCGCCGGTCCGCTCTCTTTTTCGCTCGATTGTGTCAGTCCGCTTGCCCGGAGCGCGAGGGACTGTGCGCGTCTTCTCTCCGTGATAGCTGGATCGGATCCGGCAGATGCAACGTCGTCTTCGCACCCGGTTCCCGATTACGAACGCGAACTGACGGGCGACATTCGCGGGCTCAAGATTGCCGTGCCCCGCGATTATTATTTTGATCTCGTCACCGACGAAGTGATGTCGCTCTTGAATGACGCCATGGCGGGATTCCGCAATCTCGGCGCAACGACAGCCGATACGCGCGCGCCCGAGATGGCTCTGATCAACGGACTGGCGCAGACGGTGATGGCGGTCGAGGCGGCGACCATCCACCGGGAATGGCTTGCAACCAGGCGTGACGACTATGCCGATGTGGTGCGGAGCCGGATCGAGCCTGGCTTGTTCATCCCAGCAACGCGATATTGCGAAGCATTGTCGATGCGCGCTCGCGTCACGCAAGACTATCTCGACGCGGCGTTCGCGGATTGCGATGTGGTGCTGACGCCAGCGATATCGATTCCGGTGCCCTCCATTGCCGAAACCACGACCGATGATCCCGCGAAAGTCGGGCAGCGGCTGGGCGCTCTCACCCATTGCACGCGCGGCATCAACTATCTTGGATTGCCAGTGGTATCGCTTCCGATCGGGTTCACGAAGAATGGCATGCCCTGTGCACTCCAATTGGTGGGCCGGCCGTTTTCGGAGGGCACACTACTGAAGGTCGCCGACGCCTATCAGCAAGCCACCGATTGGCATCGCAGAGTGCCGCCGGCTAACGGATAATATTTTGAGGACATAAACTCCTCAACGCTCAGCGCGCCGGGCCGTCTCGATGCTATGCTACGCGCTCCTCGCTGAGGCCGCGGCAGTCCATTTCGTATTCGAGGTCGACCACCGGTGGGCGGCAGTAATGCCACGTGAGACCGCATCGCGCGGCGCCGCGCTTGACGATTTCTTCGCCGAGAAACGGGTGCAGGTCGTGAACGGTGTAGACCTGCGCGGCCGTCGTGTCGCTCCAGGTCGCGCCGAGCAGCCCGAGCCTGCGCTCCATTTCTCCAAGCACCCAACCCGCCTTCTCGCGCAGGCCGTCGGCACTCACGTCCCCAAGCCGGATCACCTTCTCGCGATAAGTGGCGTGTCCCTCTTCGGCCTCGCCGCTGCCGGCCACAACGACGGACTTCATCGGCGCGTCTCCGGTCTCGGTGTAACTGAAGGCATGGAAAGACGGCGACGCCGGCTTGTCCAGTTCCGGACAGACATTGCTGCGCGCGACAGGATTTGTGGAACCGTCGAAAATTCCCCAGCGCGAGAGCGTTCCGACATAAGTCTCGTTGAAAGCCTTGAATCCTGCTTCGGTGAAGGGCGCGGGCGACCGCAATTCGCAGGCCGCAAACGACGTCAGCGGCCGGCCGGCGCCTTTAATGATCTTCTCGATCCTGGAAAATCCTTCATCCAGCGGCACCGGATTGCGAAACATCACGCGGACGAGCCGGAAACCCGGCAGAGCCGACACGCCGGCCGAATATTGAAACGGGCCCTTGATGAAGCGATAGCCGCCCGGTGCGAAATCAATAGTGCTCATGGTCGTCAGTCTCCGGCTTTTCTTTGCGTCCGTTTCAACGCGCGCTCACAGGCCCATATAGGCTTCGCGGATTGTCGGGTCGGCGAGAAGCGTTGCAGCCTCGCCCGACATGCTGACCTGGCCGCGGTTGATGACATAGCCGCGATCGGCAAGTTCCAGCGCAGTCATGACGTCTTGCTCGACAAGCAGGATCGCAACTCCGCTGCGGTTGATGTCGTACAGTCGCTCGGTCAGTAGCTCGACCGCGCGGGGCGCAAGTCCAAGCGACAATTCGTCGATCATCAGGAGGCTGGGCTTGGCCATCAAGCCGCGTCCGATCGCGCACATCTGTTGCTCGCCGCCGGACAAGGTCCCTGCATCCTGGCTCCGCCGGTCGGCGAGAATTGGAAACATGGCATAGACGCGCTCAAGGTCCGCGGCGACCGCGTTCTTGTCGTCGCGCAGATAAGCCCCCATCAGGAGATTGTCGCGCACGCTCATTGCCGAAAACAGGCGCCGTCCCTCCGGAACGTGGGCGACCCCCGCTTTGACAAGATCTGCCGAAGCAGCATGTGTCATGTCGCGGCCGTCGACAGCGATAGTGCCGGCCGTAGCTCTCACGACGCCCGAAACGCAGCGCAAGAATGTCGTCTTGCCGGCTCCGTTCGAACCGATCAGACAGACAAGTTCGCCGGGTTTCACCTCTAGCGAAATGTCCCATAGCACCTGTACGTCGCCGTAGCCGGCCTGCAGATGCGAGACGGAAAGCTTCGGCGCCTCGCTCATGCCGCGCCTCCGGCGTGGGCTGCGGCGAATTTCGAGCCGAGATATGCTTCGATCACCTTCGGATCGCGAAGCACGCGATTGGGCTCGCCTTCGGCAATCAGCTGACCGTGATGCAGCACGGCTATTCGCTGCGAGATCGACATCACGACCTTCATCAGATGCTCGATCACGATGATCGTAACACCGCGTTCCGCGACCTTGCGGATCATCGCGAGCGCGTCGTCGATTTCGGACGAATTCAGCCCGGCATTGACCTCATCCAGCATCAGGAGCCTTGGCCGCATTGCAAGCCCCTTGGCCACTTCAAGGCGCTTTCGCTGGGCGAGAGTCAGGGTGGCGGCGGAATTTTCTGCGATGTTTGCAAGACCGGTGAAGGTGAGATGCTCGTATGCCTGCTTCTGCGCATCCTTCAGGCTTTCCGCCTTGCCCGCGAACAGGGCTCCGGCGGCGACATTTTCCAGCACGGTCATTTTCGGAAATGGCTGAACGATCTGGAATGTGCGGGCGAGGCCGAGCCGTGCGATCTGGTACGGCCGCAGCCGGGTGATGTCGTGGCGTTCGAAGAAGACCTTGCCTGCGGTCGCCGGATGCACACCCGTGATCAGGTTGATCAGCGTGGTCTTTCCCGCGCCGTTCGGTCCTATCAGGCCGAGGACCTCACCTTCTACGACCCTTAACGTGACGTCGCTGACGGCATTCAGACCGCCGAACCGGCGCGACACGCCCTGTAAATCCAGCAGCTCCGTCATGCCGCTACCTTACGGCGCGCAAACCAGTCGCGGACGAGAGTTAGCACGCCGTTCGGCAGGAACATCACCAGCAGTACGATGATGACACCAAGAGCCGCTGCATGGATGGTCAAGAAGTTGCGCCAGACGAGTTCCTCGAAAGTCAGGAGCACGATCGCGCCGACCACAGGCCCGAAGATCGTACCAAGTCCACCGAGCAACACCATCACCAGCGGCTTCACCGATAGCAGCACATCGAATACGTCCGGCGGCTCGATGTAGTTCACCCAGGATGCATAGACCGCGCCGGCTATGCCAACATAGACTGCCGACAGCATGAAAGCCGCAGTCTTGTAGCCATAGGCGTTGATCCCGAGAATATTGGCAGCGTCCTCATTCTGCTGAATGCAGCGCAACCCGAAGCCGAGCTTGCTATTCATCAAGACGATCGCCGTCGCAGTCGAGGCTATCGCCAGCGACATCATGGCGCCGAAGAAAAACCGCGCCTGCGCATCGACAGACATTTTCAGAATCGGCAGGTTCAGTCCCATGCCGCCGCCTGTCAGATCCGGCGTCGTATTGACGATTTCGCGCAGCATTTCTGCGATGATGAGACTTGCGATCGCGAAATAATGTCCGCGCAAATGCAGGATCGCGCCGCCGATGAACCCGGCAAAGAGGAATGCTGCAAGTCCGCCAAATCCCCACGCGGCGATGATCGGCATGCCGCCGTGACTTTGCAGAACCCCCGAAACATAAGCGCCGAGGCCGAAGAAAGCCGCTGTTGCGAAAGATGGATAACCGGTCAACCCGCCGATGTAATTCCAGGACTGCGCCAGCGTCGCATACATGCACATGATCGTCGCGAGCCGCAGAATGTAATTGTTGCTGCTCAGCGCGGCGGCGGCGATCAGTGCGGCTCCGATGAACAGGATCAGCCAGTTTCTCATTCGTAGCCTTTCCGGCCCAGAAGGCCGCTCGGCCGCACGAACAGCAGGACGAGGAGCACTCCGAACGAAAGCGTTACAGCGTGCTCAGGGCCGAACCAGAAGGAGCCGAAGCTTTCCACGATTCCAAGCGCAAGCCCGCCAATGAGGGCGCCCGGTACGCTGCCGAGGCCGCCCACGACGCAGACCACGAAGGCTTTGCCGAGGAAGAGGGATGAATTGAGCGGCGAGATGGGATAAATGATCGACAGGAGTGCGCCCGCCGCTCCAGCCATCAATGCGCCGATGCCGAAGGTGACGGCATTCACGTTCTTCACGTCGACGCCCATCAGCGCCGCTGCCTCGCGGTCCATGCGGACCGCGACAATGGCCCGGCCGATCCGGGTGTCCCGGAGAAGCCAATAGAGAAGCAACGTGAGGATCATTGCCAGTGCCATCGCCGCGACGCGATCGCCCGGCAAGAAAATCGGGCCAATTTCGATCGTGCGCAGCGGATTGACGAGGTTAATTTTACGATAGTCGGCGGTGAAGGCGACCAGCATCGCATTGTTGAGTATCAGGTCGAGGCCGAATGTCAGGGTCAGCGTAATCAGTACTGGCGCCGCGATGACGCGGTTCACCATCGTCTTCTGCACCGCGTAGCCCACGACATAGAGCAGGGCGCCGGCGATCCCGATCGAGAGGAAGGGATGGATGCCCAGATACTGATAGGCGAAGAATGCCACATAGGATCCGAGCACGATGAAGGTGCCGTGCAGGATATTGATGACGTTGAGCACGCCCCAGACCAGTGAAAAGCCGACGGCGATGCATGCGTAGAGGCCGCCCAGCACAAGGCCATTGGCCAGGATCTGAAGATAGATCATCGCTGCCCCCGCGGCGCACATGCCTGCGCGCCGCTAACCTCTCGGCTCACCTGTTGCTCACTTGGCGGTTCTCTTTCGCTTCACCAGCGCCTTACTTGGTGATGAACTTGAAATCGCTTTGCTTGATGTCGGTCGGATAAATGACGACCGGCTTGCCACCCATGATCTGGAACACCGGCGGCTCAAGAGAATGCACCTGTCCGGTCGGCCCGAACTTGATACGGCCGAAGAAAGTCTCGGTGTCGAGAGCGGCGAGCGCGTCCCGAACTTTGGCCGGTTCGATCGAGCCGGCTTTCTCGATGGCAAGCTGCAGCACTGCTCCCGCCGCGGCAGCGGAGGCCTCGGAATAGTCTGCTTCGCCGCCGTATTTGGAAGCCCAGAGCTTGTTGAAATCTTCCGTCGATCCGAAAATATCCTTGCCCTTGTAGCGCACCGCAGGATGCCACCACGCCGCGCTGGAGACGTTTTCGGCGAGCGGCCCACCGGCGTCGACGAATTCCTTGTAAGCAGGGCCGGCGATCATGGTGATGACCGGAGCGCGCAGCCCCAAATCGTTCATCTGCTTGCGGATCAGGATCAGGTCATTGATGTAACCGGTCGCAAACACCCAGTCCGGTTGCGCCGCGCGCATCTGTGTGATGGCGGCGCCGTGATCGAGCGCGCCGATTGCATACCGCTCGAAGGTCACGACCTGCAGGTTGCGCTTCTTCGCGGACTTTTCCATCTCCTGCGCAATCGCAAGCGGGAACAGGTCATTGCGGGCCAGTATGGCGACCTTCTTTATGTCCTTGTTCAGCTTGGTGACGATATCCGAGAGCGGTTCGGTCAGGGTCTGGTTCGGCGTGAAGGTCCCGAAAAGGTACTTGTAGCCCTGATCGTAAACCTGTTCCGACGACGCCGTCGCGGCAATCATCGGGATACCGTATTTCTCTGCCACACCCGACGCGGCCTTCGCTGCGCCCGAACCGAATGGCGCAAACAGGAAGTTGACCTTGTCTTCGGTGATCAACCGCTCCGCCGATTGCACGGCACGTGGCGTGTTCGACGCATAATCGACGTATACGATCTCAACCTTGTATGTCTTCCCCCCGACCTTGATGCCGCCCTTCGCGTTCACAGTCTCGGCCCAGAGATTGTTTCCGCGCTGTTGCTTCATACCCTCGGGAGACAACGGCCCGGTTAGCGGGAGGGGAGCGCCGACCTTGATTACATCCTGTGCCTTGGCGGACGATCCAGAGATCAGCACGGTGCCAAGAATGGCTAGGGCAGCGATCGGGCGACGACATAGTGACATAACGGCACTCCTCTCCAGGACGGGCGCGCGGCGGCATTATCGATCCACAGAGTGTGCGCCTGCGGCAGGACCGACAAGCGCAAAGAATCGGCCTATGCGTTCTCATTCTGGCAACGCTTTAGGCAATCCCCGCACAATAGGAGGTTACCGAGGCAAATTAGCCCATTGAATCTGGCAATAAGCTTTGTTCGTATAAGCAGAACGGTTGCGCAGAGGGTCAATGTCGCAGGCGCCGACTAGATATTTTCTGGAAGTGGTCCGATGCGGCTCCATCCGCGTCGCCAGCGCGCGCCTTAATGTCGTCCCCTCGGCATTGAGTCGTCAGATCCAGAATCTCGAAACAGAGCTTGGCGTTCCGCTGTTCGAACGCCGGCCGCGCGGCATGGCGCTGACCGCTGCGGGTGAGGTCTATGCGCGCTATGCGCAAGCCGTCACACTCGAGAATGACCGCATGCGCTCCGATCTTGAAGAGCTACGTGGCCTTCGGCGTGGAATCGTTCGTATCGCCACTGTTGAGGGAGTGGTGGCGGACCTCATCACAAATGTCATCGCCAAATTTCGGGCGAAGCATCCCGGCATCCGATTCAACCTCATCACGCTGGGGACGGACCATGTGGTAGCGGCTGTGCGCGACAACAGGGTCGACATCGGCGTGTCGTTTCACGCCCAGCCGGATGCCGCGGTCCGATTCGTGCGACGGTTTCGCGATCCGCTGATGGCACTCGTCCATCCGGACAATCCGCTCGCGACGCGACGCAAGGTCGCGCTCAGGGAAGTGCTGTCGATGCCGATTGCGGTTCCGGAGAGCGGCTTCGGTATCCGCCGATTGATCGACGAGCAATGCCGCAGGCTCGGCGAGTCGCTTGTACCAGCGCTGGAGACCAACTCGATCGAGGCTCTGCGTGGGTTTGTCAGATCCGGAGCCGGCGTGACGTTTCTTCCCGGAAACTCCTTTCAGCGCGAAATTCGGCAGGGTGAAGCCGTGTCGATTCCGCTTGCGGACCGGCTATTGAACCAATGTTCGATGGATTTCGGCGTGCTGGCGGGTCGTTATCTGCCGACCGCTATTTCGCAATTCTTGACTCTGCTGGACCTTGAATTCAGCGCCTCGCAAGAGCGTCCGCGCCGTCGCAGGGCCTCCTGACAGACTATATCTGCTGGGTGCGACAGGAACGGCGGCAGACCGCAGCGATTGGTCGTGGTTGATCCAGCGCATGGCGGTGCATTCGCATTCAATATGTCGTAATGTATTACCGTCGCGTAGCGTGAGTGAGGCGATGAAACAGCAGCCGGGACGCATTTCGCACTCAAAGCCCATGACGCTCGGGGAAGTCGGAGCCGGGAGGGGGCGGACGAATTTGGATCGGCGGGAGGAAGACCGCGCCGAAATCGGACCGTCCGCGAGCGTGTTGCCGTTCTTTTGGCCATTGTACGTCGCCAGCACAATGCGGGCTTCGGCGAGCGCCGCACTCTCCTGGTATCTCGGCCTCGTTACAGGCCCGGACGCAGAGGCGGATATACCGCAGCTCGGCTGGACGACCCCGAACCGTGTTCGCCTGGCCTTACCGACCATGCGACTGCGAGATTTCTCCACTTGCGAGGACGGGCCGCCCGCCATTATTTGCGCACCCTACGCGCTTCATGGCGCGACGATTGCCGACTTCGCTCCCCGTCACAGCGTCGTCGAGGCGCTGCAGCGGTCCGGGGTCTCGCGCCTCGCGGTCACGGAATGGCTTTCTGCCGACGCGGGAATGCAACATTTTTCCATCGACACCTATCTGGCCGATCTCAATGTCGCGATTGACGAGATGGGTGCACCGGTCGATCTGATCGGTCTCTGTCAGGGTGGCTGGATGGCGCTGGTTTACGCAGCGCGCTTCCCGGAAAAAGTTCGTCGGCTCGTGCTGGTCGGCGCTCCTGTCGACGTCCGCGCGACGACATCTCAGTTGATGCAGGCCGTTGATGCTTTGCCGCTCAGCGCCTTCGAAAATCTGGTGCGGCTCGGCGAGGGCCGCGTACTGGGACGTTATGCGTTGAAGCTCTGGGGCTCTGCTACGCCCGCCGCCAATGCGGCAAACGTCCTGCAGGTCGTTCCTGACGGTGAGGGCGCTGACATCACAGCGTTGCGGACGCGCTTTGAGGCGTGGCACGCGCAGACCGTCGACTTGCCCGGAACCTATTACATGCAAGTCGTGCAATGGATCTTCAAGGAAAACCGTATTGCAGAGGGACGCTTCGTTGCGCTCGGCCGCACGCTAGACCTTCGGACTGTGCGTGCGCCGATGTATCTGCTCGCGGGGTCCGACGACGAAGTGATTGAGCCTGACCAACTGTTCGCAGCCGCGCGCCTGACTTCGACATCCGCAGCGTGCATCGAGATTGAACGTGCTTCGTGCGGACATCTTGGATTATTCATGGGCGCGAATACGATGTCAGGCGCCTGGCCTTGTATCGCGCGATGGCTGTCGCGCGACCTGGACCTGGCGCTGGCGTCCTGACGCATGGCGCTATGCCGCCTGCGCACCCTTGCGCTCGCTACTGTTCCGCTGGAACGCAGGTAGAATCGCCGTTAGGTTTGAGCCGCGAGCGGTCCTATGCGGCGCCGTCCCCACGCATTCGAGCATTCTCGGCCGATGAGCGGTTTGTCATCCGGATTTCGACGGTTCACGCAGTCGCGCCATGCTGTGGTCGCCTCGCTAGGCGTCACACAAATACTTGGCTATGGCACCACATTTTATCTGCTCGCTGTCCTTGCGCGACCAATCGCACAAGAGACCGGATGGCCGCTTGATCGGATAGCGAGCGGACTTTCCATCGCAATGCTGGTTGGCGCTATGACGTCGCCGTTGATCGGCCGCACAATCGAACGACGTGGCGGCCGTGTTGTACTGATCTTTGGCTCGGTATGTATGGCGACCGGTCTCGCCGGCATAGGCTTGTCCTACCGTCTGCCGGTCTATTGGCTCGCGTGGAGTGTTGTCGGCATAGGAATGGCGGCGGCACTATACGAGGCCGCCTTTTCAGCGCTTGGCGGATGGTATCGCGCAGAGGCTCGGGGTCCGATCACGGCCATTACGCTGTGGGGCGGCTTTGCCTCGACCGTCTGCTGGCCGGCGGCCGCTTATCTGTCAACGATGCTCGGCTGGCGCGGAACATGCTTTGTATTTGCTGCGTGCCATCTCTTCATCGCATTGCCGCTGCACGCGTGGATGATGCCGCGGCACGCCACGTCAGCCGCGCTGGGGAGTGCGATCGGCGCGAAGCCGCATGTTTCCCAGATCAGTTTGATGTTGTTCGGTATGATTGCGGCGAGCATGACGCTCGGCGCTGTTATCGTGACCGTCATTTCGGTGCAATTGATTCCAGTTTTGCAAAACGCGGGCTACACCGCTGCTGCTGCCGTCTCGATCGGCGCTCTAATCGGGCCCAGTCAGGTTGCCGGACGGATCGGCGAGTTGTTGTTCGGACACCGCCTGCATCCGGTCTGGTCGGCGCTCGGCGCTGGTTTTCTCATGGTCGCAGGTATCGTTCTTCTTGCGCACAACGTCGAACTGGCAGCCGCGGCGGTTGTGGTCTACGCGATGGGCGCGGGCGTCAGTTATATCGTTCGTGGCACGTTGCCGCTCGCGCTTTTCGGCTCGGACGGTTATGCGACCGTGATGGGTCGCCTGGCATCGCCAAGCCTGATCGCACAAGCTTTGGCACCGTGGATCGCGGCAGTAGTTCTCGAACGTCTCGGTTCGGCGGCGCTCCTGAATGGACTGCTGATCCTTGCGATCCTGAATGTCACGGCGATCTGCGGGATCGCGATCTGGCGCGCCTTCTCCCGGCCGTAAACGAATTGCGCGCGCCCGTTGAGAGGCTGCTGTCGCCTATCCGCCGTCCATGCGGCCATCTGTCGCCAATCCCCGGAAAATTGCTGTTTTGTCAGCGTCGGCACATTGGTAGTGATGTGACCCCTCGCGTGGTGATAGTCTTAAGACCTGCATGAAACTTGCCCTGATCGCGATCATTCCATTCCTCGGCGCTTTGCTGCCGCCGATCGCGATTCGGGCGGGCCGCAACGTTTGCACGATGGTCACGGCATCGGTGAGCGCGCTTTCGCTGATCATGCTCGTAACGCTTGTGCCGCAGGTCTACCGTGGCGAGGTGCCGCGCGGACGTATTGATTGGCTGCCGGAGCTGGGGCTTTCTTTCTCGTTTTTTGCCGATGGGCTCGGCTTGTTTTTTGCGGCGCTTATCCTTGTCATCGGTCTGCTGATCATTCTGTATGCTCGCTTTTATCTGAGCCGGAACGACGCCGTCGGGCGCTTCTTCAGCTATCTCTTGATGTTTCAAGGCTCGATGCTGGGCATTGTGTTGAGCGATAACATTCTTCTGTTGATCGTGTTCTGGGAGCTGACGAGCCTCACCTCGTTTCTGCTGATTGGCTATTGGTATCATCTCCCTGAGTCGCGCGCCGGTGCTCGAATGGCGCTGATCGTCACCGGCGGGGGCGGACTGGCGCTGATGGGCGGCATGCTGCTACTCGGCAACATTGCCGGGACATTCGAAATCAGCGAGATCCTGACGCGCGGCGAGCAGATCAAGGCTTCGCCGCTCTATCTGCCGGCCTTGCTGCTGATCCTGGTTGGCGCCTTTACCAAGTCGGCGCAATTTCCGTTCCATTTCTGGCTGCCGCATGCCATGGCGGCACCAACGCCGGTGTCCGCTTATCTGCATTCCGCGACCATGGTGAAGGCCGGAATATTCCTTCTGGCAAGGCTTTGGCCCGCGTTGTCCGGTACCACGGAATGGTTCCTGATCGTGTCGCTGACCGGCCTCACGACGATGCTCGTTGCCGCATGGATCGCGATCTTCAGGGACGACCTCAAGGCGCTGCTGGCTTTCTCGACCGTCAGTCATCTCGGCTTCCTGACGATGCTCCTCGGGTTCTCGACACGCATGGCTGTCGTCGCGGCCATATTCCACATCGTGAACCACGCGACCTTCAAGGCTGCCCTGTTCATGAGTGCCGGCATCGTTGATCATGAAACCGGTACCCGCGATATCCGAAAGCTCGGCGGGCTGATTCACGTCATGCCTATCACGAGTACGCTCGCGCTTATTGCGACTGCGGCGATGGCCGGTATCCCTGGCTTCAACGGATTCCTGTCGAAGGAAATGATGCTGGAGGAGGCGTCGCATACCGTCTATGCGGGCCTGCCCTGGCTCTTTCCGGTGCTTGCAACGCTTGGTGCTCTCCTGTCCGCGGCGTATTCGGTGCGGCTCGCCTTTGCGGTATTTCTTGGCCGCAAGCGCAGCGACTATCCGCAGCACCCGCACGACCCGCCATTCGGCATGTGGCTTCCGGTTGCGATTCTCATCATTCCCGTGATTGCCGTCGGGCTGATGCCGCAGATGCTTGCGGGCGCGGTCGTTGCACGCACGGCCAGTGCGACCGCCGGTGGTGCTTTGCCCGATTATGATCTGGCGATCTGGCACGGGTTCACGCCGGCTCTTTACATGAGCGTGGCCGCGCTACTCGGCGGATTTCTCGTCTATGTGTTCTATGCTCAGTTCGATCGGCTGCGGCTCGCGATCCCGCGTCCGCAAGCCATGCGAATGTTTCAGGCGACGATCTCCAGCTTGGTCGTTGCTTCACGCCGGCTCATTACGGGCTTGGACAACGGCAGCCTGCCTCGCTACCTGGCCGTCATGGTTGCGGCGATATTCGTTTATGGTCTGGCCGGCTTCATAAATTCACCTCATGCATCCGGCACGCGGGAGCTGCTTCCCGTCACTTTGCCCGCGGTCATCGGATGGATCGCGCTGCTTGGCGCCTGCGGGCTGATGATCGCGCGTCATCATGACAGGCTGTTTGCCCTGATCATTACCAGTGTCGTCGGCCTCATCGTCTCGATCGCTTTTCTGCAATTTTCTGCCCCGGACCTCGCGCTCACGCAGATTTCCGTCGAAGTCGTCACAACCATCCTCTTGCTGCTGGCGATCAATCTGCTGCCGAGGACAACTCCGGACGAGATGCTTCGGTCTGCGAAATTCGGCGCCGGCGCACTCTCGTTGGTTATCGGGGCGGGTGTAGCAGCCTTGGCTTACGCCATTCTCACGCGTGGCTTCGAAACGATCTCGGATTATCATATCGCGCAGTCGAAGCCCGGCGGCGGCGGTACCAACGTGGTCAACGTCATTCTCGTTGACTTCCGCGGTTACGATACGTTCGGCGAAATTATCGTGCTCGCTATTGCGGCTTTAACGATCTTCGCGCTTCTGGACAACGCTATGCACGGCGCCGCCGGTAGGCGGCTTGCCGCCACACGGTTCGAGCGGCAGGCCTTCGACCCGCACCCGCTGCTGCTGACTGTCGTGACCCGCGTTGTTCTGCCGCTGGCCCTGATGACGGGGGTCTATATCCTGCTGCGCGGCCATAACCTTCCCGGTGGCGGGTTCATCGCCGGTCTGGTCTGTGCCATCGCCTATCTGATGCAATATATGGCGAGCGGCTATCTCTGGGCGCAGAAGCGCGCGCGCCTGGATGCACAGCTGATGATCGGCGGCGGCGTCGCTATCGCGGGAGCGACCGGTCTGGCATCGCTGCTGTTCGACCGGCCGTTCCTGACCTCGACCTTTGGATATTTCCACCTTCCTCTGTTCGGCGAGATCGAACTGGCCTCCGCCATGGCATTTGACATTGGCGTGTTCTTTACCGTGCTCGGCACCTGCATTCTGTCACTCGCTACCATCTCTCGCGTTGAAGATCGCGCTGAGAAAGCATCCCGGCTGGCTGAGGAGGGGCGCGCATGAGCATGGAGCTCCTGGTCGCGACCGCGATCGGCGCGCTGACCGCCGTCGGCATCTATCTCATTATGCAGCGGCGGACTTTCCCCGTGGTGGTGGGTCTTTCGTTCCTGTCCTACGCGGTCAACGTGTTTCTCTTCGCGATGGGACGGCTGACGATTAATCTGCCGCCGATCATCGTGAAGAGTGCGACTGCGTACACCGATCCGCTGCCGCAGGCGCTGGTCCTGACTGCGATCGTCATCACCTTCGGCATGACCGCGCTGATCGTCGTGTTGTCGTTGCGCAGCTTCCTCGAGACCGGTTCCGATGACGCGATGCTTGGCGGCCGTTCCGACGATGATGCGCCCGTCGGCCGCGAGGAGCCGCATTCATGAATGCGGCCACCAATGCGGCTTTGAATCAGGCGATGATCCTGCCGGTCGCGATCCCGGCCATGACTGCGGCTATTCTGGTTCTGGTTGCCCGTTATGGGCTGAATATCCAGCGACTGGTATCGGTCATCGCAGCCGCGGCGCAGCTTGCCACGGCGATCTGGCTGTATTCGCTCGCTACCGATGGCGATCCCCGCGTTTACCTGCTTGGCTATTGGCCTGCGCCCTTCGGCATCGTTCTGGTGCTCGACCGGCTGGCCGCAACGATGCTGTTGCTGTCCGCTGTCCTCGCCGTTTGTGTGCTCATCTCGTCGCTTGGGACCTGGGATCAGCGCGGGCGGCATTTTCATGCGCTGTTTCAGTTTCAGTTGCTCGGCATCAATGGCGCGTTCCTGACCGGCGATCTGTTCAACCTCTTCGTATTCTTTGAGGTCTTGTTGATCGCCTCCTACGGATTGATGCTGCATGGTGGCGGAGCCCGGCGCCTGAAGGCGGGCTTCCAATATGTCGCGATCAATCTGATCGGTTCGACCGTGTTTCTGTTTGCCGTCGGCACCATCTACGCCGTGACCGGTACTTTGAACATGGCCGATCTCGCGGTGAAAGCACGGCAGGTCGCTGCCGGGAACGAAGCATTGCTCGCGACCGGAGCATTGTTGCTCTTCACAGTCTTTGCGATCAAGTCTGCGATGGTGCCGCTGCATTGGTGGCTCCCGCCGACCTATGGGTCGACCTCGCCGCCGGCCGCGGCCTTGTTCGCGATCATGACAAAGGTTGGCGCATATTCGATCATTCGTGTCTACACGCTGATATTCGGCGCAGAGGCCGGGCCGCTGGCCGGCATCGCATTGCCTTGGATACTTCCGGTCGCAATCGCTACTCTGGTCCTTGGAACATTCGGGGTTCTGGCAAGCCGCCGGCTTTCGGATCTCGTCGCCTATTCGGTGGTCGCCTCGATGGGAACGCTCCTGATCGCGGTCGGCGTCAGCAGCGCAAGTGGTCTCGCCGCGGCATTGTATTACGCCGCACAAAGCACGCTGACGAGCGGAGGGCTGTTCCTGCTTGCCGGTCTCGTCGTCAGCCGCGGGCAAGATCTCACGTCGGCGAAGTCGATCCAGACGGACATTGCCAAGCCGAGCGGGACGACGATGACATTTGCCGGCCTGTTCTTTCTGCTCGCAATTGCGATGGTCGGGATGCCACCGCTTGCTGGCTTCATCGGAAAGCTTCTGATCCTCGATGCGGGACGGTTGGCTGGAAGGGCCGCTATTGTCTGGCCTGTGATTCTGATTACGAGCCTTATGCTCATCCTTGGCTTCGCACGTGCGGGAATTCGGACATTCTGGGTGCTGCCGGCACGCGACTTCAGCAATATCCGCCCGGCTGTGCTTGTTCTTCCCGTCGCCGCGATCGTGATGATGATCGGTGCGATGGCGGCGCTGACCGTTTTTGCCGGGCCGGTCGTGGCCGACATGACCGCAGCCGCTCAGCAGGTTCTGACACCACAGCACTATATCGATGCGGTGCTGAACGCGTCGCCTCGGGAATCCGCGATGGTGACGCCATGATGATGTTCCGGCGCCTGCTTCCACACCCGTTGTTGAGCCTCGCGCTGGCTCTGGTGTGGGTGTTGCTCATAAACGACTTTTCGATCGGAACGCTGCTGTTCGGACTTATCCTTGGGGTCGCGATTGCAAAGGTCACCAGCCCCTATTGGCCGGGGCGGCCAAAAATCCGCAGTCCGCTCACGATCCTCGAATATTGCCTGATCGTGCTGTGGGACATCGTCGTCTCCAATATGCAGGTGGCGTACCTGGTCCTATTCCGCCGCGGTGATTCACTGCGTTCATGTTTCGTAACAGTGCCGCTGGATCTGAAGTCTCCGGAGGCGATTGCGATGTTAGCCGGAACGATCACGATGACTCCGGGCACGGTGAGCGCGGACCTAAGTGCGGATGGCCGCTCGCTGTTGGTGCATTGTCTCGAGACAACCGACCCGGCCGGCACCGTGGCTGGAATCAAATCGCGATACGAAGATCGGCTGAGGAGGATATTCGAATGATAGTGGCAGCCTCCACCTTTGCGATGGTCGCGATCGCGATATCGCTCTTATTGAATCTATACCGGCTCTGGGCCGGCCCAGCCATCACCGACCGCATTCTCGCGCTCGATACGATGGTGATCAACGCGATCGGTCTGATCGTTCTAGCCGGCATCCGGTTTGGAACGACAATCTATTTCGAGGCAGCTCTCCTGTTTGCGATGGTCGGATTCATCTCCACTGTTGCGTTCTGCAAGTTCCTGCTGCGCGGTAACGTGATCGAATAGGTATGACGCTCATGATTGCGGAAGTCGCGGTATCATTTCTCATTGTGACCGGCGCTGTGTTCTTGTTCGTCGGCTCGTTTGGATTGGCGAAGCTGCCGGATACGATGCGCAGGCTGCACGGGCCGACCAAGGCCACAACGCTTGGGGTCGGTGCCTTGCTGATTGCGTCGATGGTGTATTTTGCGGTGTTTCAAGGCATGCTGACCGCGCATGAATTGATGATCACGCTTTTCCTGTTCTTGACCGCTCCGGTCACCGCGAACATGGTGGCCAAGGCGCATATCTTTCGTCACCGCGACATGCAGCAGACCTTGCCGCCGGCCAGCAGCGGCCCTGGTTGGGCGACGCTTGCGGATGCAGATCGGAAATAGATCTGATTCAGTGACGCGTGGCGAAGCCCCCACTGCTGCTCTAGTCGAGCGGCAGAGCTGTAGGCCCAGCGGGCTGATCCTGCAGACTGCGCACGAGCGATACCCTGATGCTGGAGACATGGGCGCGCATCAGCATTTCGGCCTGCCAGGGATCGCGCGAGACGATGGCGTCATAGATGCGGTGGTGATCGTCGTGCCGCCGGCGGACATCGTGATATTCGAAAGCCACGATATTGCGGCTCGACGAGATCGGAACGCGATGGCAGATCCGGATCATCTCGCCGAGCATCCGGTTGCGCGCTGCTCCGAGAATTGCGTCGTGAAAGCTGCCGTTGACGATCCGATATGTCGAGAGGTCGCCGGACTTGAATGAGCCCCGCCGCAACAATTTGTCGCCATTGGCGAGGCTGCTCTCGATCGCTTCTTGCTCGTGCGCCTCGAGGCCGCGCTGTGCCGCAAAGCGTGCCGCGACGCCCTCCAGCGTTGCGCGGATGTCGTAGGCATCCACAATTTCGTTGAGCTCGAACGCGCGAACCGTGAACCCGCGATTCGGCGCGTAATCGAGGAGGCCTTCCCCCGCGAGCGCCTGCAAAGCGGCGCGCACCGGTGTCCGCGATACGTCAAGTGCGTGACTGATGTGGACTTCGTTGAGCCGCTGCCCAGCCTCGTAATCGCCGTTCAGGATGGCTTCTCGCAACTCGTCCATGATCGACAACGAGCGGGTGCCGCTGCGTACACCGATTGTGATCGGTGCAACTGTGTCTTGCTTTGCCTTCGGCATGCCACGCATCCGGTCACAACGTTACGACGGACTCTAAAGTGGGTACACTTTCGCCGTCAATACAACGAATCGACCAGATATTTTGCGCGCGGTGCTCGTTCGCTGGCCGAAAAGTGTATACATTTGGCTTGACTCGTCCTTTGCACCGGCCGACCATGCCTCGTCCTCAGTGCGCAGTGAGTAGCGATGTCAGAGAGCAGGTTGGCCGACGACACAATCGAGCAAATCACCGAAGACCGGGGGCCGCATTACGAACCGTTCGGTTGGCACCACTGGCCCGAACACCCGTGGCTTTCGTATCAGTTCCGGCGTGGGCTTGGTGAGACGCAGGAGGGTGGGGGCTCTGTCAGCGAAGTGCTGATGGCGGGATCGCGCATGATCCCGGGCGATCTGGAAAGCTGGCACGCGGAATGGATGCGGATCGCGGACCGCAATTGGCAGCGTGGACTTGCTGAGGAAAAGGCGGGTCACATCCGCACCGCGATGAACTGTTTCCTTCGTGCGGCGGATTATTACCGGCAGGCCGAGTTTCATCTGCAGCCCGACGATCCCCGGCGGCTTCCGACCTTCGAGAAGATGGAAGCCTGTTCGCACAAGTTCATCTCGTATCTGAACCCTCCCGGAGAGGTGGTGCATATTCCATACGAGGACGGAAAGCCGATCTGCGGGTATTTCGTCCGTGCCCCGTTTCCCGGCGAACGCCTCCCGGTACTCATCTGCATGGGCGGTCTCGATTCCATCAAGGACGAGATGTGGTTCATGCAGGCGCATGGCTGCCTGCAGCGCGGGATCTCCGTGCTCATGATCGACGGTCCGGGGCAGGGCGGGACGTTGCGGCGGCACAAGGTGCACAGCCGGCCGGACACAGAGGTGCCGATCGGCAAGTGCATTGACTGGCTGCTGCAGCGAAGCGATGTCGATCCGAAACGCATCGCGGTCTGCGGTTCGAGCCTCGGCGGCTACTACGCCGCGCGCGCTGGCTGCCGCGAACACCGGCTGGCCGCGGCAATCTCGCATGGCGCAATCTGGTCGGTTCACGACATGTGGGGCAGTAAGGACGACAATTTCGGCCTTGCGATGCACATAAAGTGGGTACTTGGCGCCGCCTCGATGAAAGAGGCGCACGAGATTATGAAACCGTTTACACTCGAGGGGCATCTCGAGCACATGAAATGCCCCTACCTGATCGTCCACGGCGGGCACGATGTCCTGACCGTTTCGGCAGCGCGCAGGACCTATGACTATGCGAAAAGCCATGGGGTTGATGCGACGCTTCGCATCCTTGATCCCGACGAAACCGGCGCCGAACATTGTCAGCACGACAATCCCACAATCGGTCAGGAGATCCTTGCGGATTGGCTTGCCGACGTCTTCAAGATCGACCAGCGCGCGCTGTTGAAGACCTCTTTCAATCCGCTGATCTGAGAAACGGATGATCCAGGGCATTAAATCGCCGAAACCCGGTATTGTCGCGATCGACTTGCATCGTGGTCATCTCGATATGGCGGTGGCCACGATGCCGCTCGCGGCGGAGGCTGCCGCTCGCGTGGTCGCAGCGAACGAACGCTTTCTGAACAAGGCGCGCGCCGCCGGAATCCCGGTGTTTCATTGCGTCGCGACTTACCGCGATGCCGAGGAGATCAGGCTCAATCCCGCGTGGCGGCACCGGGGCGAAGATCCCAACAACCCGCGCAAGCATGTGCTGTCGCACAACATCAAGGGCATGCCGGGATGCGAGGTGATGCCGACCCTGCTGGATCAGCGTGATCTCATCATCGATGCAAAAAAGCGCTACGACTGCTTCACGGCCACGGATCTCGACCTCTCGTTGCGCGCGCACGGTGTCGACACGGTTCTGATCACGGGCGTCAACACCAGTTCCTGCGTCATCGCAACGGCGACCGCAGCCTGCTGCCGCGATTTCGCGGTCGTCGTGGTCTCGGATTGCGTCGATACGATGGACGGGGGCGACATGCACGATGCGGCACTGAAGATCATAGGCCGCGCTTTTGGGCAGGTGATGACGGGCGATGAGACGCTGGCCGCCGTCGGTGCTGTGCAAGCTCGGACCGAGACGCGCGCGTGATGCATACCAATAGCAACAAACAATGCCGGAGCGGCCATGTCTGAACCAATGATCCCCAATCAGCGCGCCGACTTCTCCGCTATCGTCGATCGGCCTCCGCTCAAACTGCCCGGCGGGGCGCGGATCGTGGTCTGGACCATCGTCAACTACGAGGTCTGGGACATATCGCGCCCAATGGCGCGGCAGGTATTGCCGGCGCCGACGGGCCAGCCGCTGCTGCCTGACGTGCCCAACTGGTCTTGGCACGAATATGGCATGCGCGTTGGCTGCTGGCGCTTCTTCGATCTCTACAAGCGCCTCAACATTCGTCCAACGCTGTCGATCAACGCGCGGGTCTGCGAAGATTACCCGCGCGTGGCCGGTGAGGCGCGAGATTTAGGTTGGGAGTTCATGGGGCACGCCTACGAACAGGGGCCGATACACAAGGTCGACGATCAGCGCGGCATGATTCTCAAGTCCATGGATGTGATCGAAAAGTTCACCGGCAAGCGTCCGGTCGGATGGCTTGGCCCAGGTCTGACGCAGACGCTGGACACGCCGGAAAATCTCGCAGAAGCCGGCGTCAAGTATATCGGCGACTGGGTCTACGACGACGAGCCGACGGTGATCAGGACTGCGAAAGGACCGCTCGTTACGCTCCCGTACACGGTGGAACTCAATGACATTCCGATGATGATCGTGCAGCACCACGAGAGCGATCATCTCTACAGGCGGTTCACCGAGAGCTTCGACCGCCTTTACGAGGAAAGCGCGGATCGTGCGAAATTCATCTCGGTTGCGATCCACCCCTATATCAGCGGCCAGCCGTTCCGCATCAAGGCGCTGGAAGCGATCTACGACTATGTCGCGAAGTTCGACGGCGTCCTGCACTGGAACGGCGAGCAGATCCTCGATTGGTATACGTCGACCCGCGACGTGAAGTTCGGGGTACCTGCATGAGCGCGGTGCCTCGCGTCACACCGAAGATCGACGAAACGGTTGTTCCGGTTCTCGGCGACGGGGTATTTCCGGTGAGGCGCATCTATTGCGTCGGACGCAATTATCTCGAACACATCCGCGAAATGAAGGAAGCGGACGAGCGGGATCCGCCGTTTTTCTTCCAGAAGCCGCGCGATTCCATCGTGCAGCACGATGCGGTCGTTCCTTATCCGCCGCTGACATCGGATTTCCAGTTCGAGGGGGAGCTGGTTCTCGCGATCGGACGAGGTGGGCGTAACATCGGGGTAGAGACCGCACTCGACCACGTTTTCGGCTATGCCGCCGGCATCGATCTCACGCGCCGGGACCGTCAGCGCGACGCGCGGGATATGAGGTTGCCGTGGGAGATCGGGAAGAGCTTTGACGCTTCGGCGCCATGTGGGACGATCACGCCGTCTGCGACGGGCGGTCACCGTCTGCGCGGTGCGATCACTGTGTCGGTCAACGGCGAGGAGCGTCAGCGCGGCGATCTCGATCAAATGATCTGGACAGTTCCGGAAATTGTCGTGCAGCTGTCGCGCCAGGTCGCATTGGCCACTGGAGATCTTATCTTCACGGGTACGCCGGCAGGCGTCGGGGCAATGGTCCCCGGCGACGAGATCGAAGTCGCTATTGATGGATTGATGCCGCTTCGCATTTTCATTGCCCCGCCGGAGGAATGAGCATGTTGCCGACTGAACGGATTTCCTATTCCGCGATCACGCAGCGTCCGAAGCTGAAGCTGCCGGGCGGCGCCCGCATGGCGGTGTGGGTCATCGTGAATGTCGAGGAATGGGATCCGCAGCAGCCGATGCCGCGAACGGTTCTCACGCCGCCGGCCGGCGGTTCGCCGAGCCCCGACATCCCGAACTGGGCCTGGCACGAATACGGCAATCGCGTGGGCTTCTGGCGCCTTCTGAAAGTATTCGACGATTTCAAGCTGCCGGCCGCGCTGGCCATCAACGGCTGTGCCATCCCCGCTTATCCTGCGATCACGGAAGCTGCGATTGCGCGCAACTGGGAGTTCATGGGCCACGGCTTTACCCAGCGCAACATGCAGAAGGTGGAAAACGAAGGCGAGGACATCAGGAAGACCAACGCCGCCATCGTCAAGGCCACCGGCAAGCCCCCGCGGGGATGGCTCGGTCCAGGCCTGACGGAGACCTGGGAAACGCCGGATCTCCTGAGCGAGGAAGGATACGACTATGTCTGCGACTGGGTGCTCGACGACCAGCCAGTATGGCTGAAGACCCGCAACAAGCCGATCGTCAACATCCCATACACACAGGAATGCAACGACGTCGCCATGATGCTGATCCAGCATCACAAGGCGTCGGAATATTACGATCGCGCCATCGACCAGTTCGAGCAGATTTACGATGACGCTGCGGACTCCGCGCGCATCATGGCGATCGTGATCCACCCCTACATCATGGGCGCGCCGCATCGGACGAAGTATTTCCGCAAAATATTCGAGCAGATCAGGTCGAAACCCGACGTCGCATTCATGACCGGTGGCCAGATCTACGACTGGTTCATCGCCAACGGTCCAAAGGCGCCTTGAGTTCAGGATGATCACCTTTCAGGTCCTCAACGGTCTGACCTTCGCGGCGCTGCTGTTTGTCGTGGCAAGCGGCTTCACGCTGATCTTCGGGCTGCTGCGGATCGTCAATCTTGCGCATGGCGCGCTGTATCTGATCGGCGGCTATATCGGCTATACGGTCGGTGTCAGGAGCGGCAGTTTTGTTCTCGCCGGAATTGCGGCCATGGCTGGCGTCGCCTTCATCGGCTTCGTTCTGGATCAGGGACTGCTCCGTTTCGTCCGCGGTTTCGAACTGCGTCAGGTTCTGCTGACGCTCGGCGTCGCCTTCGTGCTCAACGATATGGCGCTTGTGATCTGGGGCGGTGACAGCTTTACGGTCCCGATCCCGGAGGCGCTGCGCGGCGCGGTGACGCTTTTTGGAATCTTCTATCCGAAGTATCGGCTGTTCGTCCTCCTGGTCGGCGTCATTCTTTTTATCCTGTTGTGGCTACTGCTGCACCGGACGAGGCTCGGCGCCCTGATCCGCGCGGGCGTGGACGATGCAGAAATGGTCGAGGCCTCGGGCGTCAATATTCGCCTCGTGTTTCTGTTCACCTTCCTTCTGGGCTCGGCACTGGCGGGACTCGGTGGGCTGATGGGCGGCGCGTTCCTGTCGCTCTATCCGTCGGCGGATGCGGAAATTCTCGTCTTCAGTCTCGCAGTTGTCATCATCGGCGGGCGCGGAAGCCTCGCGGGTGTCGCGGTCGGCAGCCTTCTGGTGGGGCTCCTGAATACCTTCGGACAGGTCATGTTCCCGGAGCTCGCCTATTTCGTGATCTTCGGACCGATGGCCGTGCTCCTGGCCTTCCGGCCGCTCGGCTTATTTGGAAAAGCGACATGACGCAGGCGACGCGCACTCTGGCCATCGGTGCGATTGCGGTCGTGATCGCCGCGCTGCTGCCGCTGTTTTTGTCGACCTATCAGGTCGGATTGGCGACCGAAGTGCTCATCTTCGGCATTCTCGCGATGTCGATCGACATCCTCGCTGGCTTCGCCGGGCGCACGTCGCTTGGTCACGGCGCGATCTTCGGCGTGTCGACCTATGTCGTGATCTATCTGGTGTCGCAGGGATCGTCGCCCGTGTTCGCGCTTGGGATGGGCATTCTCGCGTCCGCTCTGGTCGCAGCGATCTTTGCGTTGCTCGCGGTCCGGACGTCCGGCGTCTATTTTCTGCTGCTAACCCTCGCGCTCGGCATGATCGTCTGGGGCATTTGTCTGCGATGGACGCAGGTCACCGGCGGCGAGAACGGGCTGCGCGGCGATATCCGACCCGCGATCCTCTACGACCACAAGACCTTCTACTGGGTTGTATTGGCACTCACGGCCGCTATCTCGCTTGCGATCTGGCGTTTCGTTCGTTCGCCGTTCGGGATGACGTTGCGCGGCATTCGCGACAGCGAGAGCCGGATGCGCAGCCTTGGCTATAACGTGCCGTTGCATCTGTTCATTGGCTTCACGGTGTCAGGAATTTTCGCTGGCGTTGCCGGAGGCATCTACGCGTTCTTCAACAACTTCGTCAGCCCCTCGACGGTCGCTCTCGCGCAGTCGGTGGAAGGGCTGCTGATGGCGATCGTCGGTGGCATCGGCACCCTGTTCGGCGCCTTCGTCGGCGCTGCGGCGATCATAACGCTCGAGAATATCGTCTCTTCTCATACCGAGCGCTGGCAGACAGTGCTCGGCATAACCTTCGTCCTGATCATGATTTTTGCGCCGGAAGGTCTTGTCGGGAAAGTGCGCGCTGTTTTGGGGCGCGTAAGTCGTTCGAAGTCCTCGGTTTCCTGAAGGAAAGGATCGCGTCATGGATAGACGGCAATTTTTGAAGACCACAAGCTCCGCTATGGTGCTGAGCGGCCTCGGTGCGCTGCCACACCGTGCCTTTGCACAGGGCGCGCCGATCAAGGTGGGGCTGATGGCTCCGCTCACCGGCGTTGTCGCGTCCGGCGGCCGTGAGATGGTCGAAGGCACGCAATTCTATTTCGACTCCATCGGCAACGAGATCGCCGGCCGCAAGGTCGAACTGATCGTGGAAGATGACGCCTCGAACCCGGACACTGCGTTGCAGAAGGCGCGCCGCCTTGTGGAGCAGGCCAATGTCGATTTCCTGATCGGGAACCTGCTCGCCAATACCGGCCTTGCGGTCGCGAACTACGTCAAGGGCAACGGCACGCCGTACTTCATTCCGATCATCGCGGCCGACGACCTGACCCAGCGTCAGCGGATCAAGAACGTGGTGCGTGTCGCAGGCTATTCCGCCAGCGCCTTCACCCATCCGCTCGGCGACTGGGCGCTCAAGCAGGGCTACAAGCGGATCGCCACGGTCAGCCAGGATTATACCTTTGGCCACGAGCAATGCGGTGGCCTGGCGCAGGTGTTCACCGAGGGCGGTGGCGAAATCGTGCAGCAGTTCTGGCATCCGCTGAACACGGCGGATTTCAGCCCATATCTCGGCCAGATCGCCAATATGAAGGTCGACGCTGTGTTCGCGATGGAAACCGGCGCGGATGCGACGCGCTTTATCCAGCAATTCGCGAGCTTCGGCCTCAAGGGCAAGATTCCGGTGCTCGGCGCGATGAATGCGACCGACCAGTCGGTGATCCGTACCCTCGGCGACGAATGCGAAGGCATCGTGTCGCCAGCGCATTTCGCAGAAGGCTCGACTGTGCCTGTGACCAAGAAGTTCGTCGACGATTACACGGCGAAATATCAGAAGATACCGTCGCTGTACGGGTTTTCGATGTTCTCGGGCGCGATGTGGGTAGCCGAGGCGATCAAGGGGATGGGCGGCAAGATCGCGACCAAGGAAGCGCTGGTCGATGCGGTGCTCAAGACTGACCTGGCCGGTTCGCCGCTCGGGACTACGGTGAAGCTCGACGCATATGGTAACCCCATCTACGACGTTTACATTCGCAAAGTGGTGAAGCGCCCGGACGGCAAGTTCTGGAACGTCCCGACCGAGACCTACAAAGATGTGTCGCAGTTCTGGAAATACGATCCGGAAACCTACCTCAAGCAGCCGCCCTATTCGCGCACATTCCAGGGCATCAAGAAAGGCTGAGTGCGACTGCAATCGGAGGCGCGGCATCTGCCGCGCCTCGTCTTTTCGTGATTTGGACTCGTGACCGAAAACATTCTGACCCTGACTGATGTGGTTGTTGCGTTCGACGCCTTGCGTGCGGTCGATGGCGTCAGCCTTGCCGTGCCGCGGGGACAGCGTCGCGCCATCATCGGACCGAATGGCGCCGGCAAGACGACGCTGTTCAATGCCATCACGGGCGTCATACCGCCCACCGCGGGCCGCATTGTATTCAACGCGGAAGACATAACGAAGCTGCCGCCGCACCGGCGCGCAAAACTCGGCATCTCGCGTACCTTCCAAATCACCAACCTGTTTCCGACGCTCACCGTGCTCGAGAACATGGTGCTGGCGGTCCGCGGCCTGTCGCCGCGTAAATTCTCGTTGTTTGGCGCTCCCGAAACCAGCGAGAGCGAACGCGAGCGCATCGCCATCGCGCTGAATTCGGCGAAGATGCACCATCGGCTGGACGTGGTCGTCAGGGAATTGTCCTATGGCGAGCAACGGCAGCTGGAGATCGCGCTGGCGCTTGTGACGGACCCCACCGCCTTGCTGCTGGACGAGCCCGCGGCCGGACTCTCTCCGACCGAACGCACGGTGGTCGCGGAGATTATCAAGGCGCTTCCGCGCGAGCTGACGCTGATCCTGATCGAGCACGATATGGCGCTGGCGCTCGGCCTTGCCGACTTCGTGACCTGCCTCCATGAGGGGCGGATACTGGTCGAGGAGGATCCCGAGGCGATCCGGCGCAACAAGACGGTGCAGCAAGTCTATCTGGGAACGCCGCGTCATGCTTGAGGTTCGCGACCTTCACAGTTACTACGGCGACGCCCACGTCATTCATGGGGTCTCGCTCAATGTGGCGCGTGGTGAGGTTGTCGCTCTGCTTGGGCGCAACGGCATGGGCAAGACCACGTTCATCCGCTCGATCATGGGGATGTCGCCGCCACAGGTGAAGTCGGGCAGCGTGCGTTGGTGCGGTGAGGAATTGGTCGGAAAGCGGCCTTTCGCCATCGCATCCCGCAAGATCGCGATTGTGCCTCAGGGGCGACGCCTGTTTCCATCGCTGACGGTCATCGAGCATCTCACGCTGCTGAAATCCGCGCAAGCGACCGACGGCTGGACGATGAACAAGGTGTTCGAATTATTCCCACGGCTTGGCGAGCGCCGTCATCACCGCGGCGGCCAGCTCTCCGGTGGCGAGCGGCAGATGCTTGCGGTCGGCCGCGCGCTGATGATCGATCCGGAGTTGATCCTGATGGATGAGCCGTCCGAGGGACTGGCGCCAGTCATGGTTCAACATCTTGAAGAGATCGTGATCGATCTGCGAAAGGCGGGGCTTTCTATCCTTCTGGTCGAGCAGAATCTCTACAGCGCGCTCGCCACGTCCGAGCGCATCTATGTTCTCGATACCGGCAAGATCGTGTACGAAGGCGTGACCAGCGAATTGGCGAAAGAGCCCGAGCGTCTGTTCGATTATCTCGGCGTGCACTGAGCCTTCTTTGGCCCACTGCGCCGTGCGGTCGACCCGATCGGTCCAGCAATGCGCCCGGAGCGTTACGGGATCGCCATCGCCGCGCCGTTGATAGCGATCGACTGGCCGCTGATGTAAAGCGCATCGGGACCCAACAGGAACGCGACGATGCCGGCCATGTCCTCGGCGCGTCCGATCCGGCCCAATGGAATGTCGCGCCCCTTGCCGAGCAATTCGTCGCGCGTCATCCCCGCGAGCGGCTGAGCCGTATCGGAGATGCCCGGGAGGATGCAGTTGACGCGGATGCCGCTCGGTCCCAGCGCCTGCGCATAGGATTTCGTCAGCGCGATCAGGCCCGCCTTCGACGATGCATAGTGTGCGCCGCGCGGGTCGCCGCGCAGTCCGACCGTCGACGCCACATTGATCACCACACCACGCTTTGCATCGACCATGGCAGGAGCCAGCAGCTTGGTCAGGAGGAACGGCGCGGTCAGATTTACCCGAAGCACGCGCTCCCACTGTTCGAGCTCCATATCGAGGACGAACGCACGCGGAAAGATCGCGGCATTGTTGATGACGGCGTATGGCGTTCCGAGCTCGTCCAGAAGAGTCCGCGCGGCTCTCCCGACTGCGCGGGCGTCACCCATGTCGACGATATCAATATAGGCCTCGCTACCGTTGCCCCGGCACGCCTCGGCGGTTTGGGAAAGGCCATCCTTCTGCACATCCCACAACGCGAGCCGGATGCCTGAGGCGGCGAGCCGCAAAGCGATGGCGCGCCCGATTCCTTGCGCGGCGCCGGTAATCACCACAAGGTCGCCTCGTTTCATGCCATTATCGATCATCGTCGCTTCCATCGGGTGTCTTCTTACAAAAGTCGTGCGGGGGGTCGGGCCACGGTGCTTATGCCTTGGGGCAAGGAAAGTCGAATTTTAGGGGGTGGGTCATGGCCATTTCCTGCGGTCAGCCCTAGGGCATCGAAGGCAGCCAGTGACCCCTACGCAATTGGCGTCAAAACTTCGCCGACACGCTCTTGCCGTTTGGCGGAGTGATCTGCACCACACCCTTAGGCCGCACCGGTAGAGCCTCGTCGGCTTTTCCCGTCAACTTGTCGTTTTCCACCGAAAGCACGATGCGCTTGTTTTTGCCACCGGCAGACAGGATGGCGAGTCCTTTGTAACCAGCGATGGCGATGGGCCTGTCGTCATGATCGCTCACATACACCTCAACAGCAGGCCCCTTTGCGACGAGTTCGACGTGATAATCGCCGGCCTCGCTCATTTGACCGCCATTCTTGCCGGTCTCCGCGTGTGTACTGCCATGACTGTGCTTGTGCTGGGCCTGAGCCACCCCCTGCAGCGAGAACGCAAGCGCGGCAGCCATGGCGAGCATCCTGAATGTCATCTTCGATCTCCGCTTTAGTAAGACGTGGTAGGTGAGGCTGGCAAAGCCGGCGCGCCTGTTTCGAGTTTTGCCGCAACCCTCAGCCCCTCGACCGCTTTGCGGCCGAATGCGAGCATCAAGAGCGGCGTGACGAATGCGTCGAGCAGCGTGGCACTGACGAGCCCGCCAAAGATTGTCACGGCCACCGGATGCAAGATTTCCTTGCCCGGGCTGGCGGCATCGATCAGCAGAGGAACGAGCGCGACGCCGGCGGAAAGCGCGGTCATTAGGACCGGCGTCATGCGTTCCAGGCACCCGCGCGTGATCAGTTCGCGGCCCCACGGGACGCCCTCCTGGATATGCAAGTTGATGATGTGGCTGATCTTAAGGATCCCGTTTCGTGCAGCGATTCCGGTGAGGGTGATGAAGCCGATCATGCTCGCGACGGAAAGCGGCTGATTGACGAGCCACAGCGCCGCGACCGAGCCAATCAGCGCCAGTGGCACACTACCGATGATGATCAGCGCCAGGACACTCGACTTGTAGCGGCTGTAGAGAAGCGCGAAGACCAGCAATAACGACACAATAGATAACAGGCCAATGGTGCGAGCCGCCTGCTCTTGCGCCTGAAAGGTTCCCTCGAGGCTTACGAAGGTGTCCTCGGGCATCTTGGTTTCCGCAAGCGTGGCGCGAATCTGCTCGACCAGCCTGGCCATGTCGGTCTGGCCGTCGCTGTTCGCCAATACGACGAGACGGCGGCGTCCGTTCTCGCGCAGAATCTGGTTAGGCCCCGCGGTTTCCTTGATGTCTGCAACCTGCCGCGCCGGTATCCAGCCCGTGGGTGTCTCGATCAACAGGTCGCTCAACCCTTGCGTCGTGCGGATATTTTCCGGCAGCCGCATCACCACGTCGAACCGCCGGTATCCGTCGACCACGCGCGCCACGACGCGCCCATTGGATAGCCGGCTGAGCTGGTCGACGATAGTTGCCGGCTGCACGCCGTAGAGCGCGGCGCGCGCGTAATCGACCCGGATTTCGAGCTGCGGGATCAGGACCTGCTTCTCGACCTGCACGTCGGTGAGCCCCGGTATTCCCGCGATCTTGCGGCGCAGTTCTTCGGCCGTGTTGCGCATGGCGTCGAGATCGTCGCCGAATATTTTCAGTGCGATCTCAGACCGGATTCCGGTGAGCATGTGATCGAGTCGATGTGCGATCGGCTGGCCGATATTGACCGACAGTGGCAGGACGCCGAGCCGGGATCGAATGTCGGCCACGATTTCCGTTTTCGGCCGCGGCGATTTCCTGAGATCGACTTCAAGTTCGGTGACATGGATTCCCTCGGCATGCTCGTCTAGCTCGGCGCGGCCCGTGCGGCGGCCGACCGATTTCACTTCCGGCACCTGCATGATCAGCTGTTCGACGATGCTGCCGACGCGATTGGACTCCGCGAGCGATACGCCCGGATTGAACTGCACGAGGATATTGAAAGTACCCTCATTGAACGGTGGCAGGAACGAGCGGGGCAACGTGAGCGCCGCAGCAGCTGCGCCGATCACGAGTAGCATTGTCACGCCCAGGATGAGCTTCGAGTTGTCGAATGCACCGGTCAGCGCCCCGGCGTATCGGCGCTTCAGCGCGCGGACCAGCCAGCCGTCTTGCTCGTCGAGACTCTTCAGTCCCGGCAGCATGTAGAAGGCCATGACCGGCGTCAGTGTGATCGATACGACGAGGCTGGCGAGGATCGCCACGATGTAGGCTACGCCAAGGGGCGCGAACAGACGGCCTTCGATACCTGAGAGTGCGAACAGCGGCACGAAGACCAGAACGATGATCATCGTTGCGTAGACGATGCCGGAACGCACTTCCTGCGAAGCGCTGATAATGACATCGATGACAGAGCGCGGATTGCCCAATTTCCGGTTCTCCCGCAAGCGCCTGTAGATATTCTCGATATCGACGACCGCATCGTCCACGAGCTCGCCGATTGCGATCGCGATGCCGCCAAGCGTCATGGTGTTGATCGAGAGGCCGGCAAAATAAAACACCACCGCAGTGATCAGGATCGATGCCGGGATTGCGGTGAGCGAGATAGCGGTTGTGCGCCAGTTCAGGAGAAACAGGTAGAGCACGATGGCGACGACCACGAACGCCTCGAGCAGGACCGTCTGCACGTTCTTGATCGACGTCTCGATGAAGTTTGCCTGGCGGAACACGATCTGGTTCGCCTTGATATTGTGCGGCATGGTGTTGCTGAGGTCTTTCAGCGCTTCTTCGATTTTGCGCGTCAGACTGACCGTATCGACGTTCGGCTGCTTCTCGACAGCGACGATGACGGCTGGCTTGCCCATGAATCCGGAATCGCCTCGCTTGGCGCGCGCAGCGAATTCGACGGTTGCGACCTGATGCAGGAAGACAGGTTTGCCGTCGACCTTGGCGACCACCATGTTGCGCAGATCATCGAGATTTGTGGTGCGGCCGATGTTGCGGATGAGATATTCGCGGGAATTCAGATCTGTGAAGCCGCCGCCTGCGTTGGCGCCAAACAACATGAGCGCCTTCTCGATCTGTTCGTAATTGACGCCGAGCGAGCGCAAGGCGGGCGGCTGCGGCGACACGCGATACTGCCGCACCTCTCCACCGATCGGAATGACTTGCGCGACACCGGGAATGCTGAGCAGCCGCGGTCGGATGGTGAAGTCGGCCGCTTCGCGCAGTTCCATAGGCGTTGCGCGGTCGCTCGTGACAGCGACCATCAGAATCTGGCCCATGATAGAGCCAATCGGCCCCATTATCGGAACAACGTTCGCCGGCAGCTGGTCGCGCATCAGATTGAGTCGCTCTGCCACGAGCTGGCGATTGCGGTAGATATCGGCAGCGCTCCAGTCGAACTCGACATAGACGAATGACAGGCCGACGCCGGAGACCGAGCGCACGCGGGTGACGCCCGGCACGCCGTTCATTTGCGTCTCGATAGGGAAGGTGACGAGTTGCTCGACCTCAGGCGGGGCAAGCCCCTCCGCCTCAGTCATGATGGTGACGATCTGCTTGTTGAGGTCCGGCAAGACGTCGACCGGAAGTTTGGTGAGGCTGTAGCCGCCGAACACCATCAGTGCTGCACTGAGCGCGAGGATCAGCATGCGGTTATGCACGGACTGCGAGACGAGAAAGGTAAACATCGGCTCGCTCCCTTTACCGCACGTGGTCGAGCAGTTCTGCACCCAGCACCACGATCCGCTTGCCCGGATCGATGCCAGCGGCGATCAGCACGCGATCGGCGTCGAGCGGCTCGACTCGCACCGGTCGCGGCTCGAACCGCTCGGCGGTGGTGTGCTCGAACACGAACTCCTGACCGTTGGCGGCGCGCACTACTGCGGTGCGAGGAACGGCAATTCCGGAGCGTTTGTCGCCCATCTCGGTGAAGACAGTAACGAACTGTCCCGCGCGCAGACCCTTGGAACCTTCATCGATTGCGAAATGCACGGGGATAGTTTGGCTTCGGTCCGCGAGGCCGGATCCTCGAAAGCTGAGCCCGAGCGATTTGCCGCCTGCAGTTTTGGCCGATGCGCGACCGGCGCCGGAAATTGTGTCGAACGACAACGCCTCGACCCACATCTTCTCCGGCGTCACGATGTGGAAGACGATGGCATTGCTCTGCGCAATCTGGCCGGTGATCGGAGTCCCTTCCGCAATCGTGCCGGACAACGGCGCGATCAGCGGTATCGGCTCACTCCGGATCTTGTCGAGCGCGGCGCGCCGGTCCTTCAGTCCTTCCAGCTCGAGCCGGGTTTCTTCTACCAGACTGCGCGCCACCGCGCCGCTGGTGACAAGCGATTCCTGTCGCGCGAGCCTGCGTTGGACGATGGCGATCTGCTGATCCAGTTCGCCCTGTTTCTGACGCATGTCGGAGACGTCGATTGCCGCGATAGGAGGTGTCACATAGGCGAGGATATCGCCTTCCTTCACGAACGTGCCGAGACGCGGAAACCCTCCGGCCGGCGGCGTGAGCACGCCGCCGACCGCAGTCTGCACATACCCGCTTGCATTCGGATCCGGGATCACGCGGCCGGGCAATTCAAGCGTGCGTGCGAAAGTGCCGGATGCTGTTTCTATGGTACGCACGCCGAAGATGCGCTGAATCGGTTTCGGAACAAATACAGTTCCGCCTGGCTGCCGCTGCGCGCGATTGTTGCCGTTTGGAGCAGCGGC
>VFQN01002013.1_pt1 | contig 32473 bp, 53 predicted proteins | sample 3512371 | NCBI WGS metagenome assembly VFQN01 (sample SAMN10412370, study PRJNA504923) | tailings metagenome | isolation source: Replicate 2 from Balatoc abandoned mine | place: Philippines: Itogon, Benguet | collected 2017-08-28 | reverse complement strand
AGGTGGGGACGTCGCTTAGGGAGGGCTGGGGGGCGGGGGGGGGGGAGCGGAAGGGTGGGGCAGAGGCAATGGAGATGTTGGACAAAAAGCATGGTGGTGTTGGTGGTGGTGGGGTGCAGGGAGACGGGTGCGAGGCGCATCCGTTGGAGCCGGGGGCGGTGGTGGGGACGTTTGACGAGGGGGATGGGGGGTGGGAGGACGACAGGGGGGCGTGGGGGTTGGAGGGAGGAGGGTCGCGGTCGGGGAGGAGGGGTCGGGGGCGAGCAGGGCCCGAGGGACTGAGGGGCGAGGTGTCGCTGGTGGGAGGTATGGTGGGTGGGGCAGCGGGCGGTGGCGCGCAAGGGGCGGCGCTGCAGCAGCAGGCGGCGGCGGGGGTTGCAGCGGCCGGCTCTACTTCCCGATGGCCGGGCTTCGCTGGGCTAAACCTGCCATGGTCCACATCTCCGGGGAGCTCCCTCTTTGGCGGGTCGCCCACGTCGTCCGCGACCGAGCCGCCGGCCGCTGCTGCTGCTGTATCGTCGGGGCCATCAGTGTCGCTGCTTTCCAGGTTGATGCGCGGCTCCGCTCCTGCGGCTGCCCCGGGCACACGACAACAAACCGCCACCGCCGCTGGCAGGCCCAGCGGTGGTGGGGCACCGCTGCCGCCGCCTGTGGCGTTGGCGCAGGGCGAGTCTCTGCAGGGGAAGCAAGGGCCAGGGGTGGCGCGGGAAGAGCAGGAGCGGGACCGGCAAGGTGGAGGTGCTGACGGCGGCGGAGCGCCTGCTCGGAGCCACCCGGGCGCGGTGGTTCCCGTAGGGGCTGGTGGTGGTAGTGAAAGTGCAGCTGGAGGAATTGCCGACGAGGGCTCTTCCGTTGCTACAGGGTCTCAGCCAGGGCAGCAGGCTGCCAGCACGGACCAGGCACACCAGCCGCACGCCGACAGCCCAGCGGCACTTGGAGCTGTGTCTGCACCGACAGACGGGCTGGCAGGAGGTGGGGCAAACTCGAGCTTGAAGGCCGACAGTGCGCCGGGTCAATCCACGGCTGCAAAGTCGACTCCGGACGCCTCCCGGTCAGGGCGCGACCCGGGGGGTCCAGGGGACGCTGCTCCGCCGCCCACCAATCCCGGCCTGCGCAGCCGCCACGACAGCACCAGCACCACCATTGCAGGCAGGGCGGAGCGACGGACGACGCAGGGCAGCGCCTGGCAGGATCAAGCACAATGTACAGGAGCAGCAGCAGCCGCTGCTGGCGGTGCGGCGGCCGGGTCAGCCGGGCCAGGGGAGGGCAGTGGCACCAGCGCTGCTGGTTCGGACCCCGCAGGCATCAGCGCCCCGCTGTACGACCTGATCGACTCGGTGTTCAGGGTCAAGGGCCAGGGCTTCTGGCGACAGCAGGTATGGTAACGGTAACAAACATGAGCGCTTGCGAAGCCACACCTCTTGACCTGTCCTGCACGTGTACCCCAACAATCACCAGCGTTTCCGCGACTCCCTGACGCCTTACACGGTTTCTCGCGTTCTACGCGTACCCCAACAACCACACCATCCGATGCGCTTGTGCCTCCGCCGCACCCTGCCGCAGTTGCCCTATCCGCTGCCTTACCCGCTGCGCTACCCGGTCCCTCATCTGTCCCTGCCGTACACCCGCCCTGCCGTACCTCGTCCTCTACCGTACGCAGATCCTGTCCGTGACGCTGTCGGGCGTGTCGCTGGTGGCGGGCGACGCCATTGACGCCTTCCTGGCCTCCCACCTGCGCCACGCCACCAGCGAGCACGCACTGGCGCGGCTGCTGCTGCGGCTGCAGGCCACACTCTTTCCAGGAGGCACCTGGTACTCATTCGGTGGCGGGACAGCTGCCGCCGCTGATACTTCCGTACAGCAGCAGCAGCAGCAGCAGGGTAGTGGCGACGGCAGCCGGCGGGGCAGTGTTTCAGGGGCGGCGGCGGCGGCGCCCGGCGTGCGGTGGCGGCCCCCGCCGGCCATGGACCCTGTGTCGTACTTGGAGCCTGCGGCGCGGCCGCCGGACGCGGAGGAGGTGGCGGAGCGGGTGGGTGCAGGGGTGAGGCCCCGCCCTGTCTGTATCGCCGCCCCCACAGGCGCATGCGCACACGCCAACAACATTGCCGTCATGGTGCTCATCTGTCACATTACTCGCACTCGCGCCGTGCTTCACACACCGAAGCGCGCTGCCCTGCCTCCTCTGCCAGCCCCCCAGCGTGCCCCGAGCCCCCGACACACGTGTGCTGTACACTCTCTGCCGTACACCGTGCCGCAGGTCCGCACGTGGCTGCTGTCGCGGCCGCTGCCGCAGGGCGTGGGTGCGCTGGTGGGGTCTCGCGCCTACGGCCGTGCCCTGGTCGAGGTGTGGGGCCTGCTGCAGAGCCGCACCTTCCTGCTGCAGCTGGCCTACAGCCTGCTGCACACCGTGCTCGGGCGCGTGTTCCCGGAGATGCAGCACAGGCTGCGGCGACTGCAGCCCAGCATGATGGCTGGGGAGGGGCAGGGGCAGGGGGAGAGGGAGGGGCAGAGGGGCCAAAAGGGGCAGCGGGAAGGTGCGTTGCGAGGTGGTGGGGGCGGGGCAGCTGTGGGGGTGGGGCCGCCCGCGACGCGCCCGGAGGCGGGGTCAGCGGGGCTGGCGTAGGAAGGCCGGAAGCGGGTCGGTAACACAACTATGAGCTGGCCGAGAAGTGTTTCATTGCTGTTGTGAGGCCTTGCTCTGCGGACGTGGCACAGCACACTGCAGCAGTCTGCTAGGAGTTTTTTATAAGTTGAAGGCATATTGCAAGTAGCCTTGACGCTGACGACTTGCAGTCCAAGCTGGTACTGGGTGTTCGGTCGCTGCAGACTGGTTGTGATGTACCGGTATCCAGATTTGCCAAAATGGACGTGCCTGCTGACATGCCCGTAGCCGCATGAAGGCACGCAGCACAAAGGAATGTGCGCACCATACATCGCCACCAGGAAGCGCAGTTACACCCAGGTCATGTCAATGCTTCAGGGCACCTTGTAAGTTGTGGGCCTGCTCCCTACACTCAAGGTTCGGGCCTTGACATCACGCTATGGTGTCTAAATTGGGCTAACCACCGGCACACGTACCGCACCACTCCGCACAGCCCTCCTGCAACGCCACGTGCAGAAACCTCTCCTGCTTAACGCACGCCTGGCGCATCGTCCACACAATGAGCAGCCCGTTCCTGCGCTCTCCCGCATGCTAACATCCACCATGCTACATCTAGTCAATCTAGCACTGCAGAGCCAAGAGGCGGAACCCCTGGCACCTGCAGTCTCTGCGCAACGCAGAGCCTAGCACGTCGCTAACGTGCACTATGCAGCACCCAATCAGGACGTCGTTTACAGCTCGTCCTTGTCGTTGCTCGAGGGCCTCTCCTCGCTGGTGCCCTCATCGCCCTCCTCGGAGGAGCTGCCCTTCTTAGGCAGCTCGTAGGGGATCTTGGCGTTGGTCTGCAAGGGTTGACGCAAAACACATGGGGAAACACCACGTCAGCCGCAAGCGGACACGTGTGCGCACGGTGGCTTACACCATGTGCAGCTCGTTTTTACGCACTCTGTTTCCCGTACACCATGCACGCTGGCATGGACAGCGATGCTGTTGCGATGAAAAGCAGCGTGCAGTCCCTTCGAAAGCGGCGCGCACCTTGATGAACTTGGTGAGGGCCTTGAGGGAGCGGTCGCCGCCCTCGAACATGATGGGGGTCTGGTCCTCGCCGGCGGGGAAGAACATGAGGGTGGGGAAGCCCTTGACGTCCACGTCGGGGTGCTCGTTCTCAGTGCCGTCCATCTTGGCAATGACGACGGAGTCCACCTTCTTGAAGCGCTTGGCCAGCTTCTTGTAGATGGGGTCCAGCTTCTTGCAGTGGCCGCACCAGGGGGCGTACACCTCCAGCAGCACGTCCTTGGTGGTGTCCTTGACCACGGACTCGACGCTCTTGCCCACCACAATGTGCACGCCGTCCTCCAGGGGGTTCTCGGGGATGGGCGCGGACTTGAACTCGGGGGGCTGGGAGCCGTCCAGGATGCCGGCGGCGAACTTGTCCACAGACTCCTCCGACACCTCCTCGTGCAGGCGGTACTTCTTGCTCTTCTCCATCCAGAAGCCCAGCAGCTGCGGACAGGGTGCGGGAGGGGGATGAGGGTGAGCTAGTGGGTAGTCCGATGCGGAAACGTCCAGAAGCCCAGTACCTGATTATTGTCCGCGCGCCCGGCCCCGCCCAAAGCTGCTGCTCCCCCTATTCGCCACTGAACTGCTGCTGCTGCTGCCGGGGTAAAGTGAGTTTGTCCGCGACGTGAGATCAGCGGCAACCAGACTTGGACCTAATCAGTTTGCTAGCTATGCCGTACTGTCCGGAAATGCAAGAAGCCGGCCGGTCATATCGCACAGACTGATGCGGCCTGCACTTAAACGAGCTCACCACAGGAGGGTTGGACTCCTTCAGGCCAAAGAAGTTGGTGACGGGGTCGGCACCCTCGCCGTCCTTGTCCACGGTCACGAACACCAGCTTGCCCTTGTACTTCTTGGCAGCGGCGCGGTAGGCGTCGTACACCTGCGGCGTGCGGCGGCCGGCCGTGTGGGAGTCAGCAAGTGCTTCGTCCATCATGCCGCAGGTAGGCCACACCCACTGCAGCAGGCGCTGCCACGCGCAGCACGCCAGGACGAAGGCGGGCTTATGGTCCACTCATCCCAGCCATCCTATCCCCGAACGGAAGAGGTCCCCTGAGCAGCCAAGTGCTCCTGGGCTGGCGGACAGTGCAACTTGGCGTGGTTGAGAGCCCTACCTTGGAGCCGGCCTTCAGCTCGTCGGTGCCAGCCCACAGGATCAGCTGCTTGGGGATGCCGCTGTTGAAGATCTTCTCAGAGTTGCCCTGGTTGAACTCAATGGTCAGAGGCATCTTCTCAGCGGTGATGAACTCCTTCAGGGCGTCGGCGTCGGCGACGTCGCCAGAGAACTTGACGGTCTCACGAGCCTCACCTGGGCGCATGCAACAAGCAGACTGCTGTCGGCATGCGGCCCGCTATTTGAGCGTGCGACTGCAGTCGGCCGATCCCAAGGGGGATACGTCCGGAGAGCCAGAGCTTATGAGCACGAAAAACGACCCAGACACATCCGTGGCCGACTGTCATGCTGGGAGTGCCGGCGCGCCGTGCCGGCACCCGGCAGTAGCTATCGACCAAGTCAGTCCAGACCCACCCTCGAAGTTCTTAATGGCAATCAGGCCAGCGGCCTCCAGACCGGCAGCCTTAGCCACGTCAGCGCTGGAGGTCTCCACGAAGGTAACGTCCTCAGTCTTCTGGGCGAACGCCTTAAAGGCATCGTACTCAGCGCCCTGTAAGTGGGTTGAAAAAACGCGTGATCAAATAGGGCCGGTGGGAACGAACATTTGTTACAAAGGCAGCACTGGGGGTATCGCTGGGTTGACAGCGCGCATGCTTGTGGACACGCAGTGAGGAAGGCAGCTGGTGGTTGGCCATACCGCTGTACAGCTATGCTCATATGAGGTAGGCAGGGTGTTATCGTCTGTGCTGCGGTCAGGGTGCAGCAGACCCCGTCCTTGCCTACCTCCAGCTTCTCGAAGTAGCCCACAATGACCACGGCGTTGTCCGCCTCAACCTCCTTCAGCTTGTCGGCAGAGTCGGCGGTAATGGCAGGGGGCCCAGTCTTCTTCTTGACCCACCCAACAATACCGTCCCTGCAGGCAGGAGCACATGGGGCACATACCTTATATGAGGTGCTCTTGTTGCACAGCTGGCTAACGCAGAGTGGAGACACGAAGACGCCGTGCAGTTTGAGTATGGCAGGGTGCTGTTACTGCTGGCGCTGTGGGGTATGGGTACACCCGCACTCGTCCCACGGCTGCACCCCCCTACCCCCCACGACCACCACCGCTCATAGGCGTCATTACTGAGCCCCCTCCCTCGCCAACCATTCACAGCAGCTGTCAACATTTCATGCTGCACACTCACGCCTCGCGGGGGCCGTTGTAGTCGGAGGCAAGCTCGCCATCGATGAACCACTTCAGGGTAGGGTAGCCGGAAACGCCGAACTTGGTGCCCAGGGACTCCTCCTGAGTAGCGTCAACCTGTATAGAGACGGCAGGGCGTGCGCCTGTTCTGAGAACGGAATAGTTTGTACTGTCAAGGTCGAAAGGAAATACGCAAAACCCGCCAAAACGTTGTCGCTCCAGCATGCCGGGCGATTTCGTAGGTAGTACAAACGTGAAACGTGAAGTAAGCATTGTCGGTCCCGAAGAGGGGGCAGGATGCGACCCTCTCGGGTAGTAGCGCACAACATCCCAACTCGCCTTGGCGATGATGACGTCGGGGACGGCAGTCTTCAGGGCAGTAGCAGCCTTGGCGTAGTGAGGAGCAAGGCTCTACACGGGGACAGGTGGCGGACAGGCGTAGGTAAATTGGGGTGTCGCGGATCGCAACAAGCCGGCAGCAGTCCCCAGCTGCTCCCCTCACCTTGCAGTGCCCGCACCAAGGAGCGTAGAACTCACTGCGCGAAAGAAGCGTTGTATGCATTCAGTCGAGCTGTGGCAAGCGAATTCGGGTCCAGAACGCAGCTGATCTGGGAACTCACACAAGGGCAAACTTGGCGGTCTTCACTGTGGTGTCCCAGTTCTTGGTCGTCACAACGACAACGTCCTTCTCGGAGTCGTCAGCGGGAGCGGCCTCGTCGTCGTCCTCATCGTCCTCATACTCATCGGCAAAGGCAAGCTGGTTCTTGGAGAAGGGCGCTGCCACGAGCAGCAGCCCCAGTGTTAGGGCTAGGAGGTTCCAGCGGCTCATTGTGATGTTCGTCGGGTCAACCGTAGCTGCCTTTCGCGCCAGCCGACAATAAACAAATTTGGGGTAGTACGGGGCCGTACGGGACACATAGTCAGAGCTCAGAGAAGGCGTCCTTTTACACCACGTGCGCATATGCACTTCTTTTGTTATTTGGTGAAGCACTTGTCCATACGTGGGACCCTACCTCGTTCGTCCCGATGCTCTCGCGACATCGCATCGACCAAGAGACTCCTTTCCCGCGCTACCCACAATCTGACTGACGGTACATTTACGCCCCAAACAGGCTCTGGTCTCTGGTTGAATGGTGCAGCATACACAATGTCCCTTGCCAGCACAGCCCCTGGCCCACAGGTCCCTTGTCGGGCATCTGTGCACCCAAGCGCTCAGCGCCACGGTGCAGCTATGCTGGCTCTCGACCGACCATTCCACACCCGAGTTGATCGCACCCACTGTTAGTCGTTTGCTACACATGGCCAGAAGTTTTGCTCCAGCAGCTGGCACCCGCCTGGAGGCGTGGACACGTGGTAACCCGAGCAGGGATGGATCCGAGGCCGACGTGGTCCTGGACACACGCGCGGGGATACATGCTGGAGGACCCGTGTGTCAGCGTTCTCCCAGTTTGATGCCGCTGGGAACTCAACACGCATGCAGTGCAAAGATCGACGGCAAGAGGCACTGGTATGCCAATCGTGCGCACAGCACGGAACCAGGTGTGGGGTGTCACCGTGTTACAAGCACCATCGTGTACCATCTGTCATAAGCTTAGAATCCGCGACCGAAGCTAGAGGAGCGCTACGCCAACGTAGCAGCCGTTGTACCCATGCTCACAGCCCTGTATCCACGCACCGTACACGTCCGCTGAGCTTGCGCAAGTCTAGTGTAGCCAGCCTGGGCCAGCCCTCTTTCACACCCTGCCAACGAGCCGCCACTGGTAGCCGCGGCGGTGGCGGCGGCTGCCGCTGCCCCTGTGGCCCAGAAGCACCGGGCTCCTGCTGCTACTTCTGTTGCGGCGACTGCGGGCCGTCTAGCAGCACAGCAGCCGTGGGCCTACCCCGCCATCTGCACATCCCCGTCGGGCCCTCCCGCACCCGCCGGCGTCAGCACCAACACTGGCGCAGTGCCGCCCGTTGGGGCCCCGGCCCCAACCTGGGCTTGCTGTTGCTGCTGCTGCTGCTGCTGCAACAAGGCCTGCTGTATCGCCGGCAGCCCAGCGCCCTGCTGCTGCAGCGCCTGTGCCAGCTGCAGCACCGCCGCCTGCTGACCCCCAGCCGCCCCTGCCCCCGCTCCCGCCTGCTGCTGCTGCCGCTGCTGCTGCAGCAATTGCTCCTGCAGCTGCAGCTGTAGGGCTCCTAGCTGTTGCTGCTGCTGCTGCTGCTGCTGCTGCTGCTGCTGCTGGCCCTGCGGCTGCCTGCCCTGGCCCTGCTGCTGCTGCTGCTGCACCAGCCGCTCGTGGTGCTGTTGCTGCTGCAGCAGCAGGAAGTGCTGCAGCTGCTGCGCAGTTGCGGCCGCCGCAGCCGCCTGCTGCTGCCCCTGCCCGCCCTGTTGCTGCTTCAGCAACGATGCCACAGCCAGCAGCCCCGCCGGCCCCGCCTGCTGCAGCGCCGCCAGCGGATTCGCCGCCCCCTGCCCCGCACTGCCCTGCTGCCCGACCATCCTCGTCAGCAGCTGCGCAACAATCGCGTCCACCGCCAGCCCCTTCACGTCCTGCGGAGCCTGAGCGGCCATTGCGTTGCGCAGCAAAGCCGCAACCGCGTTCGGGTCCGCAAGGGCTGCGGCTAATCCCGCCAACGCCGGGTTCACCCCGGCGGCGACAGCTCCGGCCGGTGCAGCTGCGCCCGCCGGCCCTGCCCCCGGAGCCGCCGGCGCACCCCTGGCAGCAGCCGCCAGCTTGAACTGGGCTGCTAGCGCTGCCGCCTGGTCTGCGGTGGCTGCATGTGGCAAGCCGTTGGCCCCTAGCCCATGTGCTGCCAGGTGCCCTGCGCCCTGGTTGCCCGCTGGGTGTTGTTGCATAGCCGTGGCAGATGGAGGGCCCTGGGGAGGCGCCGCGGGCGGCTCGGGGGGAGGTGGAGCGGAGAGGGGCCTGTGGGGGCCAAGACGGTTGGCGGAAGAAAGGAGTCAGTTCACCGTGCTGCCAAGAAGGAGGACGCGCCAGGGCGCACAGGAACGGTTGTGCATACCACTATGCCACGATTGCGCGCACAGCATGCCGGCTGACGAGCCACCGCAATCAGCGACGCACTGTGCACACGGGCGCCGAGTACTGCCACAGCACCTCAGGCCTGTCACCCACGCCGAAACCGAAACACCACCCAAACCCACCTGAAGCATGCCGGCCGTTTGAGCGGCGGCCGCTCCGCCTGCTGCTCCTGCTTCGGCCCCGCATCGGCCTTACCGCCCTCCCCATCCCCGACACCCTCCCCTGCCCCCGCCGCCGCCGCTGCCGCCGCCCCCGCCCCCGGCGCCTCGCCGCCGGGCCCCACCGCATGGCCTGTTGACCCCTGCCCCTGGCTCCCCGCGCGCCATATGCGCGGCAGCCGGCAGTGCTCGCTACGGTACGCTGCAGCCGCCGACAGGAACTCCGTGAGCGCGTTGCCGATCTGGCGCAGGGTGGCCACGTGGGGGCCCTTGCCCGCCGCGTTCCTGAAGTTACCGTCCAGGTCCTGTACCACAAGCAAGCCAGCAGCGGCATTTAGCAAGGACCATATCGAAATCCGGCAGCAGTGCCCTCAGCTACTGGCCGATGCCGAACCCCGAAGCCGCCCGCCAACCCTCGCATATGCAGCGGCAGTAGCAAGGCGCATACCGTCATCTGAGCAATTGGCCCAGTTAGACCCACGGCACCGGCCGCCAGCCCACAAGTTCAACTCCTACATGCTCTTGCATTACGGCGCAGACCGCGAACCCCCGGGCTCACCGGCAGCACCACAGACCGCACGTCCGGGGCGGCCATGCGCCCCGCCACCTCCGCCAGCGCCCCCTCGCCGACCCGCGGGTCAAGCGTGCCGTGCAGGAACACCACCGGCTGGGACAGCGGCAGCAGCAGGCCAACGGAATCGGGCAGCGGCTCGCCGTCCATGCCGGTGGCCTCCTCCTGGGGAAGGTATGTGCGGAGAGACACAAACACAATGGCACAACAGGGTGCTGTGATGTCGGTTCGCAGCAGCAGGCCGACCGAGTCGGGCAGGGAGCCGCCGTTTAGGCCGGTGGCCTCCTCCTGGGGTTTCAGAGCGATGTGCATACAAGGTACGCACGACGTCAGACCGTGATGCGGGTCCGCAGCAGGGCCGCTGTGAGCCGCTGCGTTGCACTCTGCCACCTGCCGGAGCTCAAGGGGCCCCGAGCATATGACACGAAAACATGCTGTGTGAGCAGAACCACCGTGAGCCGCTCACTGTCAGGGGGTGCGCCACGCTTACTTCAGCCCGGTAGCAGCAGAAGTGCCAAACCTGTGCCTAGACCCACCGTCAGGGGGTACGACAGCATAGTGAACCCGCCAGCGGACTGCGCACCCGCCTCGCCCCCACCGTCAGGGCGTACCCCATCAGTGCCCACGGCAATAACTTTCCTACTGGTACACGACAGAGCGCCGTGCGCCGCTCACCATCATGGGCGGCTTACGATGTGGACTTCTTGCAAGACCTCACCCGGACCCCAACCCGTCCCAGCCAGCAGCCGCCACCCCGTCATGCTGTCTTACCGTCAGGGGGTACGACATCATGATGAAGCCCGCCAGCGGACTGCGCGCCCGCGCTGCCGCCATGGCCGCCACGCGCCCGCCGCTGCCCACACCGCCCAGCACCCAACGCGACACGCAGCGCGCGTAGGGGCACGTGGCGGCCACGTCCAGCACCTTCTCTAGCACACGTGCGCGAAGGTGGTCGGGGGTGGCGTAGCAGATGTAGCGCACCACCAGGAAGCCTGGCGGGCGGGACGGGAGCGGGCATAGGCTGAAATGGTCGGGGGCTGCAAAGTTCAAGCAGGTGTTGAGCTCGGGGGTTGGAGGAGCAGCACGGTGCGGGTGGGAGGTGGGATAGTGGTCATGCTTTAGGCAGGGGGCTGCTGACGGACACAGGCACAATAGGTGGACAGCAGCAAGCACTCCCGTGGCGTGGGCTCTCAGCTCTGATGGGAGGTGTAGCTATACAAGAACCCATCCGCACGGATCAACGCACCGCCCCGGAGGGAAGTTCGAGAGGCAGACCCCGCCACCCACACTGACCTGCCCTGGCCAGCTGGCCGGCCACCTCCGTTAGCAGCCTGCCCTTCCACTCCGACGCATCGTTGCCGTGGGCCAACACCACTCCCACGTCCTTCACCTGCACGCAGGGCGCAGGGCACACGCGGTGGTCACTAGACGTGCAAGGCTTGCTGTAAGAGGGGAGGTGGAAGGAGGTCAAGACAGGCATGCGAGGCTTGCTGTGAAGGCCTGCGCCGGGTGTTGGGGGAGGTGGATGGAGGCCGGTTCCAAGAAGCCGTGCTGCCAACCGCAGCCGCGATGATGCCAGGCTATCAGGGCATGCATGTAACAGCAGCTGCTGCAGCTGCTGCTGCTGTTTGCTTCGCTCCCTGCCGACACAGCGGATGCAGGATGCTGTATGGGGGCCAAGCACCCACCGTGTGCTCCGAGGTGTACCCCTGCGGTATGGTCATGCATGCCTCCAGGTGGGGGCAGTCTGGCCCGACCTGTGGGGAAGGGTGCATGGAACACAGCTTCAATTTGTGCTGAAGTGAAGAGCGGAGTGCTGCTGGGCCTGCCAAGCCGCCGGTTTGCCTTGGCCACCGGCAGGGACCATGGGGACCCACAGCATCGCCAGGTGTAGGTCCTCCTTGGGCAACTGTTGTGCAAGTATGCACCGTGCGTACAGGCACTGCTGAGGGTGTGGGTTCAAAAGTTGGCTGGGCATGCCGGCTGTGCGAGGGCAGCGCGTATCGCACCTCGATATCGACAATCGCTTGTAGCACGCCAGCTTCTTTGAGCAAAGCCAGCTGTCCAGGCCCTACGGAAGCCCCCAACCCTTCCTCGACGTGCCATTGGAAGCGAACCATTTCCCCTGACGGGTATCAGTCCGCCCTCGAACTGCGGTGTGGCGCTGTTGGCTCCCGGACTTCAGTCCATTCGCGAGCGACAGATGCCCTTCCCTACACCTTCTTATTGGACATGATCAGTACCTAAATATGCAACATCACCAGCACTGTTGGCGACATCGTTGGCAACAAGGGTCAGAGCAAAAGTGCAGACTGCAGAGGGTGCCTTGGCACAAGTGTACAGTTCAGATTTGCAGCCTCTATAACGTTGCTGTCATGTATACTGACGCGGCCCGGCACCGCGTGCTTCTCAACGATGTAAGGCAGTACCGGGCAACAATAATACGGCGGGGACCCTCCCCTGCTGACAGTCCCTTTCTTGCACATATTCATCTAGCAAGACAAATCGTAACATTCAAAGGAACCGCTACCTGCTACCGACAGACGTGCCTGAGTGAGGCAGGGGAGCCCAGGGCTGCGCGCGCCTCAGTCATGTTCTGCGACCTCAACCTCCCGCTTGACGACTGCGAGCCCCGAGTACACCTTGAAAGAGTAGCAGAGCTAGCTTCTCGCGGCTTCTCGGTGGTGGCGGCGGTTCACACGGCAACGGGCAGGCTGGCCGAGGCCGACAGGTGCCCTGGGCGCACGGGGCGCACGCAGGGTGCAACACACCCCCATGGCACAATACGCTCCCAGCATACCATGTCTTGGACTGTGCATACCCGCAACCACGTCATCTTTTAGCTCCACAGCTCCAGACGGGACTGCTTGCCGCAGAGACCCATCCGCATACGCTCAACTCCCTCCTCCCTCTCCCTGCCAACACAGGGCCAGGACCGCCCAATACACCTTCAACAATGCCGGTCTAGCCTCCGCAAACCCGGAGGCCCGACACGTCCTCGCCCTCCGCACCGGCAGCCTCGCAGTCTCCTCCCCATCCCTCGCCGCCCTACGCCCCATGTGGGTCCCGCCACCCCCGCCGCCCATGCCACGCCCGCCCCCCAACAACGCCAGGGCCAACAGTGTTCAAGCCCAATCGGCCGCAATAGCAGCCTCCGCACAAACGCCTGCTGCCCGCCCAGGCCCAGATCTGCTACAGCTGAACCGGCTGAACCTCGTGACCAGCGACCCAGTGCATGCGGCTCAGCTGCAGCCTCGGAACCAGGGCTTCGCGCCAGGCGGCGGAGGGGCAGGAGGGGGAGGGCCGGGGGGAGGGGGAGGGGCAGCGCCGGGGCCCTTCAATGAGGGGCTGGTCACGTCGGTGCTCCGCAGCTACGATGTCATATCCATCACGCCCAAGAGCGATAAGGTGTTCCACCAGGTAATGGGATGCGGGATGGGGCGCCGCACATGGGCAGTGTTGTGTACGGTATGTGCGGGAGGGACCCTGGGGCCCTGCTGCCAATCATACGTACGTGCTGGCCCGTGTACTTCCCATGAACCTCCCTTACACCTACCCGAAGGTGGACATCACCACCCTTGAGCGTGCGCAGCGCCACATGTGAATGAGTTATAGCAGTAGCGGTATTGCTTCCCCCTCACCCTGCCAGTCTTTCCCCACGTCCCTCCCTCTGCCCCAGGCGTGCACGTCCCTCGAGGTGGACATCATCAGCCTGGACCTCACGCAGCGGCTGGGCATGAAGCTCAAGGCCGCCGCGGTGAAGGCGGCCATGAAGCGTGGGATACACTTCGAGGTAGGGCGCGGCATTTCCTAAAGGGGCTTCTACTGGTTGAGCCAACACCGGGGTTGGGCAAAGGTTTCAGTAGCGGGATACACTTCGAGGTGGGGCGCGCGGCACCTTACGCACAACTTTTGGGCACGTCCAATAACTCCGGTATCGTGGCTCTGTAACCCAGTAGCTCGGTAAGCCTGTTAGTCTTACCGTAGACAGCAGCGGCCATCCAGGGGGATACACTTCGAGGTAGTGTGCAGCATAGCACGAAGTTGAGCACCTCTTCACTCCCCAGATCTTCTGCGTGCCACGCCTCCGCGACGCCACCGCCGGCCGCAACCCTGTCCATGGACCTTGGAACTCCTGTCAGTCAGAGAAGGGTGGCTTGCCAACTGCTGAACCACAGTGTCGTACTGAGCTGGTCACCTCCTGCTCCCGCAGATCTGCTACGCGACGGGCCTGCGGGAGGCGTCCGCCCGCCGCAACCTGTTCAGCAACGCGCAGGCGCTGGTGCGGGCGACACGTGGCAGGGTGGGTGAGAATGTGTTTCGACGGGCAGCCTACGTCTGCATGCTGATCCTGCCGGTTCGTGCCCCGGGTTCCTAGCCAACCGTGTAGTGTTAGGGTCCAATAGCTACAGCGTACGAGTGCGCGGCGCTGAATTCTGTCCAACTGTCGATGCGCAACGTGCATGTTGTGCGGCTGGAGTTGTGCACTGTGAGGGCATCCTGGTAGTTGGCGTGGCATGGGGCGCTGGTGCGGGCGACACGTGGCAGGGTGAGCACGCGGTGGGGGGCGGCACACTAGGTACACACATCCTAGCGGCTCATGCCTAAGCCACGTCATCATGAGTGACCCTTATGATGAATGCACCTGCTTGACTCATTACTGATGCCTTACTCGTGTACGCCCTTGGTGCCACCACACCACCACACCACACCACCACCACCACCACCACCACAGAACCTGCTGCTGAGAAGCTCTGCCCGCAGCGCCTTTGAGGTGTCCCACGCGGCGTGTCACATTAGTAATGCCGTACAGAGGCTCCCGTCCTTCGCTCTCCGCGATTACACCACCATGACTACCCCTCTGTCCTGCAGAACCAGAGGCATGAGACATCATGCAGGTGTCCCGTGCGCGGCGTGATACATTAGCAACGCTCTACCTACTCTGCCCCTTGCACCTTTCCGTCCCTAACAGAACCTGCTGCTGAGCAGCTCAGCCCGCAGCGCCTTCGAGGTGCGCGGCCCCCTGGACGTGCTGCACATGGCGGGGCCCATGGGGCTCAGCAGGCAGCAGGCGCAGGTGGGGCCACTTGTGTGCGTTGTCGTGCTTACTTCATTGTTGATTTGATTATATTGTACATGGATATATGCGTGTTAGCAAACGACCGGTGCACATGGCGGCCCCCCTTGGCGCTGAGCAGGCAGCGGGCGCAGGCGCGTGTGCGGCAGATGTACGCTTGCTTTGTTTTGGCCAGCTCTGGCAATGTATTGCGGTGTGTTGGCATGTGATTGACGGGAATGGCGGCGCCCATGGCGGGCCTTTGTGCTGGTGTCTGGGGCTGCAGGCGGCGCTGAGTGAGGCCCCCCGGGCGGTGGTGGCGTGCGCGCCCAGGGGGTCACCGTACGGCCCCCTCGAGTTTCTATGTGTGGGAGTCCCGATCACCTGCCCTTATGGCCTGTGCTCGTGCCTGATGCTGCAGGCGGCTCTGAGTGAGGCCCCCCAGGCAGTGGTGGCGCGGGCAGCGGCGCGGGTGGCGGGCAACGCGCCCTTCTTCCTGGACCCCAAGGTGAGATGGGCCAGGGTTGGGACGTACGGCAGTGCAATACGGGTGTACGGCGGCATGTTTGTACGGCTGGGATGTGCAAACCTTTATGGTGGCGGGAAACGCGCCCTTCTTCCTGGACCCCAAGGTACGGGCTGTATGGCTGTGCGTGGCAATGCAGTTGCGGGGACACAGTAGGAGTCTGTTCTGCGGCTGTGCGTGGTGCGTGGTGCGTGGTGCGTGGGCGGATGTACGGCAGTGCCTGTGCGGGTGGGATGCAGACCCCCCTCCTTTATTGCATAATTGTATACTGCTGGTGTAATGGTGCGTTACTTGCGTTTCCCTTTATTTCCCTTTCTCCGCAGCTGGAGCACCAGGTGGAGCACGATATTGGCGAGCGGCTGCGCAAGGAGTGGCAGCAGGAGGAGGCGCGGCAGCTGCACCGCATGCAGACCCTGGGGCTCATCCCCAAGCCGCCGACGAAGAAGCAAAAGCAGCAGCAGAAGCAGCAGCAGAAGCAGCAACAGCAGCAACAGAAGCAGAAGCTAAACCAGCAAAAGCAGCAGCAGCAAAAGCAGCAGCAGGTGGCGGGCGAAAAGCGCAAGGCGGAGCAGATGTAGCGCGCGGCCGCGCTAGCACATGGCAGGGCTGCAGTGCCCTCGGCTGGCGTTTGTCGGCCACGAGTGTAGCGAACATTATCATAAGTGCTGTTGTTGGTGCGTGGAGGGGGCGTTACGTACCTAGTGTGCATGGGCGAGGCGTTGCGGCCATGCAGCTGCCAGACACCAACGGAGCGGGTGTGCATGCATGATACGAGCTGCCTAGTCCGTCCCCAGGCCGCCGGCAAAGCACGAGCAGCAGATGGCGGCTTGCGGGCGGGGAGCTCAAGGCGGGGGAGACTCTCCTCCTTTCACTTCCCCAGTGGTCATTAGGGTTTAAGAGTGGTTTTAAGGCTGCATGTGGATGGTGGGGCCTGGCGGGGCAGAGGTACGGCAGCGCGGCTGTGCCAAACGACAGCGGGGCGCCAGGCAGCAGCGGGTGGCCAACAGGCCAAGTTGATCCTTATTTTGACCCTTGACCCCTTTTTTGACCCTTGCTGACCCTTGTTTTAACCTGATACCGGTGTTGCTACTGCGGGTCTTCACGGGGGTATTTGCTGCCCATTTCGTAGACGTGAACAGAGTGCGCGTCGCATGGGGTGCACGGCCATGTCAGCATGACAGGCAGGCGGTCCTGTGCTTGCTCATGTGGCCTCAGCGCCTCACCCGGCAATCTGGCATTGTGTTTGGCCGGTTTGAGATGTGGCCTCACGGTGCGGTTGGTGTCACACCGCGCAGCACCGCGGCGTGCTCTGGCTAGTGAGTTACGGAAGGGCGTGGCAGGCGTGGGCGGAACGCGGATGCAAGCTTCCGTCACGCCCTGCTTGAACCTGCTTGAACCACCTGTCATCTCCTGCTTCGGCCCCGTGCGCTCACAACCCTGGTGAGCTCTCCCACCTCACCTTGCGGCTATGGCGCCCTCCCCTGCTCCACACAGACATGCGTGGCGAGGTCCTTCATCTCACCCTGCGGCCTGCGCCCGCACAATAGCGCGGTTCAGGGCAGAGCGAAGAGTTCAGTTTAGGCACGGGGGCTAAGGGGGTATGTCTCCCTGGTTGGTAGACATGTTGTCTCCCTGCGTAGACGACACAGGCAGGCAGGGGTAGCGAGGATCGACCAGGGGAGACCTACTCGTCAGATAAACATCACCAATACTATGTATGCACCGGCTTAACCTGCGTGTCTTTATGGCAGTGTAATTTGCAGGTTGCTCTGCTCCTGCTCCGGTTAACCGGTCGTGTCGAAGGGTCGTTGGTACGGCCGACGCGAAATCGCTATCGAGAAGGCCGCGCTGGGGTGCGCCCCTAGCTCTTGTCCTCCTATCTTATTCTATATATATGTAGGCTCTGGCTTTCTAGTAGCTGTACCACTCGACAAACGACGTTACCGAACTTCAGCTCAACCCTGGAAGCTCCTGTCAACGAGGATAGTTGGCAAAGTGACAGCCCTCCATTGTGCAGCCACCCAGCAGCTATAGGTACCCCGGCTGCAACCCGGAAATGGTGAATACCGGAGGCGTCCTTGGGTGCGTCGTGTCAAACCGTTGCATTTTTCAAGGGTTCAAGGCTACCAAGCGCCGAGGCTGCCGACTGCTCATTTGAAAATTAAAACCACAAATTATATCTGCTACCTACAGGACTGGCCTTGCCTCTATTGTTGAGGCTGTCGGCGAGCTGCGTCGCGCAACTCGGGCTCATCGGGGAACCCGCAAGGCTGTTTGCCAAGCGCGCAGCCAGGGCTCCTTTATTCGCCCGGGAATGCAGCCTGGTTACCGGAAAGCAAAGTATGGCACGTGCGACCTTTGTACTTGCAAGGCGAGCAGCCACACCTCCGGCTCAGGTGGGACATCCCCATGGAGCACCAGCGGGCCAAGCGGAGCCGGAGCACGACAGCTGGAGTGCGCTTATTGCAGCGATCGGAGCGCTAATCCGACAATCACACTCAAGCTTGCAGCAACGGGGTAGTGCCCAGGGCCGTATGAGCTTGATGCGGAGGCCTCAGCATGGATCCCACGTAGGCAAGCACGTGCGTATGTGCACGGGCCAGCTAGAAGCGAAACGTAGTGCTAGCTTTCCGTGTTACCTGGCAGGAGCAAGAGTTGGTAGCATGTCTTTGCTGCCAAGAGCGAGAGCATAGGCGAGGCTAATCGTGCTGAGCATAGTAGAGAGTAAAGTATAATGGAGAGTGGAACAATAGCACGCGCCATAGTGGGCCCTGGGCCGCCTTCAGCCGTGAGTGATTCAGCTGTAGCAGGCTGTAGCATGAGGATTGTGGTGACGCAGGGTGAGCAGTCGTGGGCAGGGGAGGAAGGGGTCCGCACGCTGCCCAGCTTACCGCGCTGCAACTCTTAATGATGATAGGTCAATGATGTCAATGATGATAGGTCAATGATGATGATATGTCACGTTTGTAAAGGAGAACGCTGGTGTGTTGTTCCTCCATGGAGCTCGTCCTCGCACCACATACAGCATTTCGTGTGTGCTGGCTTCAGTTGGGTGCTGTGTGTGGTAGGATGCGGTGTAGAGGCGTACACAGCTTGTACCTTAATGTATGTAAAACCAATGGAGACCTTCGGGTTGAATGATGATACGGGCGCGACGCCATGGGTTGCTGTGCCGCTGTGTGTGTAGGTGTTGGTGATGGTACACCTGCCAGGGGCCATGTCCGTCCACGGGTCCTGCCTAGCCCCCGCTGAACAGGTGTCGGACTCCATAACGTCTTAACGTGGTCCCGTGCTGCGGCAGCTGTTTAGAGAAGCCTTTCTTCCCCCTGCTATGCGGCGGCAGTGCGGCTGCACCTCTGCGGCACGTGATCGCTGCGCTTGCGAGCCGCTGAGCTCTCACACCGCGCACATGTCGCTTGCCCCCCTGATGTTGCTACTGTGAACGCGGCAGTACCATTACATATGGTGTGCGGCACATACTGACACGTACGGCACCCTTCTGCTGGTGTTGGGCGGTTGGAGAGCACTAACGGCCACACGCACTTCTGAAACAGGCACGTAAGAACACTCGCGCGGCTCCAGGTAGGTCCAGTCAGGGAAGTCTCCCCTGATGCACGTGAAAGCTGAGCGCCGCCCACATAGCCAGCCCACCCACAACCACCACCAGCACCACATGCACAATGGCCGCTACAACCAACCTGTCAACCTGCCTGTCTGGCCGAGAGCAGCAACATCAACACCCCTGCCGCCGCTTCCCACACACCCAAGGGCGCAAGCCGACGGACCTGTACGGTTAGCGGTTGACCATGGTGCGCGTTCACGGAATTGCCGACGGCACAACCGCACCGTCGCCGCACGAGCGGACGAACGCCCGTAGCCCTGTAGCCCACAACCCTGCCATGCAGCCCGCCTGAGTCCCCCTTCCCCTCCCAACCGCCGCGCCCCGTGCTCTCGCTAACAAACACGCTCTCCACAGGCTGACCGTTCCCGTTTAGTTACGTGGCCGCTCCGCGATTACCCCTTCCCCCCCGGGGCTCTACTACCTACCAGCCCCGCCACAAGTCGCATTGCCATGCCCGTCCCCCGCGCCTCCCAACGCCTCCCACCTTTACACGACCCCCTCAAAGTCAAGGCCAAGGTCCCTCACACGCTCTTCCCTTCAGCCAGCCGCGCTCTCATGCATCCGATCCCGGGCTCTGCGGCTACCCGCCAACCGCCAACGGCCACGTGTCAGGTGGGACACGTGCGGCCCTCCGTACCAGAAGAGCCTCTACCGGGCTTTGCCAGAACCAGCTCCACCGGCTTTGCCAGGACCAGCTCTACTCCGGGCTTTACCAGAACCAGCCCTTCTTCTTCTTGGGCTCCTCGTGGTTGCTCTCGCCGGGCGTCCCGACTGTGGTGGCCTGCCGGTCCACGGTGGCCTGCCGTACGGGTAGTTGGGCAGTTGAGGCGGTTGGACATGCAGCAGGGGGTAGGGGCAGGCTACAGGGAGGTGGGGAGCAGGGCCGTCAGCAGGCGGCAACGCCTAAGGATCGGGAGCACCGGGGGTTTACGGGTCAGGCGACATGGTACAGGTATCAGGGGAGGGCCTCAGGGGAGGGCGGGCCACCCCATCGCTCTGTCCACGGTGGCCTGCCGTACGGGTAGTTAGGTTACGGGTACGGGCAGTTGGGGTACGGGTAATTAGAAGTTAGGGGACGGGTAGTTGGGCAGATGATATGGACTCAAGGTAGTGTCCACCGATGCCCGTCGTACGGGTAGCTGTTGGGCACTTCAGCCGCTGTACGTGCAACATGGGTCAGTGGTTGCCGTACGTGGAACATTTATCAGCAAGTATCAGGGAGGCGGGGATTGGGACGTGGGAGGCGAGGCGGGGGGCGGAGTGTATATATTTAGTATATATAGATCCCCCCACTCACCACGTTGAGCAGCAGCGAGTCCGAGCCCAGGTACACCTTGTTGGCCGACTGCGACAGCGTGCCCGCGATCTCGCGCGCCGCCTGCAGTCAAGGGAGTCAGCACGGGGGGTCAGCACAAGGCAAAGGCAAGACACAAAAGGGCAGCAAACAAGGGGTCCAATGCGCGTCACAGGGGAGTGCGACAGCGTGCCCGCGATCTCGCGCGCCGCCTGCGGTCGAGCGGGGGCAGCAGCGCTTATGGCACCAACATACACATCGGTGGCCCCGGCCCCGAAAGCAGGACCGACAGTCGGGGCGAGCAAAGGATGTGCGGCCACTGGTCCGTGGGAAAAGAGGCATGAGGCAACACGCAAAAAGCAGCAGTTCGAGAACGGTGTTGTTGAAGCATTGTTGATGCTTTGGGAGTTCTGGGATCTTGGGAATGTTCCTCAACACCCACCTCGATTTTCCGCAGCGTGAGGAAGGCGGGGTTCTGCTTCATGGCATCACCGATCAGCTTGGCGGCTTGCGCCTGCCAGGCAGCAAGGGAAGCAGGTGCACAGGTTAACACACTTCCACAGCAGAGATCAGACGGCGTACCCAAACTGGTACTGGCACGTGGCGTGTGTGCTAAGGCAACCCTTCTCCTCGCCCTCCCGGCCCCGGAGGTTCAGTACCGGCTTGAGCAGCAGCTGTCACACCATCGCCAGCCGCGGCATACACACCGCCCTCCCCCGGTGGCCCACACAGCCCTCCCCCGGTGACCCACACATCCCTCCTCCGGCAACCCCCTAAAACAGGCGCTGCTGCTGCTGCTGCTGGTGGTGTTGCTGCTGCTACTGCACTGCGCGCCAACGTTACTGCAGGAGGTGGTCTGACGTCCCGATCCCGACGCGCTATCAAGCCGCTGCCACCGCGCAGCTGACTGCCCTACACTTTGGGAAGTGGTCCGACGTCCCGACCCCGACACTGCCAACCCGCTGTCCGGCCTCTTCTCCAACGCGCAGCTGACTGCCCTGCACTTTGTCTTCCACGTGGCCCCAACACACTGGCTGTGCTCAGCACAGGGCGTCCATTGCGCGCTCCAGCTCCACCGGTAGGCTGCTGCTAATACACCGCCATGCATCTCTCGCCTCTGCCACGTTGGGTAGTGCCCCAGTACCGTAGTGCTCAGTACTGTGCGCCTCCCTCGCGCACGAGCTCCGACGACCTGCTGCTGCAGCACCCACACGGCCACATCCTTTCCGGGGCGCCGCGACCCCGGAGGGGCGCCACCAGAGGGCCCTCGCTCTTCCCTCCCTACCCAGCCACCACCCCTGGCGAGGCCTCCGGCCGTGCTGTTCAGTACCGTGCTGTTCAGTACGTTTTGGAATCACACCACTTCCGGCCATGCTGCTCAAACTGGCCCCGCGTCGTGGCACCGGGTTGTTCTCAGCTTCGCACGACGCACCAGGCCGCCACAAGCCGGAATGGATCAGCCCAACTTCCCTTCTTTCCCCTCATCCTCATCCCACCACCAAGCGTGTCTTACCTCACCCTGCGCCCGCACGATGGCGCTCTGCTTCTCCTGCAGCGCCTTGTCCACCTGGGGGCGGAAAAGGACAGAGTACAAAATATGATACACAAACAGTAATATTTATATATAAACAGTGATACAAACAGTACTGCACAAGTATACAAGCGATTAATATCAGTGATCAATATTCATGATCAGCGCCTTGTCCGCCTGGGAGCAGGTAAGGACAGAGGACCCCCAACATTCAGCCCACAAGCCCGGCCCACAACAAACTTGGCTCGCTCTGGGACAACTGCAAATTCCCTGACACATGCGAGCCCCAACCACAATCAACCTGGCCCGCTCCGCCCCCGGCTGCCCTGACCCCAACAGAGTCGGTTGTACAGTCGCCAATGGCCTAACAGCGCCACTAGTGCTGATGTGCGTGGCCGGGGCAGTAGCTTCCTCCCGGGTGCTTGGCCGGGGCGCTAGAAGACTGCGCGGTGCTGGCCGCACAGCAGCTCGGCGACCGGGCCACCCTGGCGTGAGGGCGGGGGCGTCAGCCACCTCCGACACCGCCAGGGTGGCCTGGTCGCCAACCTCCTGTGCGGCCAGCACCGCGCGGTCTTCTAGCGCCCCGCCAAGCGCCCGGGAGGAAGCTACTGCCCCGGCCACGCACAGCAGCACTAGTGGCACATACGTAAGCCAGAACTCCAAAACTGGCACTAGGCGGCCCAGTTTCTTGCAAGTGTTGCCGTTGCTAGCTTCTGCCGCATCGGTCGGGCGTCAGGAACCCTGGTACTGTCTATCTGTATCCATATATGAACAAGACCCCCCCTCCTCCCCAATACCACAAACGTTACAAGTACTTTGTTTTCCCTCCAGGCCCCACCCCACCCCCGCACCCACAATGAACTTGGCCCGCTCCGCCTCCTGCTGCGCCACCTGCTTGGCCTCCCCATGCCTCCCTCCTCCCGACCCCACATTTAACCCACAACCATCCCATGCGAAACCCCGCACCCACAAAATAGGGTGCGCGCTCCGCCTCCTGCTGCCCGGAACCCTGCTACAGCCCATCAGCCGTTTCCCGCTAGTATTTGAAGTGCAGTACTGCCATCCCCATGCGCAACCCCGGCACCCACAATGAACTTGGCGCGCTCCGCCTCCTGCTGCGCCACCTGCTTGGCCTCCACGGCCGCCGTGTACTCCTTGGAGAAGGTGAGGTTGGTGATGGACACGTCCTCCAGGATGATGTTGAAGAAGCGCGCGCGCTCCGTCAGGATGCGCCGGATGTCGCGCGACACCACCTGAAGGAGAGTAAGACAGTATGGATGTTACGTGGTACCATCAAATAAATTATAACTGATTTAATGAGCCATTCGCAGTTTCACAGTATAAGCAGGGTGGGCAGGTGCACATGTACATGTCCTCCAGGGTGCTACTGAAGGGGTGCGCGCGTTCAGTGAGAATGCGCCGGATGTAGCACGACACCACCTACGCATGCAGCAACCATCAAAGGTGGGGATGACATTGGTAGGCGGGCATGTCGTTTGGTGAGGACGTGGTGGGCAGTGGTGGCAGATCGTACCATTCCAGGCACCGCATTCCTACCGCCTTTTGGAAGGCAGGCATGTGCACATGTCTTCAAGGGCGCAGTTGTGCATGCGGGCGTCACACCACCCGACGGCGTGGTGGTGGTGATAATGGTGGTGGTGGTGAGAGCGACGGTCTAGGCTGTCCCTCCAGCCAAACCACCCTCGCCCTGTGCCCGAAGAGGCGCTGTCCGCAACACCTGAGGCTGCAGCTGCTGCCGCCAGGCCTCCCGGCAGCTGCTCCGAAAGCGCTTGCCCCGCCTGGCAGGCTTTCGCCGCACGCTCGGTGCTCTCCCGTGCACCTTGCCCCCCTGCCACCCTGCCGCCGAGCCCACATTCCCTACCAGCTTTGCCTGTCTGGCAACCGCCGCCTGTCGCCCAGCCCACCCGCCCGCCCCATCCCTGTTGCTCGTTGCTTACACTCGGTTTCCCGCCCGGCCATCCCGACTCCCCTCACGCTGCGTCTGCAGCCGGCTGGCGTCCGCTCCTGAACCCGGACAGGCTGCTAACTGCCCCTCAATGCCCGACCCTGGAGCCCCTGGCTCGTACACGGGTCCTTACATGCTGGGTTCCGGATCCTATCATGTAAGAAACACAGCAAAATAAAAATGCCCGCCGCTGCACTTGCGACTTGCACCTGTCGTTGCTGCTCTCTCTTCCCACCGGCCCCGCCCCCGCCCTCCCTCTTGCCCTGCGGTTGCGCCCGCCCCTTCACCTTGCTAGTTGACGGTGTCTGCTTTCCATCCGACACCGCGACTCACCTCACGCTGCGTCAGCAGCTGGCTGGCGTTGTACTGCGCAATGACGCTCTTCAGCGTCTCCTGCAAAGAGAAAATATGAAAGACATGATATGAAACCAAGTGCAAGGGGTCGTGAGTACCTGTTCCCCAAGTCTACCTGGTGATATGAGGATGCACAGCACGGGCCGTGGGTGCCGATGTGGCGTCAGAGCATCCTACACAGGTTTGCCACGTGCCTCCGTCCCCTGCCCTTGGGAACCCCCAGTCCAGTTTACAGCATCCCCTTGCAGCCCCTCGGGACCACATGCTCACTGTTGCTGTCATACGAAACTGACCTGGATGATTGAGGGCAGGACACGCTCTGCGTAGTCCGTCCCGAGCGTGCGGTAGATCTCCGGCAGCTTGTCCGGGCTTGGCCGCGTGAGCACACGCAGGCCCACGTTCACCTATTGGATGCAAAGCACTTGTTTGTATTACGATCGACTGTAGGCATCCAGATGCTGCGTCAAGGTCTGCACCGAGGCGACGGCTCACCATCTGCAGGTCGCGACTGCCGCTCTGGCTCTGGATGACGCTAGGCCGGGCGCGCACATCATAGATCACCGGGCGCTCAAACCACGGGATCATGATGTGCGTCCCTTCTTGATAGACCTGACAGGTCCCAGGCAGGAGTACAGAACCATCCGTCGCGTAAGTCCTCCCACATGCCTCGAAGCGGCCCAATTGCCGTCGCTATGCCCAAAAAGTAGATCTAGGTTGGCACGGTGTCTTTACGCCAAGCTGCTGGCGAAAGCCTCACGTTCTCCTTGACGCCGATGAGCCGATTGAACACGATGGCACGGTGGCCACCCTCCACGTTGAATAGACTGTTTGTTCCAGCCCATACTGTCGCACCACCAAGCACGAGCACCTTGGCGATGGAGCTCGCTGTGTTCAAGGCAGCACCTATGTTGCTTGGGTTGGCCATGGTGTGTGGTTCCCCGCAGCTACACTATGCTGCAATACCCTCAGTGCTTAAGGTAGAGGGGCGAGGCTAAGAACGCCCGGTTTGGGAGGGGAGGCAGGAGGAGACTGGGGCGACCCCAAGCAATGCTGTGCTGGGGAACGACGCGCATGCACATCCCACTGGGGTGTGACATAACCGAAGCGCCCTGCTGTTCAATTGGTTTCATTAACTACACTGTTTACTCCAAACTTCTTGTCCATGGCGACTCTGCACGCCCGCAAGGGCGACGTGCAGGCGCTGAAGGTCATCGCTGCTGCTGGCCTCGCGAACGCTCAAGTGACCTTTGCTGCTGCTACTCTAGATGATATACGCGCGAAAGGAAGCAACCCGTTTGGAAGCAACACCATTTGGCTGGCGACGGGCTCCGTGCAGCTGTCGGAACCCAACGCCGCAGCCGCCTACCTAGGTAAGCGCAACGATTGCTCCCTACTTCACTATTATTATCTGAAGAAGTGCGCAATGCAAGAATTCCGGCGAGAACCGATAGGCAACCCTTGCAAGCAGCGACGCGGACTCGCCCTGGCCTGGCCCACGTTGGGTGCGGGTTGCGGCCGGACCTGCTGCAATCCGCCCACATCTATGGAGTCCGTCCCACTTGTTCAGGGCACCCAGCTGCACTGGGCACGTACCCCACCCTTGCATCCGGTCCCGTCCTCCACGGCCAACACTCCTGCCCTACAGCGCCCCTCTTCAAACCCATCCCTACCGGCATCCACCCTTCCACACAGGCCCCGCCGGACCGCAACCACCATAACCATCCATGCAGCTGAAAGATCTATTCGCACCCTGATCCCATCGCAGCTGCTCACAGTCGGCGGGCGGGCCTCTGCTGCCTCTTCCTCCATAGGGCTCCATCGCAGTGATCGTATTTGCAGACCACGTGCCAACCCCTGCCAACCCACGCTAACCGATGCCTGCCCACCACCCCACTATCACCCCCCCTCCCCATGCAGCTGGCGGCCGGGCTTCTTTGCCCCTCGCGTCACTGCAGTGGCTAGACTGGGAGGCCACGTGCCTTCGCCCCGCCGCGCTGCTGGGTCCAGGGGAGGTCCTCAGCGACGCCCTGCAGCACGCGGAGGCAGGGGTGAAGGCGGGGGAGCTGAACGGGAGCAAGCCCGGGGTGCCTGAGGTGAGGCGGGCTGGATGTTGATACCAGAGGACGGGGACTCGCGCGGCAATGGCTGGGAATGGAGGCGGGACCTGGCCTTGAGCGGTGATGAATGATGGGAGGCCAACTTGCCTGCGCGCCCCGTGCTGCTGGCCCTGGGGGCCAGCTAAAGGTTGGGAGAGCTGGATGGGAGCAAGCCCGGCGTGGCTGAGGCGTGGCTGGCTGTATGGGCACGTGTGGAAGTTTGGGCAGTTGTCGGAGACCACGTGCCTGCCCCCCGCATGCTGCTGGGCCAGGGGACAGGCATGCCCTCAGTGCTGCCCTGTGGCATGTGGAGGTGAGCTGGGTGGGATTCAGGCGGGGGAGCCCGACGGGAGCAAGCCCGGCGTGGCTGAGGTGGGGCGGGCCCGCATGGGGATGTGCGGAGAAGGAAATGTGACGACGCAGGGGTGCCGTGCTGCGGCAGGGGTGGTGGGAGCGTGTGGGGAAAGGGGCGGTGGAGGGTAAGCGGTCCTGGGATGGTGGGATGCCACGTGCCCGCGTGCAACCCGAACGGCGGGTCCCGGGCTTTTGGGGGAGGGGGAGAGGGGGCTGTGGAGGTAGGAGGAAAGACGAAGGGAGGAGGGGGGGAGAGGGACGCGGCGGCCCTCGGTGCCGCCCTGCAGCATGTAGACGGGTTGGGGTTGGGGGTCGAGGGGTGATGGTGGGGAGCTGGAATGGAGCAGGCATGGGGCGAGGGGCATGGGGCGAGGGGGACACGCCGTGAGCGGGGCGGCGGGGGGACGCGCGCACGTGCAGGCGCACGAGCTGCGTGAAAGTGTGGACGTGTGGAACACAGCGGCAGAAAGGGAGGCGCAGCTGAGGTGGCTCAAGCGATGGGCTCTGAGGGGGACGAGGTGCAGCGGGGTGCGGCTGGGTAGCGGCCAGGAGGAGACAGACACACTCAGGCTTGAAGCTGCGTCGTTTCCACTCGTTTCACCCTCTCCCACCAGATCTCCGTGGCCTGCACGCTGCTGCCCCTGCGCCTGCGCGGCCAGCTGCCCGCCCCCCTTGACGCCTTCGTTGCCGCCGTGCTGGCGGCGCCGGCAGTGGCCGCCGCCGCAGCGGCCTGCGGCGCCGACGCCGCGGATGCCGTACAGGCGGCGTACGACGCCGACGCGGCGGCGTACTGCGCATCTCGGCCCAAGGTACTCTCGCCTTGCTTGGCCAGGTGTAGTAGCAACCATGTCCGGGGCTGCTTTTTGAAGGAACATGTAGTACAGACGACGTGGACATGTGGTTGGATTCCAACTGCTGCAAGAGATCCGCTGCCTTCCACGTTCCCGTACTGCCGTACTGCCGTACTCCTGTGGCCCAACAGGTGCCGCTGCCCGGGCGGCGCAACATCCTCATCACCAGCGCCCTGCCGTACGTCAACAACGTGCCGCACCTGGGCAACATCATCGGGTGCGTGTGTCGCGCGGCACGTGTCATGTGACACGAGTGACAGGGGGTTGTGGATTACGGGGCACATAGTAGCACAGGGGTCATGGACACGGGACACACAGTACAACGCGCACGGGCAGAGAAGCAAAACGCCGGGCGGCATGGGTGCCTGCACAGGTTACCGGGCGTGGGCCCCCCAATGTTGCTGTATGGGGCAACCGGCCCCTGCCGTACGTCAACAACGTGCCGCACCTTGGCAGCATCATCGGGTGCGTGCCCGGACACACACGTGGCATACGGCACGTGTCGCATGGCACGCGTGCACCGAAGCCATGGGCTACGTTGCACTGGGCGCAATATGGCTACTAAGAACAATGGTAGTGACACAGAACGGGGGTGGCGTGGGCGTGCGGGCGTGGGTCCTAGCTATGGTGTAGGGCACTGGTGGAGGGGCCACGGGGTGCATCGGGGGCACGGCGGGGTTGGGTGAGGGGACTGCGAGGTGTGGGGAGGGCTGCGGCATGGGGTAGTGTGACGTTCCCTGGCCCAGATGCTGTGTGCATATCTGTACATATGTGGTACATGTAATACGTGCACACTGGCTCGCAACCCCATTCGCCCCAAGGTGCGTGACGTCCGACGAGCGCGACGCAGTGGACAAAAGTGTCAATGAAGTATAGTGCAAAGGATCTTGTGTGACTGATTCCCTGCCAACCCCGCCCGCCCCCAGGTGCGTGCTGTCCGCCGACTGCTACGCGCGCTACTGCCGTGCCCGGGGGCACAACTGCATCTACGTGTGCGGCACGGACGAGTACGGCACGGCCACGGAGACCAAGGTGGGCAGGAGCCGGAGGAAACAAAGTACCAGTAAAGTGTGTAGCATACTGTTGCATAGCATGGACGTGATTAGTACGGCACGGCCACGGGGACCAAGGTAGGCGGGATCAGGAGGATGGAGGTCCAGAGTAGGGGTGGGGGTACTATGTTTCAGGGAGTACGGTAGCACACGTGACTTGGTTGGGGAGAGGGGGCGTGGGGTGGCTTTGGTCGTTCATGGATGTATGTGGGCGTGGGTCGAAGGCCAAACCACCGGCGGACGAGTACGGTACGGCCACAGAGACCCGGGTGTGCTGGCGGGTGCGGGATAATGGCACGGATGCATAGCAGGAGCAGGTCGGGTACTGATAGAGGGGGCCATTTTTGAGGCGGGCACTCAGGGGCGGCCTTGAAGGAGGGGGCGGCGGCGACTGTTGAAATCTACTTCCCACTTCCCACTTGCCCTGTATGTTGAACGCTCTGCTCTTTGCACTCCCTCTACAGGCTCTGGAGGAGGGGCTGACGTGCCAGCAGATCTGCGACAAGTACCACGCCATCCACGCCGACATCTACAAGTGGTTCGACATCGCGTTCGACCGCTTCGGCCGCACGCCCACGCGCGCGCAGACGCAGATCGCGCAGGACATCTTCAAGTGAGCGACGCTGGGGGGAAAATGGCCTTGTGCCTGGAGCTTAATACACCATACACAATGGCCTTGTGCCTGGAGCTTAATACACCATACACAATGGCCTTGTGCCTGGAGCTTAATACACCATACACAATGGCCTTGTGCCTGGAGCTTAATACACCATACACAATGGCCTTGTGCCTGGAGCTTAATACACCATACACAATGGCCTTGTGCCTGGAGCGTTGCGTAACAATCAACACGTAACTGTGTGCTGCTGTAGGCGTTTGTGCGCATGCTTGCGGTGCTAGGGCGTTGACCGGTTGTCCTCACTCATTTATGTGCTGCGTTTGTCACAGGCAGCTGGTACAGCAGGAGATGCCGCAGCTGTGCCCACCTAGCTAATACACACACGGCCCCCCGCCGTTAACCCACAGGTCCCTGCAGTCCAACGAGCAGCTGGTGCAGCAGGAGATGCAGCAGCTGTACTCGGAGGCGGCGGGCAAGTTCCTGGCGGACCGCTTCGTGTACGGCACCTGCCCCAAGTGCGGGTACGACGTAAGTACCTGCCGTACACCACTGTCGTACGACAGGGCGTTACCATCCCTTCTCCCTTTCAGGATGCTCGCGGCGACCAGTGCGACGGCTACGGCAGCGTCCTGACCGGACTACAACCGTACCGTTCCGTACTGCCGCACTGCAATTTGACTGAGATTACGTTACGCTGCTTGACTAACCCAATTGTGCTTTCAGGACGCCCGCGGCGACCAGTGCGACGGCTGCTGCAACCTGCTCAACCCCACGGAGCTCATCGGCGCCGTATTGCCTGCCCCTGCCCCTGCCATCTGAACGCCTCATCTGCGCCATCCCCCACCGCAGGTCGCCGCGCTGCAACCAGTGCGACGGCTGCGGTCATGCGCTAAATTGTCTGGAAGCCCATGTGTGCCATACCTTATCCACCAAGATGCTGTTTCCATTATTTCCATCCTTGTAGGACGCGCGCGGCGACCAGTGCGACGGCTGCGGCAACCTGCTAAACCCCACGGAGCTCATCGGGCCCAAGTGCAAGCTCACAGGCACCACGCCCGTGCTGCGCTCCACACGCCACGTGTTCCTGGACCTGCCGCAGCTGTCGCCCAAGCTGCAGGTGGGCGCGGATGTGTGTGTTAGGTTGTGTGTGTATTAGCACCACGCCCGTGCTGCGCTCCACGAGGCACGTGTTCCTGGACCTGCCGCAGCTGTCGCCCAAGCTGCAGGTGGGCGCGGATGTGTGCGTTAGGTTGTGTGTGTATTAGCACCACGCCCGTGCTGCGCTCCACAAGTCACGTGTTCATGGACATGCCGCAGCTGTTACTTAGGCTACAGGTGCGCGTTTCTGTACTCCCATAGGGGGCGTGTGTACTAGCAAGGGGTGCATGCTCGTATTGCGGCAATCAGAACAGGACCTTTGCCTCCTGCAGGAGCACGTAGTGCGGCAGTGCCACAACCACACACCACGCAGGGCGTCTGTCCGGAAGCCTCAACCACCACCACCGCCAACCGACACAACCATCAATGCTACCCACCGTGAACCTGCCCTAACCGCCATCCCCGCCATCCCTCTCGCACAGGAGTACATCACGACCACCTCGCAGCAGGGCGGCTGGTCCGCCAACTGCGTGCAGCTGACCAACGCGTGGATGCGTGACGGCCTCAAGCTGCGCTGCATCACGCGCGACCTCAAGTGGGGCACGCCCGTGCCCATGGAGGGCTTCGAGGACAAGGTGGGTTGTGGTGGTGGGGCCACGAAAGGAGTATGTGGGTTAAGGTGACGTGGGTTAGAGGTCGTGTGAGGCCTCAAGTGGGGCACGCCGGTGCTTACGGAGGGCTTTGAGGACAATAATGTGGGGCGTAGAGGGGGGCTGGGAAGGGTGTGGTGTGGTGTGGAGGCCACATTACCGGCATGGCGCACGCACCGATATGCGAACGTGGTGCATCGCATTATGGCAACCGGTTGTTTCCCGTTGGTCCCCCAGGTGTTCTACGTGTGGTTCGACGCGCCCATTGGCTACATCTCCATCACCGCGGGATACACCCCCGAGTGGGAGGCGTGGTGGAAGAACCCCAAGGTGGGCAGACAGGCCGGCGAACAGGTTCAATGTATAGTTTGCATGCATGGGTTTCACAGTAATTAAGGTGGGGTACCGTACACCCCCGAGTGGGAGGCGTGGTGGAAGAACCCCAAGGTGGGCTGGAGAGAGGGGCGGGCGGGTTGAAGCTGTTGCAAATCCAGGCAGGCAGGCCATAGACCCATCCCAGTGGGATGGGTGGTGGGAGGGAGACGGTGTCAGGCGAGCATGAGGTGGCGGGTGATAGTGAAGTGGCGTTTGCAAGCAACCGCAGGCGCACAGTTGGAACTGTGCGTGGGCATGGAATAGCTTGCCACTCGGCACCTCCACACGGGTATGACGCGCACCACACGCACCATACCACACACTGAGCACTCCGCACACTGTGCACATGGGAGATGGCGTGTGGACTGTGCGCCCACCGCCACACTACAACGTGCCACCCCCATGGCCGTACGGCACGTGGCAGCCTGGTAGTCCACGTCCTGGCGCTAGTCTTTGTCCTTGGTGCAAAGTACCAACGCGAAAGATATTGATAAAGATGGAGGGCTATTTATTACATTTGGTCCTGGCGCTCCCACAGGGAGGTCCAACCCCTCCTCAGTCCTCGTGCTCCCGGCCAGCTGTGGCAGCGGCAGGATGCCCCCATTCCCTGTCTTGCCACACACCTCGTGCCGGGCGCACGAGGACTGAGGAGGGGTCGGAGCTCCCTGATGGGACGGCCAGGACGCGACTACCAGGCTGCCACGTGCCGTACGGCCATGGGGGTGGCACGCTGTGGTGTTACAGAGGATATGCTTCTTCGCCTTCTTTGCCTTCTTCGCCCCGTGTGTGGCCTATGAGCGGTGGCGTGTGGACCGTGCACCCACTGCTGCACGCTATATTGTGGCGTGGCAGCAGTAGGTGCACGGTCCACACGCCGTCTCTCATGGGCCACACATGGGGCGAAGAAGGCGAAGACGGCGAAGAAGCATATCCTCTGTAACACTAAAGGTCACACGGGGCGCCAATGCTGCCCAGGGCCATGCCAGGGGGTCCAGGGGTTGACTGTGACACCTTGGGGACATTTCATAGGGGCCCGTCAGCCGGGACAAGGCAGCGTAGCAGGGTGTAGCGGATGCGGTGCGGGATGTAGGCAAGATGAGCCTGGTACACTGTGCACTCCCTTGAACAGCAGGACGTGGAGCTGGTACAGTTCGTGGGCAAGGACAACGTGCCCTTCCACATCTGCACACGTTCATGCTCTACGAATTGAGGGGGGGGGGGTTAGAAAACTCAGAAAGTGGACATATGCTGGAAATTGAAGAGCTCAATACGAGCATTCCAATGGTGTTTTCAAATTTGAAAACGGTGTACGA
>VFQN01002012.1_pt1 | contig 32476 bp, 38 predicted proteins | sample 3512371 | NCBI WGS metagenome assembly VFQN01 (sample SAMN10412370, study PRJNA504923) | tailings metagenome | isolation source: Replicate 2 from Balatoc abandoned mine | place: Philippines: Itogon, Benguet | collected 2017-08-28 | reverse complement strand
GCGGTGCCGACCTGAGCGATGCCTACCTGCGCGGTGCCTACCTGCGCGGTGCCGACCTGCGCGGTGCCGACCTGAGCGATGCCGACCTGAGCGATGCCGACCTGCGCGGTGCCGACCTGAGCGGTGCCGACCTGAGCGATGCCTACCTGCGCGGTGCCTACCTGCGCGGTGCCGACCTGAGCGGTGCCGACCTGCGCGATGCCTACCTGAGCGGTGCCGACCTGAGCGATGCCTACCTGCGCGGTGCCTACCTGCGCGGTGCCGACCTGCGCGGTGCCGACCTGCGCGGTGCCGACCTGAGCGATGCCGACCTGCGCGGTGCCGATGGCAAGCCGCTGCCGCGCGCCACGCCCGAGCAGGCAATCGAAAACCTCGACAAGGTGCGCGAGATCGTGCTGGACAACGAGTCCCGCCTGAACATGAGTCACTGGCACGGCGATGAAGCCTGGCGCGACAAGACCTGCGCCGAGGAAGTGCTGTGCGGCACCACCCACTGCATGGCCGGCTGGCTGCAGGTCTGCACGACCGAACCGGCCTTGAAGGACATCGGCGCGCAACTGGCAGGCACGCTCGCGGCACCCGTAGCTGCCAAGATGTTCTTCAAGAGCGACGACGAAGCGCTGAAATGGCTGCGCGATCGCAAGTACGTGGCAGAGATCGCGGAAGACGAAGAGCGCGCCAAGGCTCGCGCCGCCCGTCGTGCCGCTGCTGGTTCGAGCGCAGCATGACCTACGCCCTCACCCGAGACGCGGCAGACGAGTGCGATGAGGTCGCTGACATGCTGGCCCGCGAAGACCGCAAGCGCGAAGCACGGCAACGCGAAGCCCGCGAAGCTGCTAGCCGCGAATGGGACGAAGCCGTCGCCGCTTGGGATGTCGATGCCAAGCTCGAAGGCGGCACGCTGTCTCATCAGCTCGGTGAGTGCATCACCGATTGGGATCGTGTGTACACGGCCCTGATGCGTGGAGCCACCAATGGTGACTTCACCTGCAAGCGAATCCTGGCTGATGCCAAGGAGTCGTACATGCGCCAACACTCGTCGGGGGATGCAGCATGACCATGTACTGCCCTGGTCACGGCGAAACTCTGCCGTGCAGCACCTGTGCTGACAACCTGGCCCGCCGCATCGAGCGTGAAGCTGCTGCCGAGCCGACGAAGGAATGGGGAAAGGCCGGCGCGATCCCGCTGGTGCCCGAGAACACCGAGGGCGCGATCTTCGAGAACGCCATCCGGCGCATGGGCGTTCACGCGGCCTGCGAGTGGTTCGGTTACCCGGCCCACCATGAGTTCACGGTGGACACGATCGCCGTGCTGCGCGAGCGCTCCGAGCAGGCTCAGGCGGCCACCGGGGGTGCCGCATGACCGTCCTCCGCAACTCCGCTTGGACTGGCCGCGCCCCTCGCACTCTCGAAGGCGCATTCGGCCCTCACACCAGCAAGAACATCGTCCCGATGGCTGATCCCGTTCACCCGCGTGACCGGATCGTCATGGTGGCTTCGGCAGTTGCAGCCTTCGTGCTGGGCGCGCTGATGCTGCTGGAGGTGGTGGCATGAACTGCTGCGACGCCAACGGCAAGTGCCATTACGGCCCGGGCTGCCCTGCCCGACCTTTCTTCATCACCGACGAGGGCGCTGCCGACATCGACACCGAGTCGCCCCAGAACGAGATCGCGGGCGAATTGCCTCTGCTGATCGTCCTGGCTGTCCTGATCCCCCTCGCCTGCATTGGCTTGGGCTTCCTTCTCGCCATCGCCTCCGCTCGCGGCTGGCTTCCTATCTGAGGTTCACATGAGCGAAATCATCGAGGTCCAGACGCGGAACTCTCCGGCCATCGTCCTCACGCACGCCAAGACGGTGCAGGAGGTCATGAAGTCCGTCATGAAGCAGAACGTGCACTACGGGGCCATCCCTGGTGCCGGCGACAAGCCCACGCTGCTTAAGTCGGGCGCCGAGGTGCTGTGCATGACCTTCCGCATCGCCGACCGCTACGAGGTCACCGACCTGTCGAGCAACGGCGCCATCCGCTACCGCGTGACCTGCGTGGGCCAGCACCAGACCACGGGCGAAGTGTTGGGCTCTGGCCTCGGCGAGTGCTCGACCGACGAGGAAAAGTATCGCTGGCGCAAGGCCGTCTGCAAGGAAGAGTTCGAAGCCACCGCACCCGACATGCGCCGCGTGAAGTTCGGCCGCAAGCAGGGCGGTCACTACACCGTCGAGCAGATCCGCACCGAGCCCGCCGACCTGGCCAACACCGTGCTCAAGATGGCCTGCAAGCGCGCCAAGATCGCGATGGTGCTGAACGTCACGGCCGCGTCGGACATGTTCAGCCAGGATCTGGAAGACCTCGACGCCGAGCTGGTGCGTCACCTTGCAGAGGACGAGCGCGAGAGCCAGGTGCAGGCCATCCGCGACGAGTGGATCAGTAAGGCCCAGATCGCCAAGGACCGCCCTGCGCTGGAGCGCGTGTGGAAGGACGGGGTGGCCGTGTTCAACAAGAACCGCGACAAGGACGGCTACCGGCAGTTCGCATCGGCGGTGAAGGATGTCGGATCGAAGTTCCCGAAGCCCACGCAGACCACTGAGTCGGAGGCCGCGCATGCTTGACATCCGCTTCCGCTGCTCCAGCCTCGGCCGTCTGATGACCGAGCCGAAGACGAAGGCCGAGGGCATCTTGTCCGTCGGCGCCAAGACCTACATCCGCGAGCTGGCCCAACAAGCCATCTTCAGTGTCGATTTCGAGTTCTCCAGCAAGGAGACGCGCAAAGGCACTGAGGTGGAGGGCGATTCGATTGCCCTACTCAACGAGGTGCGCGGCCTGTCGCTGGTGAAGAACACCGAGCGCAAGACCAACGAATGGATTACGGGCGAGTGTGACCTGTACGACGCCGAGCGTCGCCGGGGGCATGACCTGAAATCCTCGTGGTCGCTGTCCACCTTCCCTGCCTGGCCCATCGACGGCGAGGACAAGGGCTACGACTGGCAGATGCGCGGCTACATGTGGCTGTGGGACGCCGACGAGTGGGAAATCAACTATGCCCTGGTTGACACGCCCGACGATCTGATCGGCTACGAGCCTATTGCCCTGCACGTCGTATCGCACATCCCGGCGCACCACCGCCTCACCACGATCCAGCTCAAGCGCGACAAGGCCCTTGAGGCCCGCATGGCCGAGCGCTGCGCCGCCGCCCGCGAGTACTGGCACGAGGTCGTCCGCAACTTCGATGAGCTTCACCCCGAACCTGCAATCGCATAAGGAACACCATGGCATCCCTGAACAAGATCATCCTCATTGGCAACGCCGGCCGGGATCCCGAAGTGCGCACCTTCCCCAGTGGCGGGCAGGTGGCCAATGTGTCCATCGCCACGACAGAGAAGTGGAAGGACAAGAGCACAGGCGAGATCCGCGAGGCCACGGAATGGTTCTCGTTGACCTTCACGGAGCGCCTTGCCGAGGTCGCCGCCCAGTACATCCGCAAGGGCTCGCAGATTTACGTCGAGGGCCAGATGCGCAGCCGGAAGTACCAGGACAAGGACGGCAACGAGCGCACGGCCTACGAGGTGCGCGTGCGCGAGCTGAAGTTGCTGGGCAGCAAGGAAGGCGAGTCCGACCGCCCTATGGGCCAGCGCGCCCCGGCCCCGGCCCCGCGCCCGGCCCCCGCGAAGTCCTCGTCGGGATTCGACGACATGGACGACGACATTCCTTTCTGACCGGAGCCCACCAATGCCTGACAAGACCACAGTAGCGGGGGAGTTGCCGGAACTGCCTGCGCCGCTTGAGATCGATTGGCCCGAATTGAATTCGCACGCGCTCGGGTGCGGCGTGGAAGACCGCGATCTTTATGACCGCTACGACTGCGCCGAATACGGCTGGCAAGACGGCGTTGATCGTGCAGCACAGTGCGTGCCCGATGACATCTATGACGCCGACCAGATGCGCGCCTACGCCACCGCCGCCCTTGCACAAAAGGATGGGGAGATTGAGCGACTCAAGCAAATGGTCCGCCAGATCTACGACGCAGCGAGCGAGGACGATTCTGTGAAAGCCGAATCCGAGACTTGGCGGGTCGCAGTCGAGTCCTACAACGCCCTCGGGAGCCAAGCATGAGCCGCACCTGCTACAGCCGCGACGATGAAACCTTCATCTTCGACAGCGTTGGCGAACTGTTCGATGACCTCGAAGCAGACGGCGAACTGGTCGTTGGCCGCGAGTACTTCGAAGCCGATTGCGAACACATGACCATGGCTGCCATCGTGTCCGTGGGCCACCTTCTGGATCAGTTCGATGAATGGGCCTACGAAGAAGTCGGCGAGATCTACGACGCCGATTTCTCCAGCTTGCCGCAAGAGGCCAAGGACGAGCTACGCGCGCTTCTGATCGAGTGGCAGATGAAGCATGTCAACTTGGATCGGTACTGGATCATCAAGGGCAAGTCTCGCACCCTGACCGTGACCGCCGAGGACGTGGAGGCATCCCAATGAACCCCATCGACCAGATCAGGAAGGCGCTGGAGGCTGGGCCCGAAGCCATCAGCACCGAGCTTTACGGCGACAGGTATTTCGGTGGCGACTACTCCTGCGCGCAGTTGAGCAAGGCTCAGGACGACTTCATCACGGCCTGTACGCCATCCGCCATCGCCGCCCTTCTCGCCTCCCACGATGCAGCCGTACAGAGGGTGGCAGAGATGCAGGAGCGGTGTGCGCGGGTGTGTGATTTTCTGGCTGTAGCGCATGAGCCGTCGAGTGAGGATTTCCGGGCCTGCGCCGCCGCCATTCGAGCAATTAAGGAGTGAGAGATGACCGACAACCAAACCCCCTCCCTGCCGCAGGCCGTGCTGACGGATGCGGAGATCGACTGGATGATCGACAAGTTCGACTGGGACGGATTCACCGATCCGGACATCGCCAAGCGAGCATTCGCGCGTGACGTGGTGCTCGAAGCCCTCTCCCGTATGGGTGGGGAGTCTGTGCCCGGCAAGTACGACGACGTATTGCGGCCGTTCATGGCGCTGATGGAGCGCGAGCTGCACGCAAACTCTGCGAAGGGGGACCGGCCCGGCTGGCTCAAGATGGACGCGAACACCGCGCTGCTGGAGATCTTCTGGCACGCTGCCAAGCTGTCGGCCGCCGTGAAGAACAACGACGGTGACCGCATCACTGAGCACGCCGCCGACGTGGCGAACATGTCAATGATGCTGCTCGACGTGTGCGGCGGGCTCGCGGTAGCCGCCACCCCACCCACTCCGCCATCTGCACCGGCCGGGGCTGAATGGGAGAAGCTGCGCGATCCGCGATTGCTGCACGCCGCTCTGTTGCGCGGCCTGCCTGCGAAGCTGTCGCGCGAACAGTTCCTGCACCTGGCGGGCGTTGCACCGGCCGGGGCTGGAGAGGGGGAGCAGGCGAAGCGTGTTGCGGCCGACGTGCCCCGATTCGTCGGCAAGGGCGCTGCGCTGGTGACACGCCTCTACAACGACCCGCCGAGCGTCGGGCTGGACGTGGACGCGGGCGAATGGATTCAGATCGCCTCGCAGTACCTGGGCGTGCTCTCCGCACCCCCATCGCATGAAGGGGAGGATGCGCGGGATGCGGCGCGGTATCGCGTGATCCGCGAAGCGTCGAGCCAGTTGAAGCTCTACGCCTACGACGACCCCGCCGACTTCGAGTCGGGCGACTGGCATTACAAGCCCCGTCCGGAGTTCGTCGACGCGTGGTGCGACGCCGGCATCGACGCCGCCCGTGCAGGGGGTGAGCAATGAGCCGCCGCCCGAAATTCTCCTGCCGGTACTGCGGCGGCAACGACGAGACCCCGCAAGACCACTGCATGGACTGCGAGCGTCCAAAAGACAGCGAGTGCAGCAACTGCGAGGGGCTGGGCTACCGCCGCGAGCCCAACGGCGAACCCATTCCCTGCGACCTTTGCGAAGGAGGCTCCACCCATGCCCGATGAAACGATGCGCGCGGAGTTGGCGCCGTGCCCGTTCTGCAAATGCGAGCCCTACGACGTTCTACAGAACCACAGCCATGCATGGCGTGTCGTCTGCCCTCACTGCGGGTGTCTCGGTCCAGAATCGCTATCCAAGGATGAGGCCGTCTCCATGTGGCAAGCCAGCCGCGCCTCTGCCGCTCCTGGTGGGGAGCCGGTGGCGATGCGTGAAGCGTTGCGAGCCATCGGTGACTACGCCCACGACAAGAGCACCGGGCCCGCCGTGCCTGATGCATTGTGGGAGGTGCGATCCATGGCCTATGAGGCGCTCGATGCGGATTCTTTCGTCACAGAGCCACCGATGGAGATGTGGCTCTGCGAATCCGAAAGGCTGGTGCTGCACCGAGACCAGCCCTATATCTTCCGCGTAGATCCGGAGTGCGCCTCCTGCGCCAAGGTGGCAGCGGCCTATACCGAACCGCTGGGCGATCTACCAGTCGGCGCGGTGCACCCGCCCTCCGATGCAGGCCAGCGGGCGCTGTTGGGTCGGGCACTGGATGCGCTGCGGCGCACGACCGAAATGTGCGAGGCCTACGCCGACTGGATCAAGCGCAACGTGATGAGCGCCGACATCGAGCAACACCCCTACTTGCCAGAGCTTGAGGGCGTTGCCGAAGACGCCCGCGCCGCCATCTCCGAATCTGAGGGGAGCAGCGCATGTCCGAAGTGACGCTACCGGAGAGACTGGGCGAACTAGTCGTTAAACACGGCTCGCTGCGCGCAGCAGCCCGCGTGCTGATGGTCAGCGCGCCCTACCTTCACCGCATCGCCTCGGGTGAGAAGACCAACCCGGACGACAACTTGCTGCGCCGCATGGGCCTGCGCAAGGTCGTCACCTACGTGCGCCGAGAGGCGTCTGAGGGGAGCAGCAATGGGTGAGCCCGTATCCACGATTTGCCGCGTGATGATTTCCGGCGCCACATCCGAGCCAGAGCGCCAGTTGATCCGCAAGTGGGCCGATTGGTGCGCCTCCAATGGCGGCAGCTTCGGCATCTCGCAGAAGTGGGAAGACCAGCAATGGTGGGTCACCTACACGCTCAATTGGCCCGACCGCGAGAGCGCTGCCGCTGCACTGGGAGAGAAGAAGTGACCGCACAACTCGCAGACGAATTCCTGTCGGCCGTCGAAGTGCGCCAGCTGACAGCCACGGCCAATCCGGACCAACAGGAGCGCGTGCTGTGCCAGGATGGCATCCCGTACCGCCGTCGTGGCCGGCGCATCCTGGTGAGCCGCTTCCACACACGCGAGTGGCTGGCCGGCCGTCCGGTCGCGCCGTCGCGCGGCATCGATCTCTCGCTCGTCAAATGACCGGCCAACGCCCGCACTTCCGTTCGCACACCCGCAAGCGCAAGGGCGGGAAGGTCGTCGTCTACTACTTCTACGACCGGCGCGGCGAGAAGCAGCCCGACATTCCGCTGGGCACGGACTTCGAAGAGGCCGTGAAGCGCTGGGAGGAAATCCATCTCAATCAGCCGCGCATCGTCGGCACGCTGGAGGAAGCCTTCGCCGCGTGGGAAGAGAAGGCGCTGCCCGGCTACTCCAACAAGCAGACCCGCAAGAACTACGCGCTGAACCTGCGCACGATGCGGCCTGTGTTCGGCGCCGCGACGTGGGACACGGTGGGCCTGCCCGAATTGAAGTCCTACCTGCGCAAGCGCACCGCCAAGACGCAGGGCAACCGTGAAATGGCCCTGCTGTCGATCATCTGGAACTGGGCGCGCGGCGAGGGCTTCACGGCACTCCCATGGCCGGCGGCCGGCATGGAGCGCTCGAAGTGGAAGAACAAGGAGCAGCCGCGCCGCATGAAGGTGCAGGACGAGGTGTACGAGGCCATCTACGCCGAGGCCGACCAGGTGCTGCGCGACTGCATGGACCTCGCCTCCGCCACCGGGATGCGCCTGACCGACTGCATCAGCGTGCTGCTGCCGAAGGGCGACATCCTGCACCTGGAAGCGAGCAAGACAGGCAAGGAGGCCGAGTGGGACATGAGTCTGTCCAAGGTGCTGCCCGACCTGCTGGCTCGGCGCCGCGCGACGCCGGCCGATCACCTCATGCTGCTGTCCACGGCGGACGGCAAGCCGTTGGATCTCGGCCGACTCCGGCGCAGGTGGGACAAGGCCCGGGCCGCAGCTGCAACGAAGGCCCTTGAGGCTGAGAAAGAGGCGCTGGCCACCGCCATCCGCGCGCTGTACCTTCGCGACATGCGCAAGCGCGCGGCGCAGAAGTCGGGAAGCCTGGAGGCCGCGGCCGAACTGCTGCAGCACGATTCCAAGCGCCTGACGGAGCGCCACTACGGGGCCGTTCGCAAGCTCAAACCAGTAGCCTGAATTGCGTTCCGCAAAGGCCTCTCGTCGCTGGAGAAGATCAGGGGCCAGATGCGGAACAAATCCGCCTGTAGGCCGCGCCAATCCTCGATTCTTGGTCGGACTCAAAATCCGCCGCCGCAAGGCGTGCCGGTTCGATTCCGGCCTCGGGCACCACCCCCTTATTGTTCGCGGCCCCTGTGCATCCGGCGGTGCGGACGGCTCAAATGCCCGACGGCTTGCGCAACGTCTGCATCCGGTCTACCGCGCGCACGGTGACCGTGCGCACATCGGCGCCCTGCAACACCGTGATGCGCACGTCCGCGTTGGGGTCAGGTCGGTCCCAGAGTTTCTTGTAGAAGGCTTCGAGGGTCGTGACCTTGACGTCGTCGATGGCCAGCACCAGGTCCCCGGGCGAGAGGCCCGCCGCCTGCGCCGGACTGCCGGCGTTGACGCGCACGACCTGGATGCGCCCCGCCTGCTCGCTGGAGGTCAGTCCCAGCCAGGGGCGGTGGCTCACGCGGCTGCTGCCGTTCTGCTGCAACTCGGCCAGGATGGGACGCAGCAGGTCCACGGGCACGAACATGTTGCCCGGCAGGCGGCGGCTGTCGCCTAAAGCATCCATCACGAACAGGCTGCCGATGCCGAGCAACTCGCCACGCTGGTTGAACAGCGGCGCACCACTGTGATTGCCCACGGGCGGACTGGTGAACAGCGCGCTGTCGAGGTGGTATTCCCAGTAGCCCGAGAACGGGCGTTTGCTGACCAGCTGCGTCATGGCGACGTCGCCGTCGTTGTCGGCCTGCGCCCCCATCGCGCTCATCAGCGCTTCGCCAGGTTCGGCCGACTGCTGGCTGCCCAGCGGCACGGGCTCGATGCCGCGCAGCGGCAAAAGCGGACGCACGAGGCCGAAGCCGGTCGCTAGGTCGTACGCCACCACGCGCGCGGGCACGGTGCGGCGGTCCTGCGTGACCACGCTGACCTGGTCGGCTTCGAGGATCAGGTAGCCAATGGTGAGCACCAGCCCGTCGGCGCCGATCACCACGCCGGTGCCGGCGCGGCGCTGGCCCAGCGATTCGGCGGAGCGGGCGCCTTCGGCCGCCGTGACCTCGATGCCCACGACGGCGGCATGTGCCCGCGCAAGCGCATCCATCACGGCCTGTGGCCGGGGTGGCTCGGTGGAGGGCGTGGTGGCGGCCCGGACGGCCGGGGTCAGCAGTGTGCACGACAGCAGCAGGCCGGCAATCAGCGCGCGCGGCCCTATCTGCGCAGGCATTGCTGAAGCGGAGCCAGGACGAGCGATGCCAAGCATGATGAACCCCCAGAGGCCGTGGTCGACAAGGATGCGCCGATTGCGCCCGGCCGGCAATAACCGGCTGTCGCCCGCCCATTGCAGCAGGCGCCGCAAGGCACCCGGGATGAGGAAGCGGCTTGTTGCCGCTGACATCGCTGGAAACACCACCGTCCCGCGCGGACGGCTCTGTTCAGGCGAGCTGGCGGCCGAACAGATAGGTCATGTTGACGCGGCGCCCTTCGTACGCATCGGCGAAATGCAGCTCGTCCGTCTCGTGGAACAGCGCCGAGTTGAACAGCACGGCGCGGTTGCAGCGATAGGGCACCCGCACGAACTTCGAGCCGTGCGAGGCCAGGAACGCATGGATGTCGGCGGCGGCGGCGTTGTACTGCTGGAATGACCAGTCGGTCGGCGCGGGAACGTCATATACCTTGAGCCCGCCATGCGCGGGGTCGAGGTTGTACTCGTCGGGTGTTGTCCAGAAGTTGAGGTTCACGTCGGCGAAGTCGGCATGCACGTTGATTCCCTTCTCCAGCGTGGCGTCGTATTTGAAGCCCCACATCTGGTTGAGCGGATAGTCGCGGAACACGCGCGGCATGCGCTGGCGCAACTCGCGCGCCAGCTGCAGATGAAGCGGACTGGCGAAGCCCTTGTTGCCGAAGGCACCCAGATACTGGTTGGTGTATTCGTCCAGCCACACCCGGGAGCGCAGGTTGAACTGCTGGAAGGCGGCCAGCGCCTCGGGCGTGAGGAAGTCGTCGATATGGAGCAGTTCGGGCGTGTGGGCGAAGTAGTCGCGTTCGATGCGCGCCCAGTCCTGATCGGGATTGAGGCAGTGCGGCAGCGTGGGCATGGGGTGGACGTGAACCGCGCCCAGGTAAGGCGCCAGCGCGAGCTGCTCGCGTGCGGTGAGTGCCAGCTTGGCCAGGTCGGGCTGGTCCCGGGTGCGGTCCAGCACGTCGCCCGCCGCCTTGAGGAAATCCTTGATCCCCGCCACGGGCACACCGTGGTCCTGCAGGTGCAGAGCCTGACCCACGTCGTGGCGCAGGCGGAAGCGTGAAATGCCAACGCCCTCCGGGCCGAAGCCGCCGGAAGGCGCTGCGGTGCGCGGGAATTCGGCGCGAAGGGTGGCCTGGAGACTGGCCCGGCTGTCCTCCAGCACGGCCTGGGTGTCCAGGCCGTCATCGACCGCTGCGATCGACAGCGCCGCCAGGTTCTGCCGCGCCTTGAGATCGTCCGGACGCCAAGACAGCACCTGCCGGTAGTCGGCACGCGCTTCATCGCGGCGGCCCAGCGCGCGCAAGGCATTGCCACGGTTCAGGGCGGCGTCCGCGTAATGCGCACGCGCCGCCAGCGCCGCAGTGCTGTCTGCCACGGCTTCTTCGTACCGCGTGAGTTCGTGCAGCGCGATGCTGCGGTTGTTGAGCACCACCGGGTGACCCGGCGCCAGGCGCAAGGCTTCGTCGAAGCTGGCGAGCGCTTCCTGCGGGCGGCCCAGCGACAGCAGCGTGTTGCCCCGGTTGCTCAGGATGTCGATGAACCGCTTTCCAGCGTCCAGCGCCCGGTCGAAGACGCGCAGCGAATCCTCGGGCCGTCCCAGCGTGCGCAGCAGCATGCCGAGGTTGTTGAGCACGTCGATGTCGTCGGGCCGGATCGTCAGCGCGCGTTCGTACGAGGCCAGCGCGTCCTGCGGCCGACCGATGCGCTGGAACGCGTACGCCAGGTTGTTGTGCACGTCGGGCACCCGGGGCTCGGCCTTCGCCGCCCGTTCGAGCAAAGTGATGGCGGCGGGCAGATTGCCGGTCTGCGTTTCCACCATGCCCAGATGATGCAGTGCGTCGAAATTGGCTGGTGCCTGCGCCAGCACGGCCTGATAGAGATAGCGCGCCACATCGAACTGGCCACTGGAATGGGCCTGCATGGCCTGCTGGAGCTGGCTGACGACAGCCGTGGAAGGAGAGGACATGGCTGGGAATCCGGAAAGCGCAAAAAGGTCGCGCGACTATCCGGTCCGCATGTGTCGTCGTCACGTCAGACGCGACAGAATGCAGGATGGAGGGGGCGAAATGCAGCCGCGCTTCGCCACATGCGCGCCGCAGTTCTTCGCCCGGGCAGCGGGCGTGCGTTCAGCGCGGCTTGAGCAGCAGCTGCACGACGCTCGAGAAATCCAGCCCGCCCCGTCCGGCCTGGTGGTTCAGTGCATAGAGGTTGCGCGCCGCCTCGCCCAGCGGGATGGGGGCGCCCACACCCATGGCGGCCTCCACGGCCAGTCCCAGGTCCTTGAGCATCAGGTCGTTGCCGAAGCCGCCGCTGTAGCCGCGCGACGACGGCGCGTTCTCCAGCACGCCCGGCCACGGGTTGCAGACTTCGGTGGCCCAGCTGCGGCTGGTGCTCACGGCCATCATCTGCGAGAGCGCCTTCGGGTCGAGCCCATGCGCCACGCCCAGCGCGATGGCTTCGCCGGTGACGGCCATGATGGCGCCCAGCGCCATGTTGTTGCACAGCTTGGCCACCTGGCCTGCGCCGGCGTCGCCCATGTGGAAGATGTTCTTGCCCATGGCCTGCAGCACGGGGCGTGCGCGCTCCAGCGCCTCGGCCGCGCCGCCGACGATGAAGGTGAGCGTGCCGGCCGCCGCGCCGGCCACGCCGCCCGAGACGGGCGCATCGATCATCGCGAGCCCGCGCGCCTGCGCGGCGGCCGCCACCTTCTGCGCCGAGGCAGGCGCGATGGTGCTGCAGTCGATGACCAGCGCGCCGGCCGCCAGCCGACTCAGCAGGCCCTGGTCGCCGAGGTACAGCGCTTCGACGTGGCGGCTGGCCGGCAGCATGGAGATCAGCACCTGAGCGCCCTGCACGGCGGCTTCGGCGGATGCGGCGGCCGTGACACCCTGCTCCTTCACGCGGGTCAGGGCGTCGGCGTTCAGGTCGAACGCGCTGACGGCGAAACCGGCCTTGTGCAGGTTGACGGCCATCGGCCCGCCCATGTTGCCCAGGCCGATGAAAGCGATGCGGATGGCGGCGTTGCTCATGCGTGTCTCCTTGTCGTGTCGGTATCGTTCACTGCAGGTCGGCCAGCGGATGTGCGCCCGTGAAGTGCGGGCGCAGATGGGCCTCGATCAGCGCGGGTGTCACGTCGGCCAGCGCAGCCGGCTGCCAGCGCGGCGACTTGTCCTTGTCGACCAGCAGCGCGCGCACGCCCTCGGGGAAATCGGCATGGCGGGTGCAACCCACGGCAGCCTGCCATTCGAGCCGGAACACGTCGGCCAGCGAGAGGTGGCGGGCGCGCTGCTGCAGGGCCACGCTGAGCGCGGCCGACGTGGGCGAGCCGCGCGAGAACGTGGTGCCCGCCAGCGCCAGCCACGGATCCGAATCCTGCGCCAGGGCGGCCAGGCGCGGTGCGATGTCGTGCAGGCCGTCGTGCCCCAGCACGCGATCGATGCGCGCCTCGTTCGCGCGCAGCGGCGAGGCGGCCAGGTCGGGCGGCGCGCCGAGCGACTCGATGAGGTGGCTGAGCTGCGCGCCATCCGCTTCGCGCTCGCCGGCCCAGCGCGCCCGCGCGATGGCATCCATCAACGCGGCGTGGCCCGCATGCGGCGCGATGAAATCGACCATGCCTGCGGCATGTGCATCCGACGCATTCAGCGAGGCGCCGGTGAGCGCGAGGAACAGGCCCAGCCGCCCGCGCAGGCGCGACAGCATCCAGCTGCCGCCCACGTCGGGGAACAGGCCGATGGTGATCTCGGGCATGGCCATGCGCGTGCGCTCGGTGGCCACGCGATGCGAAGCGCCATCCATCAGGCCCATGCCGCCGCCCATGACGATGCCGTGGCCCCAGCACACGAAGGGCTTGGGATAGGTGTGGATCTGGTAGTCGAGCCGGTATTCGCGCTCGAAGAAGGCGGCAGGCGCGGACGGCACCTCGCCGGGTGGCGTGCCGCGGATGGCGCGGTACAGACCCACCACGTCGCCGCCCGCACAGAATGCCTTCTCGCTGTTGGCATCGAGCAGCACGCCGGCGATCTGCGGATCGTGCGCCCAGGCGCGCAGTTGCGGCGCCAACGCATCGACCATCGGCAGCGTGAGCGCGTTGAGGCTGGCTGGCGCGTTGAGCGTGGCGCGGCCGAAGCGGTGGCCGCTCGCGGTGGCGAAGGTGTCGAAGAGGACGGGCGCGTCGGTGGGAGTCATGCGAACTTTTTAATGGAGAAGGAGGGCCTAGCGGATGGCGTCGGGCCCATCATCCTGCAGCATGCGGCGCGCGACGATGACGCGCATGATCTCGTTGGTGCCCTCGAGGATCTGGTGCACGCGAGCATCGCGCAGCAGCCGCTCCAGCGGAAATTCGCGCAGGTAACCGTAGCCGCCGTGGATCTGCAGCGCCTGGTTGCACACCTCGAAGCCGATGTCGGTGGCCAGACGCTTGGCCATCGCGCAGTACACGCTGGCGTCGGCGTGGCCGGCGTCCAGGCGCGAGGCGGCCAGCCGCACCATCTGCCGCGCGGCCACCAGCTCGGTCGCCATGTCGGCCAGCTTGAACTGCAGCGCCTGGAAGTCGGCCAGCGGCCGGCCGAACTGCCGGCGCTCGTGCATGTAGCGCTGAGCCGCCACCAGCGCCGCCTGCGCCGCGCCCACAGAACAGGTGGCGATGTTGATGCGGCCGCCGTCCAGCCCCTTCATCGCGATGCGGAAGCCTTCGCCCTCCTCGCCCAGCCGGTGGCCGGCCGGGACGCGCACGCCGTCGAAGGCGATGGCGCGCGTGGGCTGGCTGTTCCAGCCCATCTTCTCTTCCTTGCGGCCGTAGGCGATGCCGGGGCTGTCGGCAGGCACGGCGAAGGCCGAGATGCCCGCCGCGCCGTCGGCGCCCGTGCGCGCCATCAACACCAGCACGTCGGTCGAGCCCGCGCCGGAGATGAAGGCCTTGCTGCCGTCGATGACGTAGTGGTCGCCCGATTCGTCCTGCACACGTCGCGCCGTGGTCTTGAGCGAGGCGGCGTCCGATCCGGCGCCGGGCTCGGTGAGGCAGTACGACGCAAGCTTGCGGCCGGCCGTGAGGTCGGGGCCCCACTGCGCGGCCAACTCCGGATGGCCGAATTGCGTGAGCATCCACGTGGCCATGTTGTGGATGGTGATGAAGGCCGCCGTCGACGGGCAGGCCGCCGCCAGTTCCTCGAACACCAGCGTCGAATCGAGCCGCGACAGCCCCAGGCCGCCGTGCGCGGTACCGGCGTACAGGCCGCAGAAGCCCAGTTCACCCGACCGTGCGATCACGTCGCGCGGGAAGTGCGCGCGCGCGTCCCAGTCGGCCGCATGCGGCTGTATGGCGCGCGTGGCGAATTCGCGCGCCGCCTGCTGGAACGCCAGTTGCTCCTCGCTCAGTTCGAAATCCATGACCCCGGCTCCGGCGTCAGCGCAGGCTGATGGTGGTGTTGACGCCGGTGGAGACGTCGTCTTCAAACCAGCGCGCGGTGATGGTCTTGGTCTGCGTGTAGAACAGGACGACCTGCTTGCCGTAGGGGCCCAGGTCGCCGAGCTTGGACGCGCGCGAGCCGGTGAACGAGAACATCGGCACGGGCACCGGGATCGGCACATTGATCCCCACCTGGCCGACGTCGATCTCTTCCTCGAACTTGCGCGCCGCCGCGCCCGATTGCGTGAAGATCGCCGTGCCGTTGCCGTTGGGGTTGGCATTGATCATGGCGATGGCGTCGTCGAGCGTGGCAGCCTCGGCCAGGCACAGCACGGGGCCGAAGATTTCCTGCTCGTAGATGGACATGCCGGGTTTCACGCCTGAGAACACCGTGGGGCCGACGAAGTTGCCCGAGGCCAGTTCGCCGGCCATCGGGGGCCGGCGGCCGTCGAGCTCCAGCGTGGCGCCTTCGCCCTGGCCGCGCTCGATCAGCGCTTCGATGCGCTCCCTGGCCGCGCACGAGATCACCGGGCCCAGGTCGAGGTTGTCGGTGCCGTTGCCGATCTTCAGGCCGCGCGCCTTGGCCACCAGGTCGGGCACCCACTGGCGGGCCTCGCCCACCAGCACGGCCACCGACACCGCCATGCAGCGCTGCCCGGCAGCGCCGAACGATGCGCCCACCAGCGCGTTGAGCGTCTGCTCTTTATGCGCATCGGGCAGCACGATGGCGTGGTTCTTGGCGCCCATCATGCATTGCACGCGCTTGCCGGCGAGCGAGGCACGTTCGTACACGTGCGTGCCCACCCTGGTCGAACCGACGAACGAGACGGCCTTGATGTCCAGGTGGTCGCAGATCGCATCGACCACCTCGGCCGCGCCGTGCACCACGTTGAGCACGCCGGGCGGGATGCCGGCCTCGTGCGCGAGCTTCACCAGTTCCATCGTCACCATCGGGTCCTGCTCCGACGGCTTGAGCACGAAGGTGTTGCCGCAGGCAATGGCCATCGGGAACATCCACAGCGGGATCATGGCCGGGAAGTTGAAGGGCGTGATGCCGGCGCACACGCCCAGCGGCTGCAGGCGCGTGTAAGTATCGACACCGCCGGCCACGTTGGCCGCCAGCTCGCCCAGCTGCAGGTTGCCGATGGCGGCGGCGTGCTCCACCACTTCGAGGCCGCGGAACACATCGCCTTCGGCATCGGCCAGCGTCTTGCCCTGCTCGGCCGTGAGCGTGGCCGCCAGCGACTTCATGTTCTCGCGGATGAGCTGCTGGTACTTCAGGAAGATGCGCGCCCGCGTGCCGATGGGCGTCTTGCGCCAGGTGACGAAAGCCGCCTTGGCCGCGGCCACCGCGGCATCCACCTCGGCCGGCGTGGCCAGCGGCACGCGCGCGAGCTTCCGCTGGGTGGCGGGGTTGATCACGTCGCGCCACTGCGTGGTGCGCGACTGCACGAACTCGCCGTTGATGAACAGCGGCACGCCAGGAAGATCGGATGAAGCCAAGGTGTGTCTCCTGCAAGGGAAAGCCTGGCTCGACGCGACCAGGTCATGCGGACAGAATCTATCCACTAACTTCACAAAAAGCGACAGGAGTCGCCATGACCATGAGACATTTCGTGCGAAGCGCTCTGCAACGCAGCCCAGATTTTGCGAAGCCTGTGAAATGAGCCGGCCTCGCAAACTCTTCGTCGGCCCGCGCGTGCGGCGCCTGCGCGAGCAACGCCGCTGGAGCCAGGCGGCCCTGGCCGCGCGGCTGTCGCTGTCGCTCAGCTACATCAGCCAGATCGAGAACAACCAGCGGCCGGTGACGGCGGCGGTGCTGCTCAAGCTGGCCGACGTGTTCGGCGCCGACGTGGCGCATTTCTCCGACGATCACGACCGGCAGTTGCTGGCCGAGCTCGATTCGGCGCTGCACGACCGCACGCTGCGCACCGAGCCGCTGCCGCCCGCCACGCTGGGCCGCCTGGTGGAGCAGGCGCCCGAGCTGGTCGACGCCTTCCTCACGCTGCACCAGCGCCACCTGCGGCTGCAGGAAGAACACGCGCAGGCCATCGACCGGCTCTACGGCGAGCAGGGCAGCGAGGCCGGCCCCGGTGCGCCGCGCGGTGCCTACGTGCCCTCGCCGCACGAGGAGGTGCGCGAGCATTTCAACCGCCGCAGCAACTACCTCGACACGCTGGACCGGTTGGGGGAGGCATTGGCTGCCGAACTGGTCCTGGTGCCCGGCCAACGCGCGGCCGCACTGGCCGGCCTGCTGCGCACGCGCTGCGGCGTCGAGGTCCGGATGCTGGACGAGGCGGACCGCGAGGGCGACGGCACCTGGCTGCGACGCTACGAGCGCACACGCCACCGCCTCGCCGTGCCCGCCGGCCTCAGCGACGCGCAGCAGGCGTTCCAGCTCGCCACGCAATACGCACTGCTCGTACATGCCGATGCGATCGAGGACGTGGTGCGCGACGGCGGCTTCTCCGACGCGGCCACGCAGGCGCTGGCCCGCCAGGGCTTCGCGCACTACTTCGCGGGCGCGGTGGTGCTGCCTTACCTGCCGTTCCTGGAGGCAGCGCGGGGCGTGCGCTACGACATCGAGTTGCTGCAACAGCGCTTCCACGTCGGCTTCGAGACCGTGTGCCACCGGTTGTCGACCCTGCAGCGGCCGGGTGCCCGCAGCGTGCCGTTCTACTTCGTGCGGCTCGACCAGGCGGGCAATATCTCCAAGCGGCAGAGTGCGACCTCGTTCCACTTCGCACGGCATGGCGGCGCCTGCCCGCTGTGGCATGTGCACGACGCGTTCGCTCAGCCTGAGCGCATCCTCACCCAGGTGCTGGAGATGCCCGACGGCGCGCGCTTCTTTGGCATCGCGCGCACGGCCAGCCGGGGCGGCGGCGGCTTCCGCTCGCGGCGCAAGCTGTTCGCCATCGGCCTGGGCTGCGAGCTGGCGCATGCGCGCGAACTGGTCTATGCCGACGACATCGACCTGCGCCAGCCCAGCAATGTGGTGCCCATCGGTCCGGGCTGCCGTGTGTGTCCGCGGCAGGACTGTGTGCAGCGCGCCTTTCCGCCAGCAGGCAAGACGCTGCTGGCCAGCACCGACGGCGAATCGCTGGTGTCGTACCGGTTCGAACCGTGAGCGGCGGCCGCGCTACCATCGCGGCCGTTACACAACACACAAGAGAAAGAGGGACTTCCAATGGATCCGTGGATCTATCCGCGCGAGCGCGCGCTCGGCACGATCACCTTGGTGCTGGGACTGCTGGCCTGGCTGCTCATCATCGTGGGCACCTTCGGCATCGCGCTGGTCTATGTGCTGCTGGCATTCCTCGTCTACGTGTTCGCGCAATCGGCCGTGATCGCATGGATCAAGGGCACGGCCGTGCGGCTGTCGCCCACGCAGTTTCCCGATCTGCACGCGCGCTTCGAATCCTGCTGCCGTACGCTGGGCATCGACACGCCGCCCGAGGCCTACCTGCTCAACGGCAGCGGCGCGCTCAACGCGTTCGCCACCCGCTTCTTCGGCCGCAACTTCGTGGTGCTGCTCTCGGATGTGGTGGACGCCATGGACGAGCGCCCCGACGGCGTGAATTTCTATATCGGCCACGAGCTGGGCCACATCCGCATGAAGCACCTGACCGGCCGACTGTGGCGCCTGCCGGTGCTGTGGCTGCCGCTGCTGGGCGCGGCCTATGCGCGCGCGCAGGAATCCACCTGCGACCTGCATGGCCGCGCTTGCTGCCCCGACCCCGAGACAGCGGCGCGCGCCCTGGTGGCGCTGGCGGCTGGCCCGCGCCGCTGGGCCGGTGCCGACCTGGCAAGCTATGCCGCGCAGACGCACGAGAACCGCGGCTTCTGGCCGTCGTTCCACGAGCTGATCGGCGGCTACCCGTGGCTTACCAAACGCGTGGCGCGCCTGTGGGCACCGGGCTTCGAGGCGCCGCGACGCAACCCCTTGGCCTACGTGCTGGCGTTCTTCGTGCCCTACGGCGGGCGCGCGGGTGGCGGCGCCGCCGGTGCGCTGATCACCGTGGCGATCATCGGCGTGCTGGCTGCCATCGCGTTGCCGGCCTACCAGGACTACACGAAACGCGCTGCCGCCTCACAGGCCTGGCTGATGGGCGCACCGGTTCGCGATGGGCTGGCCGCTTACTACGCGGGCCGGGAAGAGATTCCCGATTCGCTCTCGGCGGCCTCGCTGCCTGAGCAATTGCCCGATGGCACACCGCTGGAGCTGGACACCGATTCCATGACCGTGATGGCGCACACCGCGCGCGGCACGCTGCTGATGGTGCCGCGCGCCGAGGGCGATGGCGCCCAGGGGATCCGCTGGTCTTGCGAAGCCGGCCTGGGGATGACAGAAGCGGCCCTGCCGCGCTCCTGCCGCGACAGCGACTGACGTCCTCAGCCCGTGTGCGCCAGCCCGTCGGCCACGGTGGGGTAGCGCAGGCGAAAGCGCAGTTCGCGCTTCAGGCGCGTGTTGTCGAGCCGGCGCGACTCGCTCATGAAGCCCAGCAACGACGGCGGCAACTGCGCCGCCGCCTCGGCCCGGCCCAGGCGTGGCGGGCGCGGCAAGCCGTAGCGGTCGGCGGCCAGGTCGAAGTAATCGCCCATGCGCATCTCGGTGTCGTCGCACACGTTGACGGTCCGTTGCGGCCGCCCGCGCCAGAGTGCGGCCACACAGGCGCGCGCCAGATCGTCGGCGTGGATGTGGCTGGTGAACACATCGTCTTCCGCGCGCAGTGCGGGTGTGCCGCGCAGCAGCCGCGCGCGCGGTGTGCCGCCTTCGCGGTCTTCGGCATAGATGCCGGGAATGCGTAGCACCGTCGTGCGGATGCCGCCGGGCCGGCCGGCCAGCCGCACGTGCTGCTCGGCATCGGCACGCCGCCAGGCGCGCGGCTGGGTGGGCGCGGTGGGCCGTGTCTCGCGCACGCGGGCACCGCCGCAGTCGCCGTAGACGCCGGAAGTGGAGCCGTACACCAGCACCGACGGGGCCGAGCGCAGGCGCAAGGCCGCGACCACGGCGCGGGTGCGCGGATCGCGCTCGCCTTCGCCTGGCGGTGGCGCCAGATGCAGCACGTGGGTCGCCAGGCCCGAGAGCCTGCGCAACGTGGCCGGCCGGTCCAGGTCGCCCAGCAGCGGCAGCGCGCCCAGCGCCCGCAGGGGCGGCACGCGTGCAGGTGACGAGGTCAGGGCGACGATCCGCGGGCCCCGATTACACCGGGCCATCTGCCGCACCGCGCGCGAGCCGACGTCGCCGCAGCCGATGACGAGGATGCGCGGGCGGCGGAAGCGGGCCGGCAAGGCGCCGAGGGGGCTTGCGATTGAAGGCAAAATATCGGCTTTCGCGAAAGACTTGTGCGCGACAGGATACCCAAGACGATGAACGCTCCCGCGACCACGACTGCCCCTTTCCAGATCACCGTACTGCCCAGCGGGCGTGGTTTCACCAGTGAAGCCGGCGAAACCATCCTCGCGGCCGGCATCCGCCAGGGCATCGGCATGCCCTACGGCTGCAAGGACGGCGCCTGTGGCTCGTGCAAGTGCAAGAAGCTCGAAGGCATCGTCGTGCACGGCCCCCACCAGGCCAAGGCGCTCACGCCCGAGGAAGAGGCCGAAGGCTTCGTGTTGACGTGCTGCGCCACGCCCCAGACCGACGTGGTGCTCGAATCGCGCCAGGTGACCGAGGCCGGCGCCTTTCCGATCAAGAAGATGCCCTCGCGCGTGCTCTCGCTGGCCAAGGTGTCGCACGACGTCATGGTCATCAAGCTGCAGTTGCCCGCCAACGACACGCTGCAGTTCCACGCCGGCCAGTACATCGAATTCATCCTTCGCGACGGCACGCGCCGCAGCTACAGCATGGCCAACGCGCCGCACGCCGGCCCGGCGGTCGAGCTGCATATCCGCCACATGCCCGGCGGCAAGTTCACCGATCACGTCTTCGGTGCCATGAAGGAAAAGGAAATCATGCGCGTCGAAGGCCCGTATGGCAGCTTCTTCCTGCGCGAGGACTCCGACAAGCCCATCGTGATGCTGGCCTCGGGCACTGGCTTCGCGCCCATCAAGGCGCTCATCGAGCACATGCAGCACAAGGGCATCACGCGTCCGGTCACGCTGTACTGGGGTGGCCGCCGCCCCGGCGACCTGTACATGGACGCCTGGGTGCGCGAACGCGCGGCCGAGATGCCTCACCTGACGTATGTGCCGGTGATCTCCAACGCACTGCCCGAGGACAACTGGACCGGCCGCACGGGTTTCGTGCACCGCGCCGTGCTCGAAGACTTTGCCGACCTCTCCGGCCATCAGGTCTACGCCTGCGGCGCGCCCATCGTGGTGGACTCGGCCCGCGCCGAATACAGCGCCCAGGGCGGCCTGCCTGCCGACGAGTTCTATGCCGACTCATTCACCACCGAGGCCGACAAGGCCAAGGGCTGACTGCCGCGCGCGGGACCTGCGCGACAGGCGATTCAAATCAAATAACGAGTAACGGGACAAGACATGCAACTGCAACGCAGACACATCCTCCTCGGCGGTCTGGGCGCCGCGACCCTTGGCGCTCCGGCGCTGGCCCAGGCCCGGCCACTGCGCATCGTCGTGCCCTACGCGCCCGGCGGCCCCATCGACGTCACGGCCCGCGTTCTGGCCGAGCGTGTGCACGGCACGCTGGGCACGGTCATCATCGAGAACAAGCCGGGCGCCGGCGGCAACATCGGCGCTGATGCCGTCGCCAAGGCCGCGCCCGACGGTTTGACCATCGGCATCGCCGCCACGGCAACGCACGCGGTCAATCCGTGGCTGTATGCCCGCATGCCCTACAACGCAGCGACGGATTTCGCACCCGTGACGCAGATGGTGCGCGTGCCCAATGTGCTGGTGATGAATGCCGACGTCGCGCAGCGGCTGAAGATCGACACGCTGGCCGACCTGATCCGCTATGCCAAGGCCAACCCCGCGCGGCTCAACTACGGCTCGGGCGGCAACGGCAGTGCGGGTCATCTGGCCGGGGAGCTTTTCAAGGCCCGTGCCGGCATCTTCGCTGTGCACATTCCGTACAACGGCGGCAACCCGGCGCAACTGGCGCTCCTCTCGGGACAGGTCGACTTCAACTTCGACAACCTCGCCACCGCCGCACCCAACATCCGTTCGGGCAAGCTCAAGGCGCTGGCCGTGACCACGCTGCGCGCCTCCCCGGCCCTGCCCGGCGTGCCCGCAGTGGCGGACACGCTCAAGGACTTTTCCATCGACACGTGGTGGGGACTGGTGGCGCCGGCCGCCACCCCGCGCGACGTGCTCGGCCGCCTGAACCAGGCCTTCGTCGATGCGCTCAACGCGCCCGAGACACGCACGCGCTTCGCGAGCTTGATGGCCGAACCCGTGCCCACGACGCCGGAGGAGTTCGGCACGTTCATGAAGGCGGAACTCGCCAAGTACGAGAAGGTCGTCAAGGCGTCGGGTGCGAAAGTGGACTGACCCCCCGGCTTGCTCACTGCGTGTAGCCTGCTCCGCCCTTTAAAAGGGGGGCGACACCTGCGGCCCGGCAAGGCCGGTTCCGCGGTGTTGTGGTTGTACCGCGCGATGCGCGGTGCTGGTCACTCGCCCAGATACGCGGCGCGTACCTTCGGATCGTTCAACATCTCCTGCGCGTCACCCGACATGGTGATGAGGCCGGACTCCATCACGTAGCCACGGTTGGCGATCTGCAGCGCGCGGCTGGCGTTCTGCTCCACCAGCAGGATGGTGACGCCCTGGGCCGAGACGTCCTTGATCACCTCGAAGATCTTGTCGACCATGATGGGAGACAAGCCCATCGACGGCTCATCGAGCAGCAGCAGCTTGGGCCGGCTCATGAGCGCACGGCCCATGGCCAGCATCTGCTGCTCGCCGCCGGACATGGTGCCGGCCAGCTGCGTGGCACGTTCCTTGAGGCGCGGGAAGATGGTGAAGATGCGATCGATGTCTGCCGCGATGCCGGCCTTGTCGTTGCGCACGTAGGCGCCCATCTGCAGGTTCTCGGTGATGCTCATGCGCGCGAACACGCCGCGCCCTTCGGGCACCATCGCCAGGCCTTCCCGCACCAGGTCCCAGGCTCCACGGCCCTTGTTGGACACGCCGAGGTATTCGATGCTGCCATCGGCTGCAGGCAGCGTGCCGGTGATGGCCTTCATGGTGGTGGTCTTGCCCGCACCGTTGGAGCCGATCAGCGACACCAGTTCGCCCTCGCGCACCTCGAAATCCACGCCCTTGACGGCCTGGATGCCGCCGTACGCCACTTTCAGGCCGCTGACTTTCAACAGGACTTGCGACATCTTCAATGGCCTCCCGTGCCGAGGTAAGCCTCGATCACCTTCTCGTTCTTCTGCACCTCGGCGGGCGAGCCGGCGGCGATCTTCTTGCCGTAGTCGAGCACGGTCACGCGATCGCACAGGCCCATGACCAGCTTCACGTCGTGCTCGATCAGCAGGATGGAGCGGCCATCGCGCCGGATGCGGTCGATCAGTTCGCGCAACTGCACTTTCTCGGTGGCGTTCATGCCGGCGGCCGGCTCGTCCAGCGCGATGAGCTGCGGATCGGTCGCCAACGCGCGCGCAATCTCCAGACGGCGCTGGTCGCCATAGGACAACGTGCGCGCCTTGTAGTCGGCATAGCGCTCGATGCCCACGTATTCGAGCAATTCGCGCGCACGTTGGGCGATGGCCGCCTCTTCGGCCTTAAATCGCGTCGTGCGGAAGATGGCGCCGAACACACCCGACTTCGTGCGGATATGGCGGCCGACCATGACGTTCTCGAGGGCGGTCATCTCGGCGAACAGCCGGATGTTCTGGAACGTCCGCGCGATGCCCGCCTTCGCCACTTCGTGCACCGCCGTCGGCTGGTACGGCTTGCCGGCCAGCTCGAACGTGCCGCTGTCAGGCGTGTACAGGCCCGTGATCACGTTGAAGAAGGTCGTCTTTCCCGCGCCGTTGGGACCAATGAGGCCGTAGACCTGGCCTCGCTCGATGGACAGGCCCACGTCCGACAAGGCCTGCAGGCCGCCGAACCGCTTGGAAATGCCGGAAACGTTGAGGATGGTGTCAGTGCTCATGCTGCTCCCCCCTCAGACTTTCTGCGGCAGGGACTTGCCGTGCTCGGGCGAAGGCCACAACCCGCGCGGGCGCAACAGCATGATGACGATCATGGCCAGCGCGATGAGCAGCTGGCGCAGGATGGCAGCGTCGAGCCGTCCGCCCGTGAGCTGATGCAGCGGCCCGGCCACGTAGCGCAGCACCTCGGGCAACGCCGCCAGCAGCACCGCGCCCAGGATCACGCCCGGCAGATGCCCCAGGCCCCCCAGCACCACCATGGCGACGATCATCACCGACTCCATGAGGCTGAACGACTCCGGGGATACGAATCCCTGGAAAGCCGAGAACATGCTGCCCGCCACGCCGCCGAAGGTGGCGCCCATGCCGAAGGCCAGCAGCTTCATGTTGCGGGTATTGATGCCCATGGCCTTGGCAGCGATCTCATCCTCGCGGATCGCCATCCAGGCGCGTCCGATGCGCGAGAGCTCCAGCCGGTACGAGATCAGCACGCTGACCAGCACGATCGCCAGGAACAGGTAGTAGTAGAGCGTGACGGACGACAACTGATAGCCGAACAGGTTGAGCGGGCGTCCGAGGTTGATGCCCTCGATACCCAGCGAGGGGAAGCTGAACAACCGGATCGAATCGATGCCGCCCAGGCCCTTCGGCCCGTTGGTGATGTTGACCGGCGAATCGAGATTGTTGAGGAACACGCGGATGATCTCGCCGAAACCCAGGGTCACGATGGCCAGGTAGTCGCCGCGCAGCTTGAGCGTGGGTGCCCCAAGCAGCACGCCGAGAACGCCCGCCAGCGCAGCTGCCAGGGGAATCACGAGCCATAGCGAAACGTGCAGGCCATTGGGAAAGGCCGCACGGAACGCTTCGAAGGTTTCGGACAGATGGGGTGAAGCCATCAGACCGAACAGGTAGGCGCCCATCGCGTAGAAGGCCACATAGCCCAGATCGAGAAGGCCGGCGTAGCCCACCACGATGTTCAGGCCGATGGCCAGCAGCACGTACAGCAGCGCGATGTCCGCGATGCGCACCCATGCGTTGCCGAAGCTTTGCAGCACCAGTGGCAGCGCAAGCAGCGCCACCATGCCGACGGTCCAGCCGATCGTTTTCTTGGTTTGCGTCATGGCGTGGCCCCTGCTCATGCCCGGTCGGCCACGCGCTCGCCCAGCAGGCCCGAGGGGCGCAGCGTGAGCATGATGATGAGCACGATGAAGGCGAAGATGTCTGTGTAATGACTGCCCAGCAGGCCGCCCGTGGCGGCGCCCAGGTAGCCCGAGCCGATGGCCTCGATCAGCCCGAGCAGCACGCCGCCCACCACTGCGCCAGCCAGGTTGCCGATGCCGCCAAACACCGCCGCCGTGAAGGCCTTGAGGCCCGGCAGGAAGCCCATGGTGTGCTGGGCCGTTCCGTAGTTGGACGCGTACATCACGCCGGCAATGGCAGCCAGCACTGCGCCGATGACGAAGGTGGCGGAGATCACCATGTCGGGCTTGACGCCCATGAGCGACGCGACCCGGGGATTTTCGGCGGTGGCGCGCATCGCGCGGCCGAGCTTGGTGAAGTTGACCAGCCACATCAGCACCGATAGCGACACCGCCGTGACCGACAGGATCATGATCTGCGTGGGCGAGATGACCGCGCCGCTGATGTGATACACGTCGGAGGACAGCAGCGTGGGGTAAGCCTTGTAGTTGGGCTTCCAGATGATCATGGCCAGCGTCTGCAGCAGGATGGACATGCCGATCGCCGTGATGAGCGGCGCCAGCTTGGGACTGCCGCGCAGTGGCCGGTAGGCCACTTTCTCGATCGTGAAATTGAGCGCCGCCGCCACGACGCATGCGATGAGCGCCGCGACGATGAGGATGATCCAGCCCGGCGTGCCGGGCATGGCGTCCCGCATCAGGCCGATGATCGTCCAGCTGGTGAGCGCGCCGATCATGAGGACTTCGCCATGGGCGAAGTTGATCAGGTTGATGATGCCGTAGACCATGGTGTAGCCAAGGGCCACCAGGGCATACATGCTGCCGAGGACCAGGCCGTTGATGACCTGCTGCAGCAAGATATCCATAAGTATCGATCTCCCGGTTTCTCGACGGCCACGGCCTTTGAGGCAACTTGCGCGCGGGACCTGCCTCGCGCGCCGGAATGCCCTTGTGGGGCGCTACCGCCATCTAGCAAAAAACCCGCCAGCGTGTGGGTGGCGGGTTGGTGCGCGAAATTCTAGCCAAGCACCTTGGAGCCACCCGACGGATTCGGCAGGGGTTTTCCCGGGTGGCCGATCAATTAGGAATTTTCTGATCGGGGCGGCGGACCGGATTCATCGGCCAAGCGATCGAGCTCGCGCAGGTGGGTCATCTTGGCGGCGATCTTCACTTCCAGCCCGCGGTCGACAGGCCGGTACCAGCCAGGCGCGGCCATGCCTTCGGGTAGATAGGTTTCGCCGGCCGCGTAACCCTCGGGCTCGTCATGTGCGTAGCGATACGCCTTGCCGTGACCCAGCTCTTTCATGAGCTGCGTTGGCGCATTGCGCAGGTGGACGGGCACACCGCGGGATTTGTCCCGTCGCACGAAAGCCCGGGCCTCGTTGTAGGCCGTGTAGCCGGCATTGCTCTTGGGAGCCACGGCCAGGTAGAGAACGGCCTGGGCGAGCGCCAGTTCGCCCTCGGGCGAGCCCAGCCGTTCGAAGGTGGTGGCCGCATCGTTGGCGACCTGCATGGCGCGCGGATCGGCCAGCCCGATGTCCTCCCATGCCATCCGGACGATGCGCCGCGCCAGGTATTTGCCGTCGGCGCCGCCGTCGAGCATGCGGCAAAACCAGTACAGCGCCGCATCGGGACTGGAGCCGCGCACCGACTTGTGCAAGGCTGAAATCTGGTCGTAGAAGTTGTCGCCACCCTTGTCGAAGCGGCGCGCGTTGAGCGTGAGTGCGCGCTCGAGGAAGGCCGCGTCCACCCGTTCGACGCCAGCGGCGCGCGCGGCCGTATCGGTCTGCTCCAGCAGGTTGAGCAGGCGGCGCGCATCGCCGTCGGCATAGCCCGCCAGCGTGTCGATGGCCGAGGCATCGAGCACGAGGTGCTTCAATACCTTGGCCTGTGCGCGAGCCACCAGCTGGCGCAGCTCATCGTCGGTGAGGGACTGCAGCACGTACACCTGGGCGCGCGACAGCAAGGCCGAGTTGACTTCGAACGACGGATTTTCGGTGGTGGCGCCCACGAACGTCACCAGCCCGGACTCGACGAAGGGCAGCAGTCCGTCCTGCTGGCTCTTGTTGAAACGGTGGATCTCGTCAACGAAGAGGATGGTCTTGCGGCCGAGCGCGAGGTTGTGTTCGGCCTGCTCCATGGCCGCACGGATTTCCTTGACGCCCGCGAACACGGCCGACAGCGCGATGAACTCGTACTGGAAGGCCTTGGCCGTCAATCGCGCCAGCGTGGTCTTGCCCACGCCGGGCGGGCCCCACAGGATCATTGAATGCGGCTTGCCCGATTCGAACGCCAGCCGCAGCGGCCGTCCTTCGCCGATCAGGTGTGACTGGCCGATGACTTCGTCGAGGCTGGCAGGACGCAGCGCTTCGGCCAGCGGGGCGGCAGGCTGCGTTTGGAAAAGGTCGCTCATGCAGGGCAGGATGATTCGGTGCAGGCTATCGTAGCCCGTCTGCCCAGCCAGGACGACGGCCAGCGCCTATAGTTCGCCTTCGGTACACCGAAGTGGAGAAGCGCATGTCCGGAGGCGACTGGAAAGATCTGTATGACGCCGCCCTCACGGGCGACCTGCCACGCGTGCGCTATCACGTCGCCGCCGGTGTCGATCCGAACTATCAGCACCCCGAAATCCTGTGTACGCCACTGGTGGCGAGCCTGATCCATGGCCACGACGACGTGGCGCAGCACCTGCTGGCCCACGGGGCCGATCCTTCGCTGCGTTCGCACTTCGACGACATGACACCCCTGCAGGCGGCGCGTCGGCATGGTCGCCACGCCCTGGCACGGCAACTGGCCGATGCCGGTGCGCGCGACGAGCGCCGGCCGTTCTGGCATCGCTGGCTGCCCGTCTGATGCAGCGCGCCGCGACACACACGATGCAAGAGCCCCAGCCCGTCGTCACTGCCCGCCCCTGGGCGATGGGCCTGGCGCTCGCGTACGTCGTGGCGGTGCTGGTCCTCTTCGTCCTGGCGGGCCGCATCATGGGATTGCAGTGCGAGAACTTCGGCTGCATGGGGATCGGCGTGGCATGGATGGCCTGGACGGCGATCTATGTGTTCGTTCTGGGATGGGGATCCCTGCTGGGCCGCTGGCTGCCAGCGCGCAACACCTTCTTGCGGCTGGCACGCGTCACGCGCCTGGCCCAATTGCTGTCGGGGCTGGTTCTGCTGGCCATGTGGCTGCTGCGGTGAGACCGCCGCGCAGACCCTGGACTTCGGGCTACTGGCGGATGACGTCCGCTCCGGCGGGTGTCTTGAACTCGAACGTCGACGCAGGCAGCTGCGGGTTGAGTTCGAACTTGCCGAACGCCAGGCGCGAACGCTGACCGAAGCTGTCGAGGATGTCGAGCACGGCGAGGTCGGCGCCCCTGAACCCCACGCGCACCGACTGGAGTTGTCCGTCACGCACCTTGGGCGTGGCCGAAACCCATTGAAGCCCGTCGGCATCCGGCTCGGCCTTGAGCGTGAAATCGGACTCCAGCGCACGGATGTCGGTGGATGAAGCGAGGATGGCCGCGGGCGTGCTGCCCAGGGCCTGCGCCTGCGCGCGCGCCGTCACCTGGTTGAGATCGACGTCGTGCATCCACATCGTCTTGCCATCGGCCACGATGGTCTGCTCGAAGGGCTTCCTGTAGACGAAGCGGAAGCGCCCGGGCCGCGAGAATTCGAAGCTACCCGAAGAGTTGCGGACCTTGGGCGCCTGACCATCTCGCGCAGGCGACGTCACGGTCTGCGTGAAATCGGCGCGGCCGGTCTTGGCGCCGCGCATGAACGATTCGAGGCTCTGGAGGCCATCGGCATGTGCCAGCGGCGAGAACAGGCTGGCGGCGGCGACAAACAAAGGCGCGGCCAGCAGGCGGCGTCGAAACGGTGAAGCGTGCGTCATGGAGCTCATGATTCCTTGGAACCCGCGCGGGCCGCAGAGTTCACCAGTTGCAAAGGTTTCAGGACGTGTCTGCTGCCTCATTCAGCGCGGGCCGGCACGAGGATCTCGCGCTGGCCGCTTCCGCTCATGGCGCTGACCAGGCCGGCCTTCTCCATGTCTTCCACCAGCCGCGCGGCACGGTTGTAGCCGATCTTCAGGTGGCGCTGCACCAGCGAGATGCTGGCCTTGCGGTTCTTGAGCACGACCTCGACCGCCTGGTCGTACATCGGGTCCTTCTCGCCGCCGGCTTCGCCGCCCTCGCCGAGCAGGCCGCCGTCCTCGTCGGCGATGCCGCCTTCGAGCACGCCCTCGATGTAGTTGGGCTCGCCGCCCTGCTCCTTGAGGTAGGCCACCACTCGGTGCACTTCCTCGTCGGAAACGAAGGCACCGTGCACGCGCACCGGGAAGCCCGTGCCGCTGGCCATGTAGAGCATGTCGCCCATGCCCAGCAGCGCTTCGGCGCCCATCTGGTCGAGGATGGTGCGGCTGTCGATCTTGGAGCCCACCGAGAACGCGATGCGCGTGGGGATGTTGGCCTTGATCAGGCCCGTGATCACGTCGACGCTGGGCCGCTGCGTGGCCAGGATCAGGTGAATGCCGGCCGCGCGCGCCTTCTGCGCGAGGCGGGCGATGAGTTCCTCGATCTTCTTGCCCACCACCATCATCAGATCGGCCAGCTCGTCGATCACCACCACGATGTGCGGCAGGCGCTCCAGCGGCTCGGGCGAATCGGGCGTGAGGCTGAACGGGTTGTAGATGAACTGCTCCTTGGCCTTCGCGTCGTCGATCTTGACGTTGTAGCCGGAGAGGTTGCGCACGCCCAGCTTGCTCATGAGCTTGTAGCGCCGCTCCATCTCGCCCACGCACCAGTTGAGGCCGTGGGCGGCCTGCTTCATGTCGGTGACCACGGGCGCCAGCAGGTGTGGGATGCCTTCGTACACCGACATCTCCAGCATCTTGGGATCGATCATGAGCAGGCGCACATCGCGCGCCTCGGCCTTGTAGAGCAGCGAGAGGATCATCGCGTTGATGCCGACCGACTTGCCCGAGCCCGTGGTGCCGGCCACGAGCACGTGCGGCATTTTGGCGAGATCGGCCACCACCGGATTGCCAACGATGTCCTTGCCCAGGCCCATCGTCAGCATGGACTTGGCCTCGTTGTAGACCTGCGAGCCCAGGATCTCGCTGAGCTTGATCATCTGGCGCTTGGCGTTGGGCAACTCCAGCGCCATGTAGTTCTTGCCCGGGATGGTCTCGATCACGCGGATAGACACCAGCGAGAGCGAGCGCGCCAGGTCCTTGGCCAGGTTGACCACCTGCGAGCCCTTCACACCGGTGGCAGGCTCGATCTCGTAGCGCGTGATCACCGGACCGGGCGCGGCCGCCACCACGCGCACCTCGACGCCGAAGTCCTTGAGCTTCTTCTCGATCAGGCGGCTGGTCATCTCCAGCGTTTCGGGCGACACGCTTTCCTGGCGGCCGGGTGCGCTGTCGAGCAGGTCGACCTGCGGAAGCTTGCTGTCGGGCAGTTCGGTGAACAACGGCTTCTGCCGTTCCTTGGCCACGCGATCGCTACGGGGCACGTCGACCAGCACCGGCTCGATCAGCACCGGCGTGGGATGGTGCTCCTCGATCTCCTCGCGCTCGACCTGCACCACCTCCTCGCGCTCGCGCGCGGCGGCGCGCCCGATCTCCATGTCCTCGGCCACCTCGCGCCGGTCGCGGCGCACCTCGACGAACGAATAGAGCCAGGCGCCCAGCCGCTCGGCGGCATGACCCCACGAGAAACGGAACACCAGCGCAGATCCCACCACGCCCATGGCGATGGCGACCAGTCCCGCCCCCGTGAAGCCCAGCCAGCGTGTGCTGAGCGGGCCGACCAGATAGCCGAGCACGCCCCCTGCACTGCCGGGCAAGCGGGCCTCGAAACGGTAGAGACGCGCCCATTCCAGTGCGCAGCTGGCCACCAGCAGCACAGCGAGGCCGAGCCAGAACGTCCAGCGCGCCGGCCGTGGCGCCGGGTCGCGCGCGGCTTCGGCATCGCCCGAACGCATCCAGCGCGCCAGCGCCGAAAGCCAGGCGCGCACGGCGGCGAACACGCACCACCATACCGAAAGACCGAACACGTAATACCCGGCGTCGGCCAGGCGCGCACCCAGGCCGCCAGCCCAGTTGCGCGTGGCACCGCCCGCACCTGACGTCGACCAGGCCGCGTCCTGGAGCGAGTGGCTTGCCATCGCGATCAGCCAGAAAGCCAGCGCTGCGAAGCCGATGATGAGGGAGATTTCCTGGCCGAAGCGGCCGGCCATCCCGCGCGCGGACGGGGACTCGGGGGAACGCGTACCGTTGAGGGTGTTGAGGGTGTATGTCATGTCACGAAAACCACGGCCGCGCCGCCAGCCAGGGCATCAGCCCAGCGTGGTGAGGCGGTCCTTGACGACCATCGAGCCGTCTTCCTGCGTCTCGATGAAGCCGCGCTCCTCGAGATCCTTCATCACCCGGCTGACCATCTCGCGCGAGGCGCCGACCATCTTGGCGATGTCCTGCCGCGAAATCTTGTCGCGGATCACGAGTTCGCCAGCCGCGTCGGGGCGCGCAAACTCCAGCAGCGAGCGCGCCACACGCCCGTAGACATCCATCAGCGCCAGCGACTCGATCTTGCGGTCGGCCTGGCGCAGGCGCTGCACCAACCCCCGCATCACGGCGTAGGCCATGGAGGTGTTCTCGGGCAGGCAGCGGGCGAACTCGGCACGGCCGAGCATGAGGACGTCGGTCTGCACCTCGGCACGCACGGTGGCCGAATGCGGCTCGTTGTCGATCAGGCTCATCTCGCCCACATGGTCGCCCGGCTGGAGCGTCGCCAGGATGACCTCGCGCCCACGCGCGTCGGCTGCCATCACGCGAGCCCGGCCCGTGAGGATGATGAACAGGGCGTTGGACTTCTTGCCCTGCTCGACGATGAGTTCGCCACGCTTGAAGCGCCGCTTGACGATGGCGCCGGCGACCGACTCCGCCTGGACCGACGTGAGCATCGAGAACAGGGGGACACGGCGGATCAATTCCAGGTTCGACAACATCGACATTATTTTTTCCCCCAGCAGGCTCTCTCGATGGATTCTTACAATTGCGCTGATTGAAAGTCAGGGCAGCCCGGTGGGACGCCTGCGATTGATACTCAGCCGTTCGAGCCCAGGTGTAACCACCGGGGCGACTTCATCTTCTTCTCATTTTTACCATGCCTGACACGAAACACGCCAAAGTCCTGATCCTCGGCTCGGGCCCGGCCGGCTACACGGCGGCGGTGT
>VFQN01002011.1_pt1 | contig 32482 bp, 20 predicted proteins | sample 3512371 | NCBI WGS metagenome assembly VFQN01 (sample SAMN10412370, study PRJNA504923) | tailings metagenome | isolation source: Replicate 2 from Balatoc abandoned mine | place: Philippines: Itogon, Benguet | collected 2017-08-28 | reverse complement strand
ACGTAATGTGGGCAACGTTAAGCGCTCAAGGAGTTCGCTGGATCGGTTCAGAAGCGAATCGTATGGAAATCTGTTATGTGGAAACAGGCGACTGGTACTTTATTTGCAAACAAGGTGAACAATTCTTTAGTGTTGCAATCATTAGTTCTCATCCAGAAGTTCATTGCAATGACTTTGCCTTTACGAACTCTGATGGGAGTACAGATTATGAACTTGATCTTACAACCTTTCAAGATCCTCTAGTTACTCTTCAGGTTATGCGAGGGATTGCGAATGAATTTATTGAGGATCAGACACATTGAAGCGAGAATGAGAAATGTTTCAGACGGTTCCGTCATCTAAGTTGGTCGTATTCAGTCTGATAGGTTAGTACTATAGTAGGAGTACTCGTAAATTAGGAGGATAACTTAAAACCGTTGCGTAGTGTTATCAGTACTAAATTGAAATTTTAAAAATTCTAAATACTGCACAACGAAGAAAAATTTCTGAGTTCAAATTTTGAAAATAGAGAAATATTTTGCCCGTGTTCTTCATGTTTGACAACTTTTGAAGAAGCCGAGTGGTCAATAAATTAGGGGCATTGTTGTTAGTGTCTGAAAGATCATGTAAGGTTGGATGAGGTGATACTGTATCCAACAGAACAAGATATTGTCTCTCACAATAAAGCAATGCCAAATTTTAAAAATCTCTGATTTTGGGTTTTCGCTTTTTCGTGCACTCAACCGTTTTCTCTTTTTTCATTTTTTTGTTAGTAAATCACAGTCTTTGTCATAGGTGAAAGATGTTCTGTTTGTCGAGAGAAGCATAAGATTTCGAATTGGATTTATACTTCTTTATTAGTGAAACAGAATGTCTGATTATGATGAGGATGAAACGGACACGAATGCAGGAGATCACGAGCTTCATGAGCTTGTCTTTGCTACAGCTTTAGGTGTTGATCTTGAAGAAGAATATGCAGCGGAGCTTGTGGATCTCGCAGTTGAAGCATTGTATGTTTTACCTGATGGTTGGGAAGTTCGTTTTATTGAATCAGAGATGGGAAAGCTTCCGTACTTCTTTGACACAGAAACCAAACGAAAATATTGGACTCATCCTTTCATCGAAGATCTCAAAAATCTCATTGTAGAAAAAAGGATAGAATTAGCAGATGATCAAGGTTCATATGTTACATTAGACTCTTTGGCAAGTTCTCAAGTGAAAGAACAAAATCTGGAGAGAATGAGAGAGAAAAAATCTCCACGTTTACGAATATCACCAAGAATCTCTCCACGCGCAGGAACACTTGACCAATCTATAAAACAAATTGTTGAAGAAAATAAACTTAAAGATACCGGAATCGAGAGTGCATCTAAATCAATTACCTCTACGCCAAAGATTAGTCCTCGAGTAATTTCTCTGTCTGAAAAATCAAAGAAAGGCCTTCCTCGTTCCCAAAAATCAAGTCCAAAAGACTCTAAAATGTCAACACCAGAAAAGCAAGCTTCAGCGAAGAAAGAAAGTGCTGCCGTATCTCCAAGTCCAAGAGCCTCTAACAAGGCTACCCCAGAAAAGCCATCTTCGACAAAGAAAGAAAGTGTGGAAATATCCTCAAGTCCGAAAGCGTCTGAAAAATCAACTCCAGAAAAGAAATCTTCAACGAAAGAAGAGAAGTCAGAGATATCTCCAACAGAAGAGGTCAAGTCTTTAGTCGCCGCTCAAATATCCTCTACCCCTCCGAAAAGTGAATCTATTTCTGTTGTCAATGAGGAAAAAGAAGACATACCCGCTGTCTCAGAAGAAAGTAAGCAAGATTCACCAAAGTTGAAGCAAGAATCTCTAACGCCTCTTCCAGAATCTCCTAAATTCCAATCAAGCGAAGAGGAGAAACACCTGGCTGAACCACAGCCCATTGCTGTCATATCTTTCGAAGTTCACGTCACTGAAGCTTTGGTTGAAGATAATAAATTATCTGATGACTCGCCAGTAATTGAGGTTGCTGTTGTGGCTCCGCCAGACTCCGCGATTGATATCTCAACAGAAGACAAAGTTACCGATCTTGAGGGAAACTCGATTGCCTCAATACACTCTGAAGGGAAGGACGGAATTAATGCAGCTGTGGATTCTTTGGATGCAAAAGAAAAGCTTTCTGAAGTAGAAATTCAAGCGGAGAAGGATTTAATTCAAGGAGCAGCTGCGAATTCTTTGAATACCGAGGAAAAGCTTTCTGAGGTAGAAATTCAAACAGAACTGAAGGAGGAGGAGGAAAAGATGGTTACTGAATCTTCAATAGAAAACGAAGTTGCAGTCATAAAAGAAATCGAAACAGTCGAATCTCTCCATGACAAAGTACTTTCACCAGAAAAAAGTGATGAAAAAATCGAAACCGAAACGTTGGAAGCTGAACGAAAACAGGAACCGCTACCGAGCGATCAATTAGAAATCCATTCTGAATCAGAAAGCTTAACAAAAACTGAAGCAGAGCCAGAGGTACAACTGGAAGAAGCAGGATCTGCCTCTGAACTAACGACAATCTCTGACCCAGCCATATACACTCTGATTGGAACTTCTATCATCGAGAAGATATTACTCGAGGCGAAGGTGAAAGCGGAGCAATTTTTAATGAACAGGCTGAGAGAAGAAGCTGAAAAAGAAAAACAAACAATCCGCCGAGGTGTGTCTGAGTTAATTGAAGAGATCCTTCAGATCTTCGAAGAGCAAGAAAAAGCCGAGAAGCAACGAAGACGAACAGAAATAAGCGGAATGATCGAAACCATGCTTGCGTCGGTTGAATCCAAATTGGTGAAAGATATTGTTGAAGAACGGGAGGCGTTAGAACGCGCTCGAATAGCAGCTGAAGAACAAGCTAAAGAAGATGAAAAATTAGCTGAAATAAGTGATCATGAACCTCTTCCAGACAGTGAAGCTGTTGAGGACATCCTGAACGAATCTCATGAATCATTACGATCCATACATACTCTTGCACCTGAAAAAGAAGCAGAATTAGCAATGTTAGAAGAAATTCGCTCCATTCATGAAAAGCAAGGAGAAGATAATCAATCTTTAGCCATCCTGTTATCTCCCAGTGCTGAAGTGGCTAAGGAGCCATTTAAAAGTTCCACCCCTACACCTACAAGTTTAGGTTCTCAAGCAAGTCAAACGCCATCTTTAATCTCTAAGCGATCTCCTTTCGCTGCTATTATTCTGGAAGAGACGGAAGCTCCTGATTTACAACCAAAGTCTTTGTTTAAAGATGAATTTCCTGACTTTTTCAAAGTGGAAACCTCAATGATTGAAGCGTTAGATCAACATCCACGAAAAAAGAATGGACCTAGAAAGCAATCAAATGTTTCTGGTAGTTCAATTTCAACGGTTACTACGAAATCCTCTTCATCACAAAAGAAATCTCAAGCGGTTCCTTCGTACTTCTCTGCTACTTCTGCCAGTGATCAAAAGAAAATTTTAAAGAAGCAAACATCTGCAAAAGGAGGTCTAAAATCATTTTCCTCAAAATTAAGGCATCCTGACCATGATGATGAGTATTATGAAGATGAAGAAGATGACGAAGAACAAGAAACTTTGGACATTGATCAAATTTCCAAACTTGATCAAAAACCAAAAGTTGATCCTTTCGCTCAGACAGTGGATAAGGAAAGTGAACTGATTTTTACCGGGACTGCTGACAGTGTCATGGAATCGAGTTTAGCAAGCTTAGAAGATGATCAAATCCCTCCATTAGAAGAGGAGGATGGAGATATAACTGCAAGAATTAGTGATCTTCTGAATGATGATCGTTTCCCTCAATTACCGCCTGTTTCATTGGATAAATCGAAAGATATTACTGAACACTTCAAACAGATGTTCCCTACTGTTGTTAGTGATGAAAAGAGTCTGAAAAGTCAAAAATCCTTTACTTCCAAGCGATCTGCCTTGAAATCAAAGATGAGAAGAGAAGTTTCTGATCTCAGTGTTGGATCATCTCTCTCAGGACCGCGTGATGCGAAGAATATCACACCTTCTCCAGCAGGTCATATGAAAATGATGAGAAAAGTATCTATTATCTCAAGAGAGTTTGCAATTGATCATCTTGATCAAGAACTTGCAGTTCCTGAACAAATTATTGAAACTGCACCATCGACAGCGCCTTCTTCCTCCTCGATAACAAAGAAAAAGAAACGAAGACCAAAATCTCCCACAACAATCACAGGAGTGACAGGATGGATTACTATTGAAGCGTATAATCATTATAAAGATGCTGAAAGGGCAATTGAAATCCTTGAATCCTTTTATCCTATACAACCACTAAATAAAGATGTTATTTCATGTTCAAGTAAATTATTTCCTAATTTACAAGAATTAACAAATCAACAAAGCTTTCATTCATCTCCAAGTAAAGGAAATACCTTTACTGCATCGTCTTCATTCTCTCATTCATTAATGGAAAGCGGCAATCATCATAATCAGAATTTACCTCTTTTACAGAATCATCCTCATAATATCTCACCACCATCATCATCACAACAAAACAAACAACAACAACAAATACCACAAGCAGAAGTATTAAATAAATTAAAAGCATTTGAAACATTACAAAAAACATCTAAAACAATACAAATTAATTTAGAAAAAGAATTACCAAAATTAAGAATTACACGTGATTTCTCAAAGATGCAATGGATTATTGAATGTAATGATAAATCTGTGAAAAGACTCTTTCAACAAAGATTACATAAGAAATGGCCAATTAATGGTGCAACATCTACCATGAATTCTGCATCACCGATGAAGCGACCACCTCAACAACAAACAAACTTTGATTCCACTGCTGGTTCAGCCTTCTCTCCCAATCGAATGGAAGATAGTGTTGACCTACTCAAGACAAGTATGTCCAGTAAAAACAATAATAATAACAACAATCATGGCAATACATCTAACTCCAGTTTAACAGAAGGGTTTATGACAACAAATGCTAGTAACAATGCTTATCAAGGAGAATATAAAGCAAGTTTTACTTTACAATCCTTTATGTCGAGTTCTAATAGTAAACATGTGAGTAGTGTTGTTCCTGTCACTTATCATATACCAAAAGCACAATTAAATCGATTAAAAGAACTCCCATTATCCTCATCACCGAATCGATTAAATCATTTATCATCGGATCATCATCGTCGTCATGGTGGTGGGATGAGATTAACATCAGCTGGGAAATTATCCATGTTAAATGCACAAGTACAATCAATGGCTTCCTTACAACATTTACAAACTTTAGATCCAACGATCAGTTATAATACACCTTTAGCATTCTTAACCAAGGCAAATAGTTTCCAAGAATCCAATGATATCTCGAATAATCAATCGTTTAGTTCATTAATCTTTGCTAGACCTAAATCATTGAACTGATGACACAGATATTGAGAACAAGGGATTGTTTTATGCGATATAGGAAGGTAATGAGGAAGTGCTCTTCAGAAGAACTGCCTTGTGTTGTGATAGTCTATAGTATGCTTGTTTATAGTTAAAGATTGAATTGTAAGAATTGTTTGTAGTGAGAGTAGATTGATCTTGGTTCATGTTATGGTATTTGATGCATGCATGTTTATTATTCGTCATCAATTGTATCATATGTGTATGAGTGGATTAGTAGTGTAGTATTAGGATGTATGATGATGATTATTATTTATTATGATTGTATTCTGTTTTCAGTAAGTGTTTTTTTTTAATCTTTTTCATTTGAGAGGATAATAGTAGATGATAGATATACTGTTCCAGAGGACTATATCTACATCTAACCCATTCTCTTCCCCTCTTTCTCTTCTCTTCTTTCTATTCGTTCCTTCTTCCTCCTACTGCTCTCTTTCTTTTCTTTTCTGTTTTGATAATAATAATAATTCTAATGAATATCACCAACAAACATATCATCCTTCTGACATCATATCACAGGGCAATCAAAAGATTAAGATCATCTTTACAAAGTCAAAACATCAATCCTATCACTATCCTTAGCTTGTTCTCTACCCTCACTGCCCGATGAAATACTATGTGAGAGATGTGAATCACAAGGAATCACACACCTTTCGTTTCTCCTTCTTCTTTGAGAGTTTTAGTTCATCTACTTCTCTTGAATAGACTACAAACCTTTCGACATGAGACTACATCATCAACATTAGACTAACTAACTCAGATCTTTAACTACACCTCGTAATACTTCAATAAAGCAAAGAAATGAGCGATTCTCTGACTGGTGCTTATCCTCTTAATCATAATATTCGTAACAACTTTAAGAAAGGGCGATAGCTACACAAAGAACTCAGGCATAAATATTTGATTAATATATCTATTACGATCTATTAAAAGCAAAATAAAACAATCAAAAAGAATGAACTATGAATATGAAGTAATATTATTAGAATTAGTAGTACAAACGAGCTTTAATCTCTTTTTTTTTTTACTCTGTGATTTATCATCATTATTATTGTTATTCTCTATTATCTCTGTAGAACGATTATCTACCATACAGAGAAATTAGAAAACGAATTATGACAAGACCAAATAAAAGCAAAATAAAGCAAAGCAAAACAAAACAAAACAGAAGAAAAAAGAAAGAAAGACAAAAACAAAAGGAAAAGAAAGGAAAGTCAAAGCAAGTAAAGACTAATAATACTCCTAAGCTACCTTCACAACAATTATTATCATTATTAATACAACAAACACAAAATGGAAGGGAAAGAAAGAAAGAAAGAAGAATGAGGCAAAAAAAAAATAAATGATGATGAAACACGTACGTATAGAAGACGACATATGCAACTCAACCAACCTTGAAAGAAGTAGAAGAAGAACAACCATCCTTCTCATTAAAAGAATCTCTATAATCAAAAGAAAGAAAACATTTTTCTCGTTATCTCTTTATATCCCTACATATCCTTCATATACTTCATCACATCATATTACATTACACAACCCAATCATGTGTCATAACACTTCCTTTATGAACACCACCAAAACAATATATTATTACAACATCCCCATCCCCATCCTCATCCCAGTCCACAGTCCTGTCTAATCCAACGATATCATCATTGTCCTGCTACTGCTTCACTAATAAGACATTTCAATGAAAAACAACAAACAAAATAAAATCAAAGGTTCTCATTCTCATTCTCATTCTCTTCATTCAATATTAGTCTCCATCTCTCTATCAATCATTATATACCAGCTCAGATCAATCCCAATCAAACATCCTTCATCAAAGCTTCTAATAATAAACAACATCCTATATCCGAGATAGATAAAATCAAGACAAAGCAACAGATAATTAAATCAAATCGAACAAAGAAGCAGTAGAAATGAAGAAGAATGAATGAATGAATAATCATAATAAATACTGCTACTATAGAACTACTAAGAATTACTAATAATAATCATCACCATAATAATAAATAATCATAACAAGACACCAAAAAAAAGAAGAAAAGAATAATAGCACTGAAATGAAACACCTCCAAAGCCCTTCTTCATGATGGGATGGTGAGTCCTTGGAAGGTAAAATTAATCCATATCACTCTCTAAAATGGCGATTGCTTCTTGTTTCTCCGTGACAATCTTGACAAGTTCTTTTAAATAAGTATTATGTTTTGACATTAACCAGGTTCCAACATCAGATCTTTCAATTTCACGAACCTATGACATCATAGAAAGAAAAACAATGAGAATCTATCAGAAAGAAAGAGCATCATCACACCTACCTCATCATTCATTGCTTGAATCTCATTTGGTCTCATCATAGCAATAGAATGAGTTAAATACTCACGATCAATATCCGATAATAACGATTTAGCATCCGTTTGAATTAATGCACATTTATCAAACAATGATAAAGATGTTACTGTCTCTTCAAAGATCTTTAAAGTATCAATACTCGATGATATGGATGTTGACATCTTCGATATACTTGTTGAAACATTGGATATACTTAAAGTCTCTAAATACGTACTAATATCAGAATGTCCATTAATATTTGCTAATGATGAAGCAGTATTCCCATTATCATCAAGTTCATCAACATCAGCTTTATGTTCAACTAATAATTTCACAATTGCAAAATGTCCTGCTGTAGCAGCAAGATGTAATGATGTTGCACCAGTGGATGTCTTTTTATTAATCTTTGTACCTCGCATTAATAAGATTGGTACTAATGCGACTTGATTATACATACATGAATAATGTAATAGATTAAAACCAGCAGAATCTAATGCATCAATCTCTTGACGGATTTCATTTTGTAATGTTGCACGTCGGATTAAATCTTGTACTAATTTCACAATTTGTTCTTCAACAACAGATTTTAATTCATGATCTGATATATTTAATAATTCACCATAATTACCTAATTCTGCGCGTTCAGCTGATTCACGTAAAGATGAAACAGCTTCCATGGTTACACTGTTATTAGTTGATGGTGGTCCTTTTAAGAAACTATTATTACTATTGGAATGATCACTATTATTCATCATGGTACGAACACTTGTTAATCTTTCAACTAATCGGATTTTATATTGACGATCATAACCTTCATTCACACTACCACTAATATCAAACTTTACAGAACTATTACCAAATCCAAGACTTCTTGAATTACTTGGATTTGATGAATGCATTCTTTTACCTAAAATATTAACTAGAAAGAGTGAGGGGTTAAAGTCAGTACAAGAGCGGGGATAGAGAGAAGTCTTACTTGGTGATAAGACAGGTTCAACAATATCTAATTCCTCTGAACATGTTGCGACTTCAATATTTTCATTTAAAACTGTTAAGATCCATTTCCCTGTTGCTAGACCAGGTATACTACATCGAATAACATTACCGCCAGGGAGCAGAGTTCCTGAAACAATCTGATATCCCATGGTATTAGTAAATCCAATCTAATAAGAAATTATCACCACCAGATAAAATAGAAGAAGGTGAAGGATAATCAAAATACCTTTAAACCAACATCTGAAATAGGAGCTGATAGACAAATTAATAATTTCCTTTGAATGGAACTTGTGGTAACATTAGTTGGAGAAAAATCAATGATTGTGATCTAAAGAATGATAAAAAGGACTTAAAAGGTCTCAAGGAGAGTAAGATTGCCTACCTCTTCGGGATCTGGCTTAACAGGAAGAGCCATAGACTTAATCTTTTGTAACATCGGAGGTGGGAATGGTCCAGCAGTTGGAGTATGTGGACTTAGTTGTGACGGCACTGGGAACGCGTTGTCAGCAGTAAAATTAGATTTTGGGATATCTCGAACGAAGGGTTCGGTGGTCATCAGATCAAGCACCTATGAAAAGTAGTATTAAAAGATATTTTGAGGGGAAAGCATTGATATCCTACCCAATCAAGATCTTGCTCTTCTTCTTGCTGCTCGATCTTCAGGGGTGCTCCTTCTTTACCCTTCATACTTTCAGGAATTTGGATAGTTCCTGGAGGTAAGAATTTACTCGCGTGATGTAAAACACTTTGTGGGACAGAATGTTGATCATGTCGATCATCATCACTGCTTAAACGATAATGAACAATGCAATACTTGGAATAGTTCTTATCAATCAAACGATAAGATCTCCGACGAAAATTCTGCAATGAAAAAGAAAGAAAATGATCATATAAATGGAGAAAATTAGAAGGGAAGACGTGAGCATACATCATTCTCAGCAGCTTTTGAATAAACTCCGCTGATAACTTCTTTCCCTTCAATCTTTAACTTGATGTATGTCTCCTGAAGCTTTTTATTTTGTCCCTTTTTCCTATGGCCAAGTAATAAAATAGAATTCGAGCTTTTGGATTATTCTCTTACTTGGCCCAGTCCACATTATCAATCGTTGATTTGTGTTGAGCAAACACTTGTTCTTCAAAAATGTGAAGTTGACCATCTGTGACCCAAAAGAAGAATTAAATAACCCATCAAAATTAAAAATAGCAATATCTTCACCTTTAGGATTCAAAATAGGATTTGTTTGGAGGACCAGTCCCGTTTCATGAGGTTCATGAGACAATAAAACAAAGATTTCCGTCGGACTTAACCACCGTTTTCTTGAATGAGAAAGGATAAGCTCTGATGTTTCACGTACTGATTGAATCATTCTCTTCTAAGAAGAACGTCGAGCTTGTTTCAAATCACTTCAATGACTGCTATACGAATCTCTATGCACTTAAAAGAGATAGAGATGCGACTTGTTTTTACTTTGAAAAGATTGAAAACGACCGAAAAGACGACAGAGGCAGTTACGGTGCGCTCCCGAAAATCCGAAAATCCGAAATTACTCTCTTAACAAGAGGATTGTTTATCGGTAACGCTTATCGGTAATTGGCTCAAATTACTGCTGGAGTTTCATTGAATGAACTGTGAAGTTTTTTAGACGTTATTTCATTTTACAGAGTCGAGTAATCAAGTGTGTATGAGTTAGAGTTTCACTTTTGATGTTGTCTATTTAGTAACACGCTTTGAAAACTTTGCTGATTACTGATCTTTACCCGAGATTTTCTAGAGTTATTGAAGATATAATTCCTCTTGTCTTGCTTATTGTCAGACTTTCGTCTTGCTTTAGAATATTCAACCTAACAATTAAAGAAATTACAAGTAGATTGCTCAGTTAACGATGAATCCAATCCCAAATCCTGCTCTCCCTGAAGTTAATAGTAAAGATCCAACAGTTTCCATAGTTCCTCCTAACCCAAACAATTCAGCTCCATTAGGCTCCTCTAGCGTATCCTCTGGACCACCAACTCCTGCTCAAGGAAATCCAGGGTCTAGTTTAGGCGATGGATCTAATTTAGAGAGAAGAGGTCGGTTTACTATCAAGAACGTAAGTCGAGTTAACGCTGACGAAAGTAAGAGTGATACAGTAACTGCTCCAGCTGATAAACAAGACAAACAGCAAAATTCCAGTTTGAATAACAGCAGTCCTGTTACAGCTACATCTGTTAACCCCGTTATCTCTACTGAGCCAATCGTGCCTGACATTAATTCAGTTAAAGAAACAAAGGAGAAATTAGAAGTACCATCTACTTGCGCGAACTCGAATCTAAATAGCTTGAGTCTTTCCGTGGAAGAAACAAGCAAACCAAAGGAAGATGAACAAAAAGTCAAGAAGAAGAGCAGATTTACTGTCAAAGCTGTCACAGTAGAGGTATCCTATCCTCGTTGATATATTTCACCTATAACTCACATTCATCTTAGGAGGAAATGATGCCAGTAACACAAAATCCCACACCTAGTGTCTCCACGAATACGAATCATTTTCCCTCGTCATCTTCTTCGACCAATACTCCTTCAACTATAGCGAATAATAAAAGTGCTGCAAATCTTTTAGAAGGAGGAATAAATATTAGGCCTCCATCAGTCGTCATTCCAGGAGGTGACACTATCCAAAGCACGGAACAGATGAAGCTAGAGCGGCTATTAGAGATGAACTATCAGGTACGCCACAGCTTTTTGTTATACTTTAGATGAATTACTTCATGCTCGCGATGTAGATAATGGCTCAGATTAGTGATATTATGAAAACAAATCGAGGCAGTCAAACAGCAAATTTGTCTTCCGTGGTAAATTCTTCATCTGCTGTCTCTACGCCTTCAGTTCACCAAGTCACAACTCAAAGCATTGCCACTATTGTTGCACCGATGCCGTCGAGAAATGGGGGCGTTCCTAATCGAAATAACAACAATAACGTCCCTTCCCGTCCACCATCTTCTCAAAGTTTGACGTCAAGGGATGAAATAAATCAAACCGTAAAGAATCCAGTAGCAGCCAATCATAATGACAATATTAGCACTAATCATTCAAGTGTGTCGAATCCCAGCCCTAATACGACAACCCAGATTAACAACAGGCATTCTCAGCATTCAGATCCTCAAGGGCCAAATGGCCCCACCAATAATACTGCTCCAATCACATCAGCAGCAAATAAATCCACTGCATCGAGTAACGCTGGTAACAATAATGGAACGAATGCAACCGCCAGTAACAATGCTCCCCCATCATCCTCATCGAATCTGTCAGAAGAAAAAGATAAAGGTTATGGAAAGATGTCTTATTATTTGAATGAAATGAAAAAAGAATTAGAAAATGAAAAATCCAATAAACGTGATAAAGCAATTGAACAACAACGATTACGAGAGAAATGTTCACAATTTGAAGAATTATATCATATAGAACAACAAAAATTTCAAACATTACAAGAGAAACATGAAAAATTGAAAAATAATTATAAAACATTAGAAATCCAATATCATGATCAACAATTACAATTGATTGCTGCATTACAAAAAATTGAAGAATTAAATCATGCAAATTTTGCTTTACATCAACAGATTACACCAATTTCATCTATTTTAAGTCCTTTTCCAACAACCAATTTTGCGAGTCCGACAGAATTTTCTCATTCTACTTCTTCAAATCTCATGACAAGTTCGATGAGTATTGATATTACTTCAGAGAAAGTAGCGACACCGAGTAACATATCACCAGTTAATTCATCTCACTTTGTACATAGCCACAGTGGACTGCATCAAAGCAGATCTTCGCATTCAAATATTGCCAAAGGGGTTCCAAATGATGAAACAGTGCAAGTTCAATCTCAATCAGGGAATTCCTCCTCTTCTTCAACTTCCCAAAAATCATTATTACCAAAATCCAGCAAACAAGATTTATTTGAAAATTATATTTCGTCGACAGCCAGCTCACCGAATAATCAATTACATCCTAATATTTCCCCACCAAATTCCTCAACAGCAACAGTTAGTCAAACCAATCCTTCGAGCACTTCAGGGAAAGCAGCAGGTGGAAACGGTGTGGGAAATATTAGCAATAGTCGAAACACTGGGAATTATACCCAATTTGTCGAAGGAAATATATTGAATGAGAATGTAAACCTTCTCGTTCATATCGCGAAAGAGTTTTCTGATACTCATCGCAATTCTCCCGCACTTAACATGAATCCTGGTGGCCAGGTGAATGGAAATTCGATGACTGCGGGCCCGTTTATCGCTCCGGCAAGTAGCTCGTCCGGGGCTCTTCCGAATAATTCGATTGCAGCCTTAGCCTCGAATAATGGAGGACCTATAATCAAATAATTTGTTTAGTGGTTTTGTTGAAGGAAATTTGTTGTGTTTCAATGAGAGTCTTATGATGGAATAGAGTATCGTATGAATATTAAGTTATTGCATATGACGTGTTAGAAAATTTTTGCTTGAGGATCCAATGCAAACAATTGTTGTCATATTCTTTCCTTTTTTTTTTCGCTGTATTTTGTGAGTCGAAAATCCAAAAAATAGTTCAAAAAATTCTTTTTTCTCTCCTTTAGCAGATTCAAGTAACTGACATGTTACAAACTTGTCAACAATTTCTTCTCAACCCTCCCCACAATTATCGACAACTCTCCTTTATTTCAATCGCGAATAGAGCTTGCAGACTCTCGCCCTTACTGCTGGATGTTACTGCTGGATGTTACTGGAGATGTTACTGCTTAGATGTTACTGCTGGAAGACGTCTAGAGTGTGAGAGTAGTTTTCTCAAATTGAAGGCACACTGTCGGTCTGCTGTCTGTTGAGGAATTGAAGGATGATTGGTGCTTTACAAAGGTTGCATGCGTTGGGACGACAAGAAAGGCATCCTTTATTGGCCTATTTACTTTCACCTTATCATTGTCCTGCAACTACATTTGCGAGGAGAGGAGGTCAAATCAGATGTGATTGGAGTCGATTGAGCAGCACTGCGAAACTGGACAAGAGCCAAGAATTGATGGATATTCTCAAAAGGCAAAAGATCGAAGAAATTGGACCACGTCTCATGCGTCGTATAGAATCACTCATAAAAAGTCAATCAAAGGAGGAACTTGAGGAGAAACTATCATTTCTTCGAACATCATTAGATTTATCATCAACAGAAACGAAAAAGCTTCTTTCTTATCAATATTCATTACTTGATAAATCAATAGATGAATTAAAAGAACGAATATTACTTTTCCAAAATGAATGGCATTGTGATGCAAAGAAATTAAAAGAGATTTTCTTTACAGAAAGAATTCAAAATCAAACATTATCACAGCTTTATCGCATGAAACATATCTATTCTACTCAATTACAGTCACGTTTACCGACAGCAGAAGATAATTTATCAAATCGATTAACAGATATCTATTGGTGGAGGAAGTATCAAGCATTTTTAATAGAAGAGAATAACAATAATAATAAAAACAATAACAATAACAACATGAATACTAACAACAATTACATTGATAATAATAACATTTGTGAAGAAGAGACTTCTAACAAAGAAAGGTTACAAGTAAAAGAATTTTTCCAAACAAATAAATATGTAAATTATCGTGCTATTAGTAACTCTATAGATAAGATTGTTGCTTCTAAAATTCTGGTAATTAATACTCAACTGAAGTTACAACGGAAAATTAGACTATTAAGTAGCCAGTTTCAATTAAATAAGAAAGATCTAACGAGAGTTATTTGTATCGCGCCCAATTTACTCAATGAATCCCTTCGAATCTTAAATAAAAGAATCCATTATTTTAAAGTGACATTAGGTTGTTCCAATGAAGAATTTCAATATCTCTATAGTACTAAATTAGTATCAATAGGGATGCAACCAATTCAAACATTGGAAATGATCCACCTTCTCTTAGAGCAAGAATATAATTTCGAGACAAAGGATATTAAAAGTTTATTCCTTCGACCTCGTTTTAATCTTGCTCGTTTTCATGAAATGATTACAGATTTCGTGGAAAGAAAGTATTACCTTCAACAATTATTTGCAACTCAGGCAAGTCTTATCCGTTCTTTATTGATAAACCCTAGTCTATTGTGGACCAAGCCTGAAGAGTTCGAACAAAGGGTTTCCTTGTTCGGTGAAACAGTTCATGCAGAGTCTTTAGATGATCTTATTCCTCTCTTTCGTAGTTCAGCACTTGTTCTTGAATTAGACAAAATCAAGATGAATAGTGAACAGATGCTTTCTTTATTTACCTTTGATTCAAGACCGCCAACGAAGTCTACAACTACGAAATACCTCGATCCACTTACTGAGAAAAAGAAAAAAGAATTACAGAAAGATTTTGAACGGAAGTATAACTTCAAAATTAAGCAAGTAGAGACATTCGTGGAAGAAGATGAAAACCTGCAAACAATCGAAGAGTTGAATCCAATTGAATCATCAAATAAAGTCAATAACTTAAAAATACTTCATCAGATGGAAAATGCTAGATGGAGTCAGATTCATGAGGCATTCCTGATCGAAAAATCGAAAAAGAGGAATAGTCAAGATCAATCTTCTATGGATATTGTTCTTGAAATTGCGGCTGCTGGATCAACCAATGATATTGTGAATCCATATTATCGTTTAATTCGAGAAATTGTTGATGATTTAATGATAAATCATTCAAAAGATCATCAACTGATCCTACAGGATCAATTCTTTTATCGAGAAATTATGATTTATTATGCGAAAGAAATAGAAAAATTTTATTTTACCTTTGATGAAGCAAGAGATATTTGTATTAAAGGTGATTTATTTAGTCATTTCATATCCTCTGTTTACCCAAAGTTAATTATCTTGTCATCAACTTTACATCTATCACATAACGAATTGATGTCAATTGTCGAACGATGTCCAAGGTAAGTAATTTATTTTTGGTTCCTTCATAGCCATCATTTTTCGTTCATCTCTTCTTCCTCCCGTCTTCTTTAGAATGTTGAAAGAAAATCCACTACCTAAATTAATCGTCTTAGCACAATTTGTTGAGGAATATCATCAAGAGAAGAATAACGGAAAAGAAGCAGAAGCAGAAGCAGAAGATACTCTTCACCATTGGATGAAATCTATAGCAAATGCAAAGAATCTAACAGAAGCAAAAGAGATTTATCGTATTCATCCAACGATTTCTATTGTCAGAGAATCAATCTTACGTAATTCAGAAATTTTGAGAAAATCAATACCAACATTAAACAATGCCATTATAGATTGGAAAAATTTACCTATTACAGAACGAAAAGGGAAAAAATTATTAGATAGTTTCTTACCTCTCTTAGTTCGGAAGTAATAATTAGAAGAAAGTTATCATTTCGATGTTAATTATACCCAACAAAAGAAACACAACAAAACAAAAAAAAAAGCAATGCAAAGTATTGAACAATGCGAGGATAGAAGAACTAAATACATAAAACACTTCCTATATAATAACAAAAATGAAAGTATTTTACAAGTCATTATCATCTAAATTATGAAGTCCTTCCACGTTATCATAATCATCTTCTTCATTCTCTTCAAATCCACCTCCTCCTACATCTCCACCAATATCACTGGAACTGTCGCCACCTGCTGTCCTTCTCTCTTGTGAATTTTGCTTTTTCAATGAAATTGGTGCAGAAAGTTCTTCTTCTAAATCATCTAATTCAAGAGGATCATCACGTTCTCCGCCTCCACCAAAGTCATCCTCTTCCTCATTATTCTCACTTTCATCAATGTCAGGTTCTCCTTCCACTAATCCTGCCTCAAGCATTTCTTCATATAATAACTCTGCAATAGAAGGGTTTGTAAAGAATAATTTCCTTAAATCACTTGGAACGAGTCGACGATCTTCAAATTCTTCATAATCTGATATCATAATACGAATAATTCGATCATTCTTTGTTTTAATTAGAAAATTATCACTTTGTTCAACATTATCATCAGCAATATGCAATAATTTATCGCGGGTTAATTCATCCAGTTCTTTGCTTTTCCCAGTAGAATCTTTCTGAACTCCTTTCTTATTAGGAGAAGGTGACATTGTTGAAAAGTCATTATCAGACTTTCCTGAAGCTGTGCGACCTCGCGTTGATTTTCCTTTGCTCGATGAACCCAATAGATTTGAGAGAGTGGTTGGAAGTGGAGGGGGTGAAGGAGGGGCAGGTGGAGCCATAGCAGAGACATGAGTAGGATTTGGCTATAAAAGAGATTAGAAGATAAAGTTAGAAGATAAAAAATCAACTTACAGCAACTAAAGGACTAAGATAGTCATGGTAATCATCCTTCGTCCAAGCTGCAATAAATCGATCATTCAGAAGCTGCGTGCCACGCAATAGAGCTCCTTTATAAGTGTTAAATCCACCTCCTTGCATTGTCCCGTATCCACTCATATGATCTTGCACTGATGATTGAAAATGGCGCCAGATTGCTAAGAAAAGTCCTTTAATTTTAATCTCGGTAGTTAGCTAAGGAGCAAATATCGTAAGCCACATTAGACAGAAAGGAAAACAACAGGATACTTACGCCTTTCTTATCTTGGAACGCTACCAACGCACACCGAACTAGACACTATTTAATAAAAGAATGATATGAAATCAGAAACCATTACTACAAGATGTTGATGAAAGGTTTTATGAAAGGTTTTACCTCCCAAAACTCTTTAAAATCAATTCTTCGCAAACTTGGAGTGAAATTCTGGAAATAAATCACTGTTAAGTAAATATCCCCTAAATCTAATGTAGTTATTCCTAACCTAATAAAAGAATCAAACTTAGAGAGACGCTGTTCGATCATGAATGAACTTACCCTGTCACTAATCCGAAATCATTCGAAAAACGAATAAAATCGGCAAAACACATCTTATTAGCAGTCGTTAATTCACGATAAGCCTTTAACTTAGCTTCTTCAATTAACTCCACTTCATTATCAAATACATCCACTGTATGAGCAGTCGATCGAAGCATATTATGACCTTTCTTACGAAGGTCAGAAGAAGTTGTGTAGAATTTATAAATTTCATGTAATGCTTCTTCGTAATACTTAAATAATGCGTCAATTTGTGGTTGCTTTAATAACAGTGCAACTGTTACTGGTTTTCTTCTCGTCGCAAGAGGTAAGACATTGTCCATTAGAAGTTGTTGCATTGCTTCTTCCTTGTTCCCACAGGAGGGATAACATTTCCGAGCTATCCGGATCAAGCATGAAAGAAATCCGTCAAAATCTATCTTGTCTACTTTTTCTTTAGTATATTTTGATGATTGTTGCTAAAGAATTCAAGATAAAGCGCAGAAGGTGAAAGAAGAGAGGGATTACCTTTTCAGGACTTTTTATAGCTGCTGTATAAATCAACTGAAGCTCTGCCTGCGTTAGAGCCTTTTCTGTCATAGTATTATCCATTGCCATGATATCCTTACAGAATTTAACCAATCCCATCATATGCAATCTTGAAGGATCTTTTGGATTCCCGTTCAAGGAATAATAAGTGAAAATATTCCACAATATTTCCTCTATTGCCACCATACTCAAGAATTAATAAATAAACTAAAATAAACGATCAATAATCCTTTAGAGATTGTCGAAAAGTTCTCCAAAATTTGAGTGAAAGGCCAGTCAAAGGTCCAACTAATCAAAAAGAAAATCTTCACAACAATAACGGAAATCGGTAAGTCGGTAAAACCTGCTCTTGGTCTTTTTCTTCGATGTCGCTAAACAATACATGGGAGAAAAGCTTATCGATAAAAGTCCAAAAGCGAAACGATTGCCCACAAGCCCGAAGGCAAGTGGCCCTAGTTGGGTGTGAGACTTGATCGTTACTCAACAGAGAGGGCAGTTAAATTAGCATCGGAGACTGAGTCAACGTCAAAGCTGTTTCATATAAGGGGAAAGCTATTGCAAGTAGTCATTTTCCAGTTACCTTGCACTCTTGAGTCGAACTTTGTGAAGGGAGATAAAGAGATCAAGGAAAGAATATCAATGCTATAAGTTCGATCGAGATTTTTTCTTTTGTTTTCTACTAGATCTGCGAACTATTCTCTCTTTCATACTTTTTCCTTTCTTGAATATTAAATTCATTGAAGATTCTTTGAATAGTTTCCTTTTTGTTTGAATATTCTTTGATCTATTCGCCTACGTTGATATCTATTACAGTTATGTTACTCTCACCTCATTCAGCAAAAATACACCCCGATTTTGGTGGTGGCGGAGGGAATGGTAACAATTCAAACCGAAGTAAAGGATCCGCGAGTCCTCATACAGAACTGGACACAGAAGGAGAAACTCCTTCCCCGACAAGACACAACCCACCTGCAACCGAGTTTCACTCCAACGATCAACCAAGAGCACAAGTCATGAGAAAATCCACTTTTCGAAATCGTGGTTCTGCAAAAATGTCCTTTGTTAGTCAAAATTCAGCTTCTGGTTCAGCATCACAATCAGTAGAAACATTAATCAATTTTCTGACATCGAATATTGATCAAATTACCAAAGATCGTGAATATTTACATAAATTTGAAGAATTATCAGCTGAAGTATTATCAACTGCACATGATGCAGAATTACAACGTATCATAAAATCACATGGTTGGACAGGTTCACGTTATCGTTCATCAGAAGATACACCATTAGAAGCACAATCATTATTACAAGCATTATCAAATCTTTATTTAAGGAATAAAGTGAACAGTTATACAAATCGTATTAGTAATTTATTTGGTTTAGGTGATGAAAAAGGTGCTGATGATATTTTTTCTTTTTGTCCTGATATTTTATTAACCGCATTAAAAGAAATTGAAGTACAAGGAAAACATAATAATAAAATATTATCTGATTCTTTAACATCTTTTTCTTTTACTGGTGCTTGTATGTTAGCTGATATTTCTGGATTTTCTAAATTTTCAGGTGCGATGTGTTCGAAGGGTGTTAGTGGATTAGATGAATTAAGAGAAGCAACCAATGGTTTTCTTGGACATATTGTGAAGATTGTTTATGAGTATCATGGTGATGGTGAGGACTATTAATATTTTCTTTTATCTTTTCTTGTAATCCTTCTTCAATAGTGATTGCTTTCGCTGGTGATGCTTTGATTTGCGTGTTTCAAGATATGTCCGATTCTGATTGGTCGAACGATGACAAAATTCTAAAACAGAATTGCTGCTATCGCGCTCTTCAATGCGCTTCTGTTCTCAGAACATATCAAACGAAGCAGCTATCATCTCACTTGGGTGTTAGTTATGGCGATATGAAGTTAGCACTGCTAGGAGGATTGAACGACCAATGGGCCTATCTCCTCAACGGGGAATGTGTCTCCGAGCTTGCTGATTGCATTAATGCGGCAGGCCCGAAGGAAGTATGTGCTACAAAAGCTTGCTATCAATATGCGCTTCAAGGAATCCAAGAGTTGAAAGAATATATTGAAGAAATGAAAGACACAACTATGAAGCCAGTCATTCTGAGCGTCAGTGGCTCCGATGAAACCAATCAAAACATCACAGAAAAAGTTTATATTCGAATTAAACCATGTAAAGATGCCGAGTGTATATTAATTGAGAGTATTGAAAATACCGCCCCTACTGTGGATGGCACTGAATCGATAAAAGCAGCAGCAAGGAAAATGTCAGTTCTGATGAAGAAGCAAGTAACATCGCGTATCTTAGATTTGAATGTTATTCAAGCGAGACAACAAGAACTGCTCAAAGCCGCTGCTTTATTTGTCCCTCGACCTGTCTTAGCAGCAGTTAATTCTGAATCTTTAGAGCACATTGGTGAATTACGTCAAGTTACGACCATGTTTCTTTCTTTAGATTCTTATTCACCTGTCAAACATCGTGATCCTACATCTTTGCAAGCCTTTTTCATCATGGCGCAAAAGGTACTATTCGAAGCTGGTGGTTTTTTGCGTCAGTTCCTTGTTGATGATAAAGGTTGCGTGTTTATTGCGATGTGGGGTATGCCTTCTTTTACTTATGCCAACAATTGTTCAAGAGCGCTATTCTGTGCAGTATCAATAGCTATGCAGGCGTCACAATTAGATCATTATTGCTCGATTGGAATAACGACAGGAAATATTTTTTGTGGTTCAGTCGGAGCTCCAGAAAGAAGAGATTATGCCGGCATTGGAAATGAGGTAAACTTGGCTGCGCGGTTAATGTCGAAAGCTCATGGGAGAGTACTGATTGATAAAAGCACTTACACCAATTTGAACCAATCTACACGAGCATTGCTGATTGCTGCTGAGGAAATGAAGTTAAAAGGCATGGAACAGCCGATTACCCCTTATCAATACAACTCAGATGTGATTCCTCGTGTTGCGGCATTAGATGAAAGTCCCGGATTTAGTACAATTCTACGAAAACAAGTGAAAGCTATCTTGTCCGGTCAGATGGATAAAATTACGAATAGTGATTCAATGGTGACTACTTCGTCTCCTGCTGCCGGAGATCTGAGAAATGTTTATTTTACGATTATTTTAGGTATGCCAGGTACCGGTAAATCAACTGCAGCCGAGTACTTTCGCCACGGTTTGAGGAAAAGAAACATCCCGTGTATTCTTATCCAAGCTAGACCAGGTCATGAGGGTGTTCCATATGGACTCATGAGAGAATTATTTTTAGAATTAGTTGGTGAGGATAATTTTCTGACAGAATCACAGCAAAGAAAGAAAATAAAGTATTTAATTGATCAAGCATATCCAAATGCACCAGATGAAGAAAAGAGAAGAGCGAAACAATCGTTACAACTCCTATTAGGTGTTGAATGGGGGGATTCGGAGAATAGTTTCCATCGACATAGCCACAATCAGAGCGGTCGAGAGTTTGGGCATTCTCATCAAAATCGTTTGGTCGTTAGCCATGAGGAAGACGACTCAGAATCCACTGGCCTGTCAAACGGAAATCATTCGGATCGAGAAGACATTTCACCGAAAACACCAATTAGAGTTGCCTCCCCTCGTACCGACCTAATTCCCAACAATAAAATCAATAACAAGGATGCCATTGCCGCCGCCCTTGCAAATGTAGCCGGTGCTACTTCGCCTCAGGGTACGCTTTCACCGAAAAACAGCATTATTGCGCCACTTTCATCTGGAAACAGCACCGTAGCACCAATATCCAATACCGCCTCTGAGAAAGAAACACTAAATAATATGTTGGAGAATTATGAAACAACAATGAGTCGTCCTGTGGGTGACATGACGTTTTATAAGGTTGTGAGTGTTCTTCTTCGAAATCAGCGATCTGCAATTATCATTGAAGATGCTCACTTTTGTGATGAGTTATCTTGGAATGAATTACATCTCTTGCTAATTGGAAATGAGCTGAACCTTGTTGTCTTACTGACAATGAGGTCTAACAATGTCGGTAAAGCTAATGCTGATAACGGCGCGTTCAGCGGAAATGGTGCAAGCTTTGAGGATTCTAAGAGTACTACAGGAAACGGCCGAAGAGGCTCGGTTTTATCACGAGCAGCAGAGGGAGGATATTCTAATACAGGGGTTCAAGATCCTGATGGCACGACGCGCTTTGGTTTAAAATCCCAAACGTCAGCAGCCTATCTTTCAATATTAGGCCACGAAAATTCAACAGTCATAGAAATGAATTCGTTATCAGAATCGGAAGTCAAAGAAATCCTCTTACATACTTTAAAGGTGGATACAATATCCGTTGATTTAGTAAAATTAGTACTCGATGTTTCATCTGGAAATGCTTTTTGGTGTAAAGCTATCGCAAATTTTATCAATGAACGTGGTGTAAAAGAATTAGAAAAAGCAACTGAAGGTGGCGATGCTTCACGTCAAAATTCTTTGAAACAATTAATTATTTTAAGAATGGAGAAATTAGTGATCGACACACAGTTAGTATTAAAACATGCATCCATCCTTGGTGATGAATTTAGTGAAAATATGTTAGAATCTGTTATACCTGAGAAACTAAAACCTGTGTTATCTGAATCATTAGATTCATTAGTTGAACATGGTTTTATTTTATGTATTGAAGAATATCCTCAATTAATTTTTGGATTTCAAAATCAATTAATTCGACAAACTGTATATGAACTCACTCCACCCAGGTAAATGTCATCATTTGTATTAAGTTTATTCCACACACTTTGACCTGAAATGTGTAATAGGGATGCTGCACATACACATCTTGCAGCAGCAAGGTTCATAGAACAAGAATACGTAAAGAATCTTCGTCCATTCTACCCGAGGTTCGTCTTATATTATTTTGCGTTGCAGGCTTTTTTCTCACATGTTTTCCCCTGTAGTTTGGCGCATCATTATCAACATAGCCATGGACAACGGGCATTGGCATTCAAATACAAGGTAAAAGCAGCAGACCAAGCGATAAGTCGGGGTGCTTTTACAGACGGTCTGCGGTTTGCCGCGTCAGCTTCCAAGCTAGCACTCACAAAAGAAGAATTAAGAGTATTATTAATGGTAATTTCTCGTGCTTTGCGAGATATTAACGCGGCGCAAGATAACTCTATCTCAGTGAGGAGAAAATCCATGTCGTTTAATGCTTCTAATGATATGGAGCAGTTTCATCATCGTATTACAAATTACCTGCAACTCAAAATTAGTACTGAGGCAGCATTAGAACGATTAGGTAAGGATAAAGCGACCCCGGCGGAGGTTACTCCAGGCAATCGCAATCGCTTAGTAATCCAAAAACAACCAAGCGCTAGATTAACGTGGCAGCCATCGTATGTGGTATCGCGATTGAATGAAGATAGTTCGTCTGATGAAGAAGAAGATGAAGATCCGAAGAAAAAGTCACTTTTATCCAACTGCGTTATCACATAGCGAATGTGATGCCTTTGATTGTGGATGCGATGGATGTGATGCCTTGTGTCTGTTATTATTTCCTGTACGTATATTTATTTTCATTTCATCTGTATTAGGTGCATTGGACCAATTTACGTTGTGTGAATGTCAGTATGGTGTTATTATTGTTCCAAGTTGGATAGACGATGTAGCATAAGATTGAAGACTTAGGCTAAAGATATGCGTGACTTTTCAAAGGGAAGTGAGAAATAAATAAAGGAAAAGTTAGAATAAATAAAGAAACAAAATGAAAAAAGAGATTCGATACTTTAAAAACAGTATGATGAAGACGAATAAAATGGATTGGTATTTCCCTCTTTTCTTCTCTTATGTTTTGTTCTTTTGTTTTTCCCCATATTCTTTTCTTTCTTTCTTTGTTTTTATTTCTTCTCCTTTTTCTTCTATCATTGGTTATTTTCTTTTTCTTTTTCTTTTCTTTCTCTCTTTCCTCTTCATTAAAAAAAGAAAATCACCAATTATGATTATTATTTCGAGACTTGTTGTAGGATAATTTTTGCTTTCTTTTCTAATTAAAATTTTCGTTTTCGAAAGTTCAGTTGAAAGATTACTCTCCTTCTATTGAATTGAGAAGTCCATTAATGGTGTTTAAGGCATAAAATGATGTTTCATTTAGATCGGTAGAATACTGGTATACCGATAATTTTGAATTGATTTTTTGGAGTTTTGATTGATTTGGAAGATGGAGGCAATTCCAATCCAATTTGAACCACACTTTCATACTTTGACAGACTCTGGAAGATCTCACTTTGTTCGTAAGTAGTTTGTGATTGTTATTTTTGCTCTTTCTCAATGTCGTATTGTAGGACCTGTTGATGCAATTGCTGAGTTTGTAGATAACTCGATTCAAGCTTGTCGTGATGTAAAACTTGAAAGAAAAATTGATTTAAAGTTTTTCTATGATCCATCAGATTTAGGAAGTAGTTTCTTTGTCATCTTTGACAATGGTTGTGGATTGAATGTGGAAGAAATCCAAGCATTTGCAACCTTCTCCCTTGACAAAAAGACTCGTGGTCAAGCACCGACTGATGAGAAGGATACTTCTTTTATCTCAAAGTTTGGAGTAGGATCCAAGCAAGCTGGTTTCTTTCTTGGTGATCGAATCACGGTGGTTAGCAAGAAGAAAGACGATGAACTGATTTATAAGTTTCATTTAGATGCAGAAAGATTTCAGCATAAGTATCAATCAAAAGAAAACGTCTACTATGATCATGTCATGAGATATAATGCAAATTCTATTCAAGAACGGAAACAGGAAAATGAATTATTCGTTGATGAAGTCGAAGCTACGTCTTACATGTTAACCGAACATGTTTATCAACATATTGAAGAAAATAAACAACAATTTGCAATTTTTATTATAAAATTACGTCCTGAAATTCGTCAAAAGTTGCTACAAAAGAGAATATTTGTCTCAGCGAGGCCAGTTCCTTCTTTAACACAACTTCCTCTTACTATGACACAAGGCGTTAGCTCTTCTGATTCCCCGCCTTTAATCGATTCAGCTTCTACAACCAATACAGAAAGCGAGTTAATGAAGGAGTTAGGCGATGTTTATTATTTTCATTTACATCCTGATCACCATTATGATAAATTGGAGAAATTGTTCCCTAAAAGTGCTAATAATACCTGTAGGCGACAGAAGATCAGACACACTAGCTCCGATTCATCAGAATTACCTCCATTACTCCTGACTTATCGAGAGTTTGATGGAAATCATTTAATTGTTGAAGGAAATATTAATAATACCAATAATTGCTTTATTTCACAATGTTTAAAAAGAGCGGAGGATGTTTTCGGCTTTGAATTAAGTATTCCTGACGTATCTGCTCTTTCCTCAAGTTCTTTACCTCAAGCAAGTTTCGGTGGAGGTGCGAATTTTACACAGAAAGGAACAACGCAACAGTCACAGTTTAGCTCTTCAGACAGTCCCTCCTTTACTTTACATGGGTATATTTTATACTTCCCTGTAGTGAATGGTGTGGAAAGCATTCCACAGTTTTCTTCTTCGACTTCCCAGGCTCCAGCTACACCATCAAACATGCGTATGACCCAGCATCAACAGCTAATGATACAGCAACAGGAGAATGAGAACTCTCAACAATCAGTGGGGCTTACGAATCAGAGCTTCCGAGTCTTTTGGGTGAATCGCCTTGTACCAGAGGCTGTTGTCGATCGATTAAACTTTTTTCCAGCAAGAGAAATTATGAAAATGGACGACCATAATATGATTGAAAAGAATTGGAAACAAAGAATTGTTTGTTTTTTATTCTTACATTGGGATTTTCCTTATATATCAAATAATAAGTTAAAGATTTGTTTAGAACCAAATTTATGGATTAATCATACCGGTACGAAAGCAGAACATCCAAGAGGAGCACCAGAAAAATTTAAGAAATGGATAAAAGATTGTTATAAACAATATGATAAAGAATTTATCTTTTCTAATCGTTTATTAGAAGAAGAAGATGCATTACAACGATTAAATCCTAGAGCTGCTCAGTTTTCACGATTTGGTACAGTTATTTTAAGAGTTAATGAAGAAGATGGAATGTTAGAAATTAATCAAGGTGAAGATATTAAATGGTATATTAAAGATTGTTTGTTTATCGGAAAGGTATTATATTTTTCGATTCACAAGTCTTTACCTCGTGTTGAACATTCTTATTCGGGGATGGGAGACTTTACTTATCAACGTCTTCCAATCGAGACTTATGGTGAGACAGAGTATGTTGCATCATTAGATTGTCTTGATATTAATGATTTCCGCCCAAAGAAACCAGATTATGCTAAATTAGAGAAAATTACTAGTGTAAAGGTATTTCTCTTTCAAGAAGTTGGAAGTACTCCAGAAGAACTTTTCGAAGATTCTCAGGTTACAGCAGGAGTTAAATATTACAAAATGGGGATTCAAATCCTTAATAATAATGGGATGCCAATGATTTCTCTACCTCAAATGAGAGAATCACAAAGAAATAAAGATAATCGTTATTATGTTAATTTAGCAACTAATAATCATGTCATTGGTGAAACTAGTGAATTATATCAATATGATGAATTAAAGAGAGAGGATATGAAGGTTCTTGGAAGTAGTTTAAAGGATAAATCAATTTATGGTCGATGCTATTTTAGTTTTTATGAGATTACTTTCCATCAAGTCGGAAAGATTCTTTTGAATATTACAGTGAAGCTTCCAGATGGACATAAAACACCGGTCTTTACTCAGCGAATCACGATTATGAATACCGCACCAATTATTGAAAATGTTCGAATTACAAATTTGAAGCGACTTGAAAGTACTGTTTTGACGCTCGGAGATTATTTACCTTCATTTGGTGTGCAACTGCTTGATTTTGAAGAGAATCCGTCTCCGTACTCGGGATCGTTGAAAGTTATGATTACTTCCGTAAATGAGGATCATGTTATGGTCACCAAAAATCCCAAAAGTTCTGCAGATATTCTCGATCTAACCGATCAGCATCAATTTGAGGTAGAAACGGATATTTGGCAACCACTTCCAACTAAGAATACTGTGTTATTCAATAAAGAAGAGTATATTAGGAATAAACAATTTACTTTCAAGTTACAATTATTACAACCATTAGGGAATGAACCCTCAGCTTCTGGCTCCAAGAAGGCAGCAAAGAAATATCAATTAATTGGCCAGGATCTTTTCTTTACTTTGACGATCCGTCCAGGCCTTCCATCTGCTCTAACTTTATTATACCCTCAAGAAACGACACTACTTTTGAAAAATTATGAGATTATTGAAAGATTGGTCTTAGGATGTGTTGATGAATGGGGAAATAGAACGAATCCGATGATTTTAGAAGAGTTTGTAAGTAATTTATCTGGCGAATTTATTGAAGAAGAAAAAGATTGGCAGCTGATTTTAGGCGAAGCTCCTTTACAAGATATCGAAGATACTCGAGTAGCATATGAAAACGACTCTGGCTGCTTTGAAATTACCTCTTTGCAATGTTGTTACAACGGTACTATTCCTTTTGAAGGAAAGAAGGTGCATCAAGACATTAGTATTTCGTCAGAGAAGTATGAACAATATTTAAAGAGAGTTCGTGAACTAAGGATCCCGATTAAAATATTCCCACGTTTTATTCCATCAAAATTGATTGTTCATCATCAAAATCAGATAATTAGCGAATTGGAACAGGCAATATCTGTTCAACCAGGTGATGTTTTGAGTGAAATGGTTTTCCAAATACTGACTGAAGATGGAAAACCTTTAGCAGAAGAAGAATACCAAAATTTAATTCAAGAAGGAAAATCAAATCATTCATGGATTAATTGTTCGTGGGTGAATCTACCTGGTGCTTCTGGCTTTAGGAGTAAGAAGAAGAAATACCCTCCATTACCTGAGGATCGTCATCTTCCGAGTATTACCATTCCTACTCGCTTATTAAATACTTCCTCTGCTATCGATTATAGTGTGGAAGTTTCTTGCAACGGAATATTATTAAAGGCGGAATTTTCAGTGAGTATTGAGGCTGAGGATGCTACCGCTTGGAACATCGTTTACGACAGTCATGCGAGTGCAACCCTTAGCCAGCAAGCTGGAACTTCTGCCAATTCGACCCCTTTTCAAGGAATCTTGTTGAGAAACAACGATTATCAAGACTTCTTTCGAAAGGTTTTGGGTATGTGTCTCGTCGATCGCTTCGGTAACGGGATTCAATCTAAAAGATTTTTAGCTGGGTTATCTCCTCCGATCCTTTCGATTTTGCGCGTCCATCCTCCGCCTCCTACTCAAGAGGACGAGGAAGAAAACACCGCGCGAATGGAAGTTGATGATCGAGAGGAATTGTGTAATCTTCGAAGTATTTTAGGGGCGATTGTTCCTCCTAAATTCCACATAGCCTCAAGCCAAAGGTCAGAGGCCTTTACTTCCCAAGTGAATCAAGATGAATTAGATGTAGGAGACCCTGATAGTTTGTATGGTTTTATTTTGCCGAAAGAAGAAGTTATGAAGAAACTTCAGTTGCAACTACCTATTGGAACTCGATTAATTCTTAAAGCGCATGATGTTGACTCCCGTTATGACACTTGTGAAATAAATGCCACTATTATCGCGGGATATCCAGCTTTTATGGCAATTGCTTGCCCTGCGTTATCGACTGAAGCACATCCAACGACGTCATTAAAGGTGGAAATATCTCGCTACACAAAATTAACTGATTTACGGATTTTCTTATTTGATATCCCAAATATGACGGAAGAACAGTTACAGAAGTTCGATCTCCATCAATATCCTCATGATAATCCTTACAAACCTGATTTTACAAATATTCGAAACGTGACCGTAGAAATCTATGAGTCTTACTCAAGAAAGAGGATCTATCAAAAGAAAAATTGCAATCAAGCTGCTGAAATCTTTATTCCTTCAATTAAATATGATTTTAATCAAATTGATGAAATCATTCAATCACTTTCTCCAGGCAGTCAGTCAAAGCTATCGGATAAGAAGAGTAAGGGCAAGAATAAAAAGAAGAAAATAAATTCGCAGAGTGATGAACTTTTTCCTGACAGCGAAGAAGAGGAAACCGGAGAAAATGAGGAAGTGATTAAACAAGAGCACGATTCTTTACAGATTCGTCGGTTTAAACATTTCCTCACGCAAGGAATCCTTTGCTTTGAAGTTCAACTCTCATTTCAAGTCGATGAAGGTATTGGGCGAGAAAAGTGGATCACCATGCCAGCCGCAGAGCTTTTAACCAAAGTCATTCACATGAACAATGTTACTTCTTTATCTCTTGTAACAGTTCAAAAAACCTCTGAAATGGATGAAGACGAAACAACGGATGTTCTAAATACGGCTGAAGCATGGTTCGAGGAGGAAGTGACCGATTTAAGAGGGGGGATTTATCATTTAAGCTATACCGCCGGATCTTTCCCAGATAGCTTATTTGTGAAATTTCATACTGATGATGAAGCCTTTCTCTGTCCAGAACTTGATCAAGTTACCATTGAAGTTATTAAAATGCCTCTCCCTGCTGAAAAATCGAAGAAAAGCTCGAGTAGCGCCTCTGAGGGCAGGGAGGTGTTATCCGCTCAAGCAGTCTTTGATATCTCGATAAAAGAGCTGCCTGGAAGTAAAGGAATCCTCCTCGTTCCGAAAACTGATTTCTGGTCATCTCATACTGCTTGCCGATATTCTTGCAGCCTGAACTATGAAGAGACAAGAGCTGGTATTAAGTCTATCCTTCCTCTAGATCTTCTTCATAAAGATATCTTGTTCAATATTAATATCCAGCCCGGAGAGATTAAAAATCTGGTTCTTGATAAGCATAGCGAATTAGCATTTGAAAAGTTATCGTTAATGATGAACAAGCACTCTGAACATCGTTGTTTTGGGGAGAATATCACATTTACTCTCGCTGACTCCTATCTAAATGTCTGTAATATTTATTCGAATTATCAATTACAGTGTTTTATTCAAAAGAAAAAGAAAAAGAAGAAGGGAAATAAAGCAAAGAGGGCGAAAAGGGAATCAGTTGAAGACGATTTAGAAGAGCAAGATGAAGAGGAAGTTGGTGAGAATGATGGCGGGAGGGATGACGAAGAAGCCTCAACAATTAGTAAAAAGCGAAAACATGATCAAGTTAGCCATGAAAGAGAAGATAGTTTTCTAGAAGAAGCGAATGACAATGACTGTGATTTAGTTTTAGAGAATGGTGAAGAGGGAATTGTCAAAGCGAAGATCTTAAATACTTCTCCACAAAAGTTTTGTTTCCCTGTCTTACGGTTTAAATTTGATCCAGGGTATAGTTCCCAACATGAAGATCCGAATAGATTTAAGTACGAGCTTTGCTTTGTTCTTCAGGAAGAAGATGGCGAGACTGGTGACCTCATCACCAGGAGAAAGAAGAAGATTACTTTCCAGTTAATGAATAATCAACATTTGCTGACTAAAAAGAAAGCAATGCAATCCAAATATCAAGAATATTTTCAAATGGTGGAAGAGTATGATTCAATTCGTGAAAAAATACGAAATTGTAATCTTGTTCTTGGAGAAACGACAGAATCTTTGCCACCAGCAATCCTACATATAGAAGATGATATTCCTAAATTAAGAATTTTACTAAGTAAGCGAGAAGAGGAATTAAGATACATGGAGTCGCATTGTACTCAGGCGCGTCGTGTTAGAAAAGCCACAACTGGTGCAGATATGCTGATGAAACTTCACAATCTTGGAGTTACGACTTATAAAGGAATGGTCGTTGACCTTGCTTATGTAGATGACTTGCAGGAGGCGCGAGTCATCTCATGGGCTGCTAAGGAAGTGATTGATGCGGCAGTAGTTCAAACAACTAAGGAGGGAACAGTGCTATATAAAGCAGGTATCCCTACGATGATTATCGATCAAGCTCCGATGTTTCAATTCCAAGACCGCGACGGAAATCGAAGGTATTTGATATTACTTGATTTTTATTTCGTTGCTCAAAATTTTTCCTCTCAGAACGAGGAATGCAAGAGAAAAAGCACAGCGTGAGCTTCCATTGCCAGAAATCAAAGTGAAAAATGATCGAGGGGAGAAATTTGACCCTCCAGGAAATCCTAAATACATTGTAAGTTATGATCTAACCTCTAGGTTGTATTCTTTTCTCATCTTTCTCTCAAGATCAATATTTTGAAGTTTGATCATGATAAAGAAGATCTTCGTGATGGTTTATTCTTCAATATCTTCCAGAAAGCTATTTTATTTGATGATTTAGATAAAGCATTAGCATATAGAGAATATTTAGTGAAGAGTGGTCTTCCGATTCCTACCATGTATACTAGACAAGGCGATTTGATTACTTCTAGAGCTTTCCTAAACCCGCGTAATAATGCGAGATGTCCTCGAGATCTTGATTTTGTCTTCGGTGAATCAGATAAATCAAATCAAGAATTGCATTCTCTCAAAGCTGGTAAGATATCAAACTATCGGCCGCATTTTAAGATATTAATGATTTTTCTTTCTGTAGAGATTGAAATGATTAAATCAAGAATAAACCTGATCGAGGATCGTGTGAAATTTAGTCAAGAACTTGCTAAGTTTTCAAATATAGATGAGATTAGAACGGAAATGGAAAAGTTACGCGAGGCAATCAGAGAGCTTTAATATGAGAATGCTTATTGATATTACTGCTTGATCTTTTTTCTTGATTATTGCAAAATTCTTCCTCAATGGTCTCTCTCTTGCTGATTACATCTCAAGAGTGAAGGAGTGCAAACCATGACAAGACGCACACAGTGAGAAAAGTTTTAAAGTAAAACGCTCACAAGCTCTATGATAGTACTCATCTTTGATTTTAAAGCTTACATTAAGAATTGGAGCTCTATGATAGTCGCTCGATTGAAGAGAATTCCTTTTCGGTAGTCTAACGGTATCTACCGACTCCGCGAGAACGTTTTTAATTTCATTATTATTAGTTATTTGATTGTTTTCCTCTTATTAGCCGTCATTGTGCTGATATGATCTCTCCTTTATTGTTATTTTTCTTTCTTTTCATTAATCATGTTCTAAAACCAACATCTTACTTCTTTATTTCTTCAGTGAAAATGAAATATGAGACATTACCAGTGATTGATGCTATGATGGACCCATCTCTTTCGGCATCAACAACACAAGAATTAACCACAGCTTTAAATCAAGGAAAGAAAAATTCATTTAATATCTCAAAGTTTTTTAGATATCCTCCATCTATCGCAGAGTGGCATACAGTGGACACTGCTGCGACCACTGTGTCCATCCTCTCAATGTCTGTGGACCACCACGCTGACAGCCCATGGTATATCCCCTCTCTACATGAAAAATATAGTATTGGGTGGAATCGTACAAGAGAATATGGCTTCAGTACTCGTCCTTATGCCTGTAGTCTGCGGCTTTTCGGAAT
>VFQN01002010.1_pt1 | contig 32491 bp, 23 predicted proteins | sample 3512371 | NCBI WGS metagenome assembly VFQN01 (sample SAMN10412370, study PRJNA504923) | tailings metagenome | isolation source: Replicate 2 from Balatoc abandoned mine | place: Philippines: Itogon, Benguet | collected 2017-08-28 | reverse complement strand
ATTTCAATATTTTTTGTATAACCTTACTGTTATTATATAAAGTTGGCTAATTAAAAACAATAGAACGATTGAAAATCCTCATTCTTTTTTGCAAAAAATAATTGAAATTATTCGTGATAATTCCAATTATTGAAAAAAGAAGTTGTAAACTCAATGAAATCCAGATGGTTTTTTCGATCGTACTAATTTCTGCCGATACTTTTGGTACATCATTTTGAGTTAAGATTAATGAAGAGAAAAGTAGAGTATTAATGGTTAGTAATGTGATATAGTCCATTTCTTACAGAGTTCATTTGTTAGTTCATCGAGTAGTAGTAAAATACTTTCTAAAAAAAGTTCAAGTGTTGATTTTTTTAGTTACTAGACTGAACTTTTAAAAACAGAAATCCAATGGCTAAGCCAAAAAGGGTAATTCCCAAGCATGAGATTGTAGTAATGAGTATTTCTTGCATAGTTTTTTAGATGCGGATAAGATTTTGTTGATGAAAATTTCTTTGTTTTAAAATCCATTTCTTCCCCAAACAACAAGAGCTAAAGAAAACGAAAAGATAAGCAATAAATCTGCCCATCCTAATGTAAGAACATCGACCATACTTTTGTGTAAATACTATTGATTTTATTTTAAAATTTTATTATACTATAATAATTGTTTACCTATTTAAAAAGAATTAAAATTATGTCGACAAATTCAAAAAATTTTCCTTTCACAGCAATTACAGGTCAAGATGAAATGAAACTAGCGTTAATATTGAATGTAATAGATCCTAAAATAGGTGGAGTTATGATCATGGGAGATCGAGGTACAGGAAAATCAACAACCATCAGATCATTAGTCGATCTTTTACCAGAAATTAAAAGAATTAAAAATGATCCTTTTAATACAAATCCTGAAAAATTTTTAGATCTTAACTTGACGACAGAAAATATAAAAACACCAATGGTGGAATTACCTTTAGGGGCTACGGAAGATCGCGTTTGTGGAACCATCAATATCAAACAAATCTTTTCCTCAGGAGATCATTTTTATGAGCCAGGAATTTTAGCAAGAGCTAATCGTGGATTATTATATGTAGATGAAATAAATTTACTAGATGACCATCTAGTTGATATTTTATTGGATTCTGCTGCTTCCGGATGGAATACGGTTGAAAGAGAAGGTGTGTCAATCAAACACCCAGCGCAGTTTATTTTAATAGGTTCTGCCAATCCAGAAGAAGGTGAGCTTCGCCCTCAACTATTAGATCGATTTGGATTATTTGTCGAAATAAAAACCATTAATGAACCAAAATTAAGAATGAAAATTGTGGAAGAAAGGATTGATTTTGAAAAAAATACAGAAAAATGGTATGAGTCTTACTCTTTAGACCAAATATCAATGAAAGAAAAAATTCTCAATGCACAAAATCTCTTAAATCAAGTCATCATTGACCCAGCCTACCAATTAAAAATTTCGGAAATTTGTAGTCAACTAAAAGTAGAAGGAATGAGAGGAGATATTGTTTCCACAAGAGCGGCAAAAGCATTAGCGGCATTTGAAAATCGAAAAGAAGTAACTGTTGAAGATATTAAAAAAATTATTACTTTTTCTTTAAAACATAGGTTAAAAAAAGATCCTACAGATTCATTAAGTTCAACCAATTTAAATAAAAAAATTTTAGAATTAGCGGAAACTCTATTTTCTAGTCTTTAATTCTTTTCATTGATTAATTGGTCAAAAAAGGAGGGAAGGAGAAATAAGCTCAGTAGGAATTGAACCTACACTGTAAACTTAGAAGGTTTATGTCCTATCCTTTAGACGATGAGCTCTAAGCTTTTGTTTTCTACATTGTTTTAAAAGGAAGCAGAAAAAAGACTTCTATCACTGACTGCGTTGGAAATAATACGCTGGGCAATACTGGGATCGAACCAGTGACCCTCTGCTTGTAAGGCAGATGCTCTACCGCTGAGCTAATAACCCAAAGTTTTTCAAAAGAAGAAAAAAGAGCGTTTTTATTTTTTCTCTTTCTATAGTAACATGGTATCATACTATTTTTGAAAGTCAAGATTTTTAATAAAATCTAAAAAAAAATTCTAATATAGTAGTAAAAAAATTTGATGAGAGGTAGGTTTAGAAAAAATTCTAATATAGTAGAAATTTCTAAATTCCCGTAGAACCAAAAACATTATAGAAAATAAAATCATTTTTTCTCTCTAAAATTCATGCAAAATAGTAAAAAAGAAAAAATAGTTGGTATAGATTTAGGAACAACAAACTCGGTAGTTGCCATATTGGAGGGAGCAAATCCAATTATTCTCCCAAATTTTGAAGGATATCGAACAACACCATCAATCGTTGGATATGCACTAGAAGGAGGTAGATTACTGGTTGGTCAAATAGCAAAAAGACAAAATGTTGTCAACCCACTAAATACTTTTTCATCCATTAAAAGATTTATTGGGTGTAAATATGATGATATTTTAAATGAAACCACAAGGGTATCTTATAAGGTAATTAAAGCGAGTGATGGAAATATAAAAGTGTATTGTCCAGTATTGGAGAAAGAATTTAGTCCCGAAGAAATTTCTGCAACGATTTTAAAAAAATTAGTTTCAGATGCAAGTAGTTATCTAAATATACCAATCACGAAAGCGATTATAACGGTACCAGCTTACTTTAATGACTCGCAAAGACTCGCAACTCAAGATGCTGGAAGAATTGCGGGTCTTGAAGTTCTACGAATTTTAAATGAGCCTACCGCAGCGGCCTTAGCTTATGGGTTAGAAAAAAGAGATGACGAAATTATTTTTATTTTTGACCTAGGAGGGGGAACATTTGATGTTTCTGTATTAGAGGTTGGGGATACTGTATTTGAAGTGTTAGCCACTTCTGGAGATACACATTTAGGAGGAGACGATTTCGATCAAGCAATTACTAATTTTATCTTGAAAAAATTTTCAACTGAGTATGGAATAGATTTAAAAAAAGAAAAACAACCTTTACAAAGAATTATTGAAGCATCAGAAACAGCAAAAATTGCTTTATCTACTGCTGAAGTTACAACAATTAATATTCCTTATATTTTTCTTGTGAATAATGAGCCAAAGAGTATTAATTTTGATTTTTCAAAATCAACGTTTGAAAGTTTAACAAAAGAGTTAGTTTTAAGATGTAAAGACCCTGTTTTACAAGCTTTAAAAGATTCAAAAATTCCGGTAAAAGAAATCGATGAAGTCATTTTAGTAGGTGGGTCTACAAGAATACCTGCGGTTAGACATTTAGTAAAATCACTGGTGAAAGAGAACTTAAATCAAAGCGTAAATCCAGATGAAGTTGTTGCTTTAGGAGCAGCTGTTCAAGCTGGAGTTGTTTCAGGCGAAATAAAAGATTTAATTTTACTAGATGTAACGCCATTATCTCTTGGAGTGGAAACACTAGGAGGGATAATGACAAAAGTAATTCCAAGAAATTCATCCATTCCAGTAAGAAGAACAGAAATTTTTTCAACAGGTGCTGACTTTCAAGATGTTGTGGAAATTCACGTATTACAAGGAGAAAGAGATTTTGTTAAATATAATAAAAGTTTAGGAATCTTTAAACTTAGTGGCATTCCAAAAGCTCGTAAAGGCGTTCCACAAATTAATGTAACTTTTGATATTGATACAGATGGATTACTTTCAGTATCTGCTTGTGAAGAATCTTCGGGAATGGAACAATCCATTAAAATTGAAGGTGCGTCTATTTTATCAAGAGAAGAAGTTTCCAAATTGATTAAAGAGTCGCAAGAAACGTCAGTTACCGATAATGGATTTATAAGGCTTTTTGAAATGCTGGAAGCTTTAAAAGAATTAAAAACAGAGCTTAATAATGAATTAATTCTTAAAAAACTTTTAAAGTTTTATTTAAAAAAAATCATTGAAAATAATACAAGAACTCCAGGAATCTCAAACGTTCTAATTTCTAATGTTTACAGTGATTACTCAACTCTTTTAAGGTTTTTATTCAAATATGATTTAGTAAAAAAAAAAGAATAAAAAACTCTAAAATATAATTGTGAAAACAATTATATTTTAGAAATTGTTTAGAAGACTTTATTTCTTAAAAAAGAAAAAAATATTATAAATAGCCCATGAAAATGCAATAAGAAGGGGTAACAAGATTACTAAAAGTTTCATAGTTAGTAAATAAATAGAATATTGTAGTTTATATTATAATTTATTTCCCAAATCATTTTTTTTCCCATTTTTTCATTTTTTTTTTAATTAAAATGCAGATGGAGAGACTTGAACTCTCACGAACTTTTTCACCAGATCCTAAGTCTGGCGCGTCTACCAATTCCGCCACATCCGCAATCTTTTAATATAACCAGTTACTGATTATATTAGAAGAAAAAACAATAGTCCACCTTTTTAGATTATTGTTTTGAAAATTTTTGACCAGCTTTTTTTTTTGATCGAACCCAAAAAAAAGCGGATCTTGTAATAATATCAAAAGGAGCTGGAAATTTTGGATCTTTTTCTAAAAGACCGCAAAGATAAGAATAGAAATAACTGATGAAACTGATTGAAAAGAGAGTAATATAAAAGACACTACTAAACTTTGGTGCCGTAGTGCCTAAAGCTTCTTTACTTGTAAAAAAAATAAGATATTCAAGTAATAGGCGTTGAAAACAATCCATTGAAATTAATAAAAAGATATGAAATTTCACGAAAGTATTAAAAATGATTTCTTTTCTTTGGATAACAATTTGTGTTATAATTAAATGAAGAAAAAAAGTATTATCTGTATTAAATAAAAAATGAATAAGCGGTATATTTAAAATCGTTAAATGTGCCTTTAGAAATTCTAAAAAAATATTAGGGTAAGTATACTCTTTAGATTTTAAAAGAAATAAATCTACAAAATTAAAATAGTAAAAAAAATAGATAACTGTAATTTGCAGTTTTTCAAAAAATTTTTTCGCTTTTGGTGAATTTTCGTAGATCATTTTGAAATTGGCGCAAAAATGTTGAAAAGAAAGAAGTGTATTTTTAATAGTTTTTGCGAAAAAAGAAAAGATTTTCATAAAAAAAACGAACCTTTTTAAAGTTGCTACGATTTATTATACAAAAAAATAGAAAAAAAGACAAACAAAAACGAATTCTATAATACTTTTAAAAATTTTTATGATACAAAAAATAACCAATTTTTTACAGTTTTTAAAAGGAAATACTGGAAAAAACTTACATTTTAAAAATCTTCTGAAAACAATAAAAAATGAGCAGTTTTTATTAACTAGTCTTAGCAATGATGAGTTAACTGACCGAGTAGAAAAATTACGAAAATCGTTAGCATTTTCTCCAAAGAGTGTGGAAACAAAAGAATTTATTAGTAAATGGTTTGCGTTAGTTCAAGAAGTTTCTTTTCGTGAAATTAACTTAAAGCATTATGATAATCAATTATTAGCTGGATTATACTTAACCGAAGGAAAGGTAGTAGAAATGAAAACGGGGGAAGGAAAAACATTAGTCTCCACACTTCCAGTTTCATTAAAAGCTTTAGAAAAAAAAGGTGTTCATGTAGTAACGGTAAATGAATATCTGGCAGAAAGAGATCAAAAATTATTAGGAAAAGTCTATGAAAAATTAGGATTGGTACCGGGACTTATCAAAAATTCATATCCATTCAAAAAAAAAAGAAAAGGATATTATTCCGATATTACTTACGTAAGCAATTCTGAGCTTGTGTTTGATTATTTACGAAATAATTCTGTTTTTACTACTTCTGAAATAATTCAACGACCTTTACATTTTTGCTTAATTGATGAAATTGATTCTATCTTGATTGATGAAAGTAGAGTTCCTCTTATTCTTTCGGAAGAAGAAGAATTAGAAGAAAGTATTTTAGAGAGTATTGTCGCATTATCTACCGCAAAAGCATTTTTACAAAAGCTTGAAAAAGAGACGGACTTTTTGTTGGAGGAGAAAAATAAAAAAATCCTGTTAACAGAAACAGGAAATAAAAAAATTAAAAAATTTTTTAGAATCAAAGATTTTTATACGCTTAATACACCAAGAATTGCCGAAACAATTAACCTACTAAAAGCAAATTATTTTTTTAAAAAAGATCGAGACTATTTAATTCTTAATCAAAAAGTATGTCTAATTGATCCATTTAGTGGACGATTGACTCCTGGAAAAAAATGGGGTGAAGGTCTACAAGAAGCAATAGAATGTAAAGAAAATTTACCAATAAGTTCAAGATCAAAAACAAAACTTTCAATAACTTATCCAAATTTTTTTATGCTTTATCCAAAATGCTCTGGAATGACTGGAACGGCAAAAACTTCTGAAAAAGAGTTTACTGATATTTATCAGCTAAAAGTAAAAGAAATTGAGTCCCGAAAAAAAATCATCCGAAAAGATTTACCAGATTTAATATATTTCACAGAAAAAGCAAAATGGAATGGGGCTATAAAAATTATTAAAAACTGTTTCTTAAAAGGACAGCCAATTTTAATTGGTACCTCGTCAGTTGAAAAATCAGAAATTTTATCTCAATTACTCGAAATTGAAAATCTTTCTCATACTGTTTTAAACGCTCGACCAGAAAATGTTGGACGTGAAAGTGAAATTGTTGGTTTAGCTGGGGAACGATTTTCGATCATCATTGCTACTAATATGGCAGGAAGAGGTACAGATATTCTTTTAGGCGGAAACCCGGTGTTTAAAGCAAAAAAAAGAATTTTGGAATTATTAAGTTTTCATCAAAAAATACCAGTTCTTTCAACCCTTTGTTTTTTACTTTTAAAAGAAAACTATTTTCTAAACCCTTATTCTTATCTGAATGATCTTCAAAATCTGCCCTATTCCTTAGAAACTGCAAAAGAGGAATTAAAGTTTTTTTATAAAATTTTTTATGAAAAATCGGCGAGATTTTGTAATCAAGAAAATAAGCTTGTGAAAAAACTTGGTGGTTTATTTGTATTAGGAACGGAACGAAATGAAACGGCACGATTGGATAACCAATTACGAGGAAGATCAGGACGACAGGGAGATCCAGGTGTTTCCCAAATTATTGTTTCTTTAGAAGATGATTTGATTAGACTTTTTGCTAACCAAAAATCACTATCATTTTATCCAGACAATATGGATATTCCTTTAAAATCTAATTTTTTAACAAAAGCAATTAATCTTTCACAAAAAAGATTAGAAAATTTAAATTATGAAAGTAGAAAAGATCTTAAAAAATATGATGATGTAATTAATACAAAGCGATACCTTTTTTTTAAGCTTCGAACTGCAATTTTAGAAAAAGCCTTTTCATTAAAATTTTCGTTACATCTTCTTAGCCTTTATTATATGCGAAATGAAATGAAAAAAAGAAGAACAATCGAAATTTTATCCAAAAATAAAAAAAGCTTTCCTTTCCTGAATAATTATCTATTTTCTGTAAATCGAAAAGTTGATTTAGAAATGAAAAGCAAATACTTTTCAAAAAAATCAAAAAATTTTTTTAGTCTTTGGAAAACCTGGTGGGCAATGATTGAAATGGATTATTCAAAACATCATTATTTTTTCTCAAAAGGTTTCGAAAAAAAGAAAAAACTAATTGAAAATATTTTAAAAAAAGTTGATGATAGTTGGCAAAATGATATTACCCGAATGGAAAGTTTTAAAGAAACTATTCAACTAAAATCTTATACGGGAACTTATATTGGATTGGATACGCTTTCCGAATATCGACTAATGAATTATATCACTTATTACGAAACCTACGATTCTATTTTAGAAATTTTATATCATTCTAATTTAGATTCTTTCGGTTTCAGTTCTAAAATGATGAAAACATTAATATCTACACTAAAAAATGAACTACTTTTTTCTTCTTAAATTTTTTAACAAATTAAATTTTGCCATTTTTTTGCTATTAATGATTGCACTTATTAGTTCGTTAGGATCATTTATTGAACAAAATGAAACCATTAATTTTTATAAAGAAATGTATCCAAAAAATAAATCTTTTTTTGATTATGATTTTATTTTTTTTTTTAAGCTCAATGAAATTTATACAAACTGGTGGTTTTTAGCGTTGATAAGTTTATTAGTCGTTTCTTTAGTGAGTTGTTCAATTACAACACAATTTCCGATTGTTTCAAACGCAAAGCTTTCTTTGTTTAAAAGAAAAAAATTTTTTAGTTTACCATTTTTTGTAAAAGTAAAAAATAACTATTATTTGAAGGAGCAATTTTTAGTAAAACTTCATAGATCAAACTATCTTTTTTACCAAAAAAAAAGATTTGTTTATAGTTATAAAGGGCTACTAGGAAGAATCAGTCCAATTTTGGTGCATGTAAGCTTAATTAGTTTATTGCTAAGTTCATCTCTAGGAGCTTTTTTAAATATAAAAGCGGAGCAGCTTTATCCAAAGGGAGAAATTTCTCATGTACAAAACTTTTTACAACTAGGAAAATTCGCAAAAATTTCCCCTTGGGTCATACGATGTAATGATTTCTGGATACAATATCATAAACAAAAAATTTTTCAGTTTTATTCAAATTTTTCTTTATTAACAAATTACGGTATAGAAATAAAAGAAAAAACCTTATCTGTTAATAAACCTTTGTTTTTTAAAAATTTAGATATTTATCAAACCGATTGGAACTTATCTGGATTGCGTATTTTTTCTTCGACTACTAACAAAACGTATCAGTATCCATTATTTTTTACAAATATAGAACCAAAAATTTGGATTACTTGGATCAATTTTCAGGAAAAGAATTATACGGTGATTTGTAATCGGTTTTTTTCTGATTATTTTTTGTATGATGAAGCTGGAAATTTTTTAGAAAAAAAAAAAATAGGAAAAGAAATAATGAACAACTCGTTTTTGTTGGAAATAATTTATTCAACCGGACTATTAATCAAAGAAAACCCTACTATTTCATTAGTTTATTTTGCTTTTTTTGGTTTAATGGTTACCACTGTTCTTAGTTATTTTCCCTATAATCAATTATGGTTAACCACAAAATCTACGAATGTCTGGATTGGGGCAATGAGTAATCGAGGAAAGATTGGATTTGAAGTAGAATTAGAAAATTTTTTACGAGATTTTTTTCTCAACAATACTCGAAAAAAAATTTCGAAAAACAAAAAATTTCTTTAAAAAAAATCTATCTTATAATATCTTACATATATAAATTATAAAAAGAAAAAAGCTTATGAGTCATATTGTAAAAATATATGATACATGTATTGGTTGTACACAATGTGTAAGAGCTTGTCCAACAGATGTGTTAGAAATGGTTGTTTGGACTGATTGCCGAGCTGGTCAAATTGCATCAGCACCAAGAACAGAAGATTGTGTTGGATGCAAGCGATGTGAAAGTGCTTGCCCAACAGATTTTTTAAGTGTACGTGTGTATCTTGGCAGTGAAACAAGTAGAAGTATGGGCTTAAGTTATTAAGAAAATATAAAAAAACGATAAAAATAAAAAGTGATATCTCTAGTTCTCCCTAAGCTGGTTTCGAACCAACGACCAATCGGTTAACAGCCGATTGCTCTACCACTGAGCTATTAGGGACTCTAGAGTTCATTTTATTATAGATTTCTTTGAAAATCAACTTCTTTTGCAAATAGAAATTTACGTATAAAAGATTTTAGAATTTTTAATTCACAATCCATCCATAGGTATGTAAACCTTTTGCTAAAAAATTTACTCCTAAATAGCAAACCCAAATGACAAAAAATCCAATCGAACCAATCAAAGAAGATTTTTCATTTTTCCAATTTTTTAAAAGACGTGTATGTAAATAAGTAGCAAAAACTAACCACGTAATCAATGCCCAAGTTTCTTTAGGATCCCAACTCCAATAAGTACCCCAAGCTTCATTTGCCCAAACTGCACCGGAAATGATACCAATTGTCAAGCAGGGAAAGCCAATTCCAATAATTCGGTAACTCCAAATATCAATTGTTTGTAAAAATATGGAAGTGCCTTGAGAAAAAACTAATTTCTCTCCTTTATTTTCAAAGGATCTTTCAACCGATGTTTGGATAAAATTTAACGGTCTTTTTTGATAAAAACTGAAAACTAAATAAAATAATGAAAGCAGTGAACCAACTAGTAGCATACTATAACTAATCATCATAGTACTGACATGCATCATTAGCCAATTTGATTGTAATGATGGAACTAATGGAGATGGTTTTTGAAGTTCAATCGGTAAAAAGGAACAAAATAGTAGTAGAAAAAATTCAATTGGACTTCCAATACATCCAATTAATAGACTTTTTGTTTTTTTTTCAAGAATTAAATGAATCAAAGTTATACTCCAGGTTAAAAAAAGTAATGATTCATATAAATTACTCAACGGAAAATAATTTTGTGTGATCCAACGACTCATTAAAAGAATACTTAAAGAAAAATTCGTAATAAAAATGAAATATTTGCCAACATTCAAAATAGGTAAAAAATTAGGAACTAGCAGATTTTTCCAATAAAACAAACTTGCAAAGCCTACTAAAAAGGTAATATATTTTACCAATTGATAATCAGAAAAAACAAAAGTATTCATGAAAGCAAAAAATGTTAGTATTAAATTCTATAGGAGTATTATAGTTTGAAAATTATTTATGAGATTTTAAAACAAAAAGAAAGTTATACCTTTTATATTTATTATTTTTAAAAAATAAAACCAAAAAAAAAATTATAGAATTATATTAAAAAAATTCTATAAACTTAAATAAAAAATAAATTTTCTTTATTTAAGTTTGTTTATTGTTAAATTTTTTTCATTGCTAAATTTGTCTTATGGTTTTAAAATGGTATAATACGAACATTATAATAAGAAAAAAATATTTATGAGAAGATTATTAAAGGTTTGTGCAAAATGTATTAAAATGGGGTTTAAAGGGTTCAGAGGTATCATTTTTGGTTCTATTTTAAAACCTGTATCAGCAATGGACATGAGGGAATGTACGCTGGAAACCATACAACCATTTCCTCAAAAAAAATTAGTCATTCAGAAAAAATATAAAGTTTCTAATTTTTTAAAAACTCTAGTAAAAAAAGGGTTAAGACTAATTTCTTCTAGTGTCAAGCCCAGAAACAATAACTTCAATCATCAAATAATCTTCAATTTTTCTCAAAAAGAAGAATTTATTGTTCAACCTCCTATTAAAAACTTAGATGTTGAACTTCAGCTAGTAAAAGATTTTCGATGGAAAAGAATTTTTCAAGAAAGAAAATCTCTTTTTTTATCGAATTTCTCTTTTTTAGTTTACAATAGTACTCAATGGTTAAAAAAACTGATTGAGCTTATTCAGAAGCTAAAAAAGAAAAAAAAGTATTTAGCTTGGATTCTCCTGAATATCCTCTTTTTATTAGGAATCATTTTCGGCTTCTATTTTAGAAAATCGATTTTTTCTTTTTTAAAAGAAACTTTTCGAAAAAGAAATCTTAGAAAATACAAAAAAGCTTTTAAAACCTGGAAAAAAAAATTTACTTGGGAAAATTTCCTAAACAAGCTGTTTTATTGGTTTGAAGAAGTAGGAAGTGAGGAGTTTGAATTCATAAACCCCAAAGATCTTACCAAAGGAAGGGAAATCCCTAAAGCACCTTCGGGATATACTGGAACGTACAGTGAAACCCCGTAAGCAAAAGTAAAAAGGGAAAAATTATCTCTAAAATATTTTTCCCTTCATTGCTTTTTTAGAGTGAATATTTTTTTTTTTCACTCTTTCATTCAGAGTATAAATAAATGTAAAAGGAGCAGAGTCGAACCACCATCTGTATAAGTTGCAAATTTCTTTTGCAACTTTTTTAAATACAAATAGTTCCTTTTTTTCAAAAAATATTTATAAATTTGAAAAGAAAAAAAAGCAAAAGTACCAAAAAGGACACTCTGTTTTATTAACCATGTGTCCAAACTTAAGTCGAGTAAATAATTAATCCTTTGCAAAAATGTAAATAAAGACAAATTTGAAAGCTTGTTTACCTCACTTAAAATAATCTTTTTTCCTGAAAGGTGAGTTGCCAATAGAAAGGCTTTGGCAAACTCTGCGCGTTTATCTCTCGCCTTCCAATAACCAAATAATAATTTAAGAAAAAATAAAAATTTGGACCAGTTGTCTCGGTATTGGTTAAAGTTCGAACCTGGAAAAATGCCCTCAATAGCATTATCCATACAAAGGTAAATGCTAAAGAGTTTCCTAATCAGGTCCAACAATTGATCATAAGTTAAGCTAGAAAGATATTCATAAGAGTAATAATCAAGTAATCGATCTACAAGTCTTTTGACTTGTTTGTTAGATAATCCATAATTCATAGTTATAGAAGGTTAAAAAAAAGAATTATTTTTTATTGTTTTTTGATTTATCAACGTATTCGATATAAATCTTTTTAACTAGTTTACTTGCAAAATAGATAAAAAAGAGAAATTGGAACGTTTTTTTGATAGCAAAAGCTTTTGGATTTAATTCTATTAATGCAAAAATAGTCCTCAATTTTTGGAAAATATTCAAATTTGAGAAGGAGGACAAGCCTTCATCTCGAATTTCACCAAAGCGAACAGCATTAGCAAGCTGAGTTGCTTTTAGAATCGTATTAGACATTTCTTCTTTCGAAGGTGTAGGATACATCGGCTTTTGATCTTGATAAAGAGCTTTAAAAATAGCTCCAATGATTGCATAATTTTTGTCATAATTTTCTCCTAAGTTATTTAAATCCGTAAAATTCAAGAGTTTATAAAATGAGAATAAGCTTAAAAAAAATAACCCCTTGTTCTTTTTTAATACAATAAAAAAGTGAGTACCGAGCTTAAGTAAGTGAATCGAAAACTCCATATAAAAAAAAATAGATTCTAAAAAATGTTTGAAGATAATATTACAAGAATTTACTTAAAAATCAAATTTTTTTTACAAAAAAGCTTAATTAAACTAAGCAAAATCTAAAAATTTTGATAGGTATAGTAAAAAAAAAAGGGTGTAAAAAGTAAATTTCAGCATTTTGCTATTTTCCCAAAAAATCCCTCTTTTAGTATCTTTGCCGTAATAACGTTTCACCATCATATTCGGAATGGGATGATGTGGTTCCATTATGCTATGAACACCGAAATTTAAAAAAGAATAAACTTAAAGTAGTAATTTTTAGTAAACCTAAGCTAATATATTTCTATAGTTTCACCAGGTTCCTTTCAAACGATTCGTCTTATCGTTTCTTAAGAGTATTTATCTTGAGGACAGCTTCCCACTTAGATGCTTTCAGCGGTTATCTAAACCATACATAGCTACCCAGCATGTACTTCTGGTGAAATAACTGGTACACTAGCGGTATGTCTTTCTCGGTCCTCTCGTACTAGAGAAAGGCCACTCTCAATACTCCATCGCCCACGCCGGATATGGACCGAACTGTCTCGCGACGTTCTGAACCCAGCTCACGTACCGCTTTAATGGGCGAACAGCCCAACCCTTGGGACGTACTACCGCCCCAGGATGCGATGAGCCGACATCGAGGTGCCAAACCTCCCCGTCGATGTGAACTCTTGGGGGAGATCAGCCTGTTATCCCTAGAGTAACTTTTATCCGTTGAGTGACGTCCTTTCCACACAGAAAACGTCAGATCACTAAGACCGACTTTCGTCTCTGTTTGACTTGTTTGTCTCACAGTTAAGCTTCCTTTTACCTTTGCGCTCTCCAATCAATTTCTATCTGATTTGAGGAAACCTTTGTACGCCTCCGTTACCTTTTAGGAGGCGACCGCCCCAGTCAAACTGCCCACCTGAAACTGTTTTTTCACCGGCTAACGGTTGAAAATGAAGAGGTTCAATCTTCTTAGAGTGGTATCTCAGGATCGACTCTAGCTTTCCCACAAGAAAGCCTTCTTAGTCTCCCACCTATTCTGCGCAAAGAAAATCGAAACTCAATTTCAGGCTACAGTAAAGCTTCATAGGGTCTTACTGTCCTGGCGCAGGTAGTCCGCATCTTCACAGACATTTCTATTTCGCCGAGTCCCTCCTTGAGACAGTTTCCAAATCATTACGCCATTCGTGCGGGTCGGAACTTACCCGACAAGGAATTTCGCTACCTTAGGACCGTTATAGTTACGGCCGCCGTTCACCGGGGCTTCAATCATAAGCTTCAGAAAACTCTTGACTCACTTTTTTAACCTTCCGGCACTGGGCAGGCGTCAGCCCCCATACGTCGTTTTACAACTTAGCGGAGACCTGTGTTTTTGTTAAACAGTTGCTTGGAACTTGATATTTCAGCCCAATGGGCGCTCTTTCTTCCGAAGTTACAGAGCTATTTTGCCGAGTTCCTTAAGGAGGGTTCTCTCGCGCTCCTTAGTATTCTCTACTTCCCCACCTGTGTCGGTTTCTGGTACAGATAATTCGCTATCTTTTCAAAAGAAAAACTTTTCTTGGAAGTATGACATTAGTTACTTTGATTTTTAAAATCTTGTATTGGTATTTCAACTGACAATTTTTAAGCTTCCTTGAACCATAAGGAACTAGTGAATCTTGAATATCAATCTTAATAGCTTAAACCAAAAACCATTCATTGGCTAACTTAGCCTTCTTCGTCATTTTTCTTTCGATTTTTTCTAACAACAGAAAAGAAAAAACGATAGGTATTAGTATGGGAATATTAACCCATTATCCATCAACTACGCTTTTCAGCCTCATCTTAGAACCTGACTAACCCTCTGCGGACGAGCCTTCCAGAGGAAACCTTAGGGTTTCGGAGCAATGGATTCTCACCATTGTTTTCGCTACTCAATCCGACATTCTCACTTCCAGTTCGTCCATAAACACTTTCGTGTTTACTTCATTCTACTGTGGAACGCTCCCCTACCGATATAATTGCTTATATCTCACAGCTTCGGCAAATTACTTAGTCCCAAAAATTTTCGGCGCAAAACTGCTAGACCAGTAAGCTATTACGCACTTTTTAAAGGATTGCTGCTTCTAAGCGAACCTCCTGGTTGTTTTAGCCTTTTCACTTCCTTTTTCACTTAGTAATCATTTAGGGGCCTTAACTGGTGATCTGGGCTGTTTCCCTCTTGACAATGAAGCTTATCCCTCATAGTCTTACTGGTTAATTGTACACATAGTATTCAGAGTTTGCCTCAATAAGGTACCAGTTGTTGTGGCCCCGTTTAAAACAGTGCTTTACCCCTATGCTAAAAGATTAACCGCTGCACCTCAATACATTTCGGGGAGAACCAGCTAGCTCCGCTTTCGATTGGCATTTCACCCCTAACCACACCTCATCCGCTAATTTTTCAACATTAGTCGGTTCGGGCCTCCCCTTAGTGTCACCTAAGTTTCACCCTGGACATGGTTAGATCAAGCGGGTTCGGGTCTATAATTAGTGACTTTCGCTCTATTCAAGCTCGCTTTCACTATGGCTCCAATATCTCTATTTTAACCCGCCACTAACTATAACTCGCCGGAACATTCTTCAACAGGCACGAAGAAATACTGCTAAAAAAGCAGTTTCTTCTGTTTGTAAGCTTGCAATTTCACGTTCTTTTTCAATCCCCTCCCGGGGTTCTTTTTCACCATTCCCTCACGGTACTATTTCGCTATCGGATATCTAGGAATATTTAGTCTTACGAAGTGGTCTTCGTAACTTCATACGGAATTTCTCGTGTTCCATACTACTCAGGAATAAACAAGTCAAAGAAATTGATTTCGGTTACAAGACTATCACTTTCTTGGGTATCGCTTTCCAACGATTTCACCTACCATTGTTCTTTTTTTAATATTTTACCCTATAACCCCATTCCTACTAAAAATGGTTTAGACAATACCTCCCAGTTCGTTCGCCACTACTACGGGAATCGTTTTTACTTTCTTTTCCTCTAGGTACTAAGATGTTTCAGTTCCCTAGGTTGATTTTTTTTCCTTATAGATTCAGAAAAAAATTAGGAAATTTCCGGATCAAAGCTTTCTCCTACTCCCCGAAACTTATCGCAGGTAAATCACGTCCTATTTAACTTCTAGATACCAAGGGATCCGTCACAAGCTTTTAAAGGTCATAAGTTTTTTCATCAAGTTTTTTGTGGAGATAAGCGGGTTCGAACCGCTGACACCTGCCTTGCAAAAGCAATGCTCTACCAACTGAGCTATATCCCCCTTTGGGCTATCCTAGAATCGAACCAGGTACCTCACCCTTATCAGGGGTGCACTCTAACCAATTGAGCTAATAGCCCTTTTGAACTAAACAAACTTTTCTAAAGGTAATCCAGCCGCACCTTCCAGTACAACTACCTTGTTACGACTTCACCTTAGTCACCAATCTCACCTTAAATACCGTAGATACTACAATATCTTAGGGTGTAATCAGCTTCCATGGTGTGACGGGCGGTGTGTACAAGGCCCGAGAACGGATTCACCGCAGTATAGCTGACCTGCGATTACTAGCGATTCCACCTTCATGTAGACGAGTTTCAGTCTACAATCTGAACTAAGGATATATTTAAAGATTAGCTCGTTTTCACAAACTGGCAACTTTTTGTTATATCCATTGTAGCACGTGTGTAGCCCAGGGCGTAAGAGGCATGATGACTTGACGTCATCCTCACCTTCCTCCGATGTATAATCGGCAGTCTTTTTAGAAAATTAACTAAAAACAAGGGTTGCGCTCGTTGCGGGACTTAACCCAACATCTCACGACACGAGCTGACGACAGCCATGCACCACCTGTGTAAGAGGCCGTAGCACGCATTTCTTTCAAAACACTTCTCTTCATGTCAATCCCTGGTAAGGTTCTTCGTGTTGCATCGAATTAAACCACATGCTCCACCGCTTGTGCGGGCCCCCGTCAATTCCTTTGAGTTTCACTCTTGCGAGCATACTTCCCAGGCGGGATACTTAACGCGTTAACTACGACACTGTAAATATTTACAACATCTAGTATCCATGGTTTACTGCTAAGACTACCGGGGTATCTAATCCCGTTTGCTCCCTTAGCTTTCGTCTCTCAGTGTCAGTAATGGCTCAGTAAAGTGCCTTCGCTTTTGGTGTTCCTTCCAATCTCTACGCATTTCACCGCTCCACTGGAAATTCCCTTTACCTCTACCATACTCAAGAAAACTAGTATCTTTTGCGGTTTTTAAGTTGAGCTTAAAGATTTTACAAAAGACTTTGAATTCAACCTACAGACGCTTTACGCCCAATAATTCCGGATAACACTCGCATCCCCTGTCTTACCGCGGCTGCTGGCACAGGGTTAGCCGATGCTTATTCCTCAAATAACGTCAGATCTTCTTCTTTGAGAAAAGAGGTTTACAACCCATAGGCCTTCTTATTCCCTCACGCGGTATTGCTCTGTCAGGCTTTCGCCCATTGCAGAAAATTCCTCACTGCTGCCTCCCGTAGGAGTCTGGACCGTGTCTCAGTTCCAGTGTGGCTGATCATCCTCTCAAATCAGCTACTGATCGTCGCCTTGGTAAGCCTTTCCCTTACCAACTAGCTAATCAGACGCGAGCTTTTTTCTAGGCAAATTTCTTTTTTTAGCTATTTTTTTAATAGAGTTATAGAGTTTTAGCGAATATTTCTATTCGTTATCCTCTACCTAAAAGCAAATTCTCACGCGTTACTCACCCGTTCGCCACTAAAAATTTCTTTTCCGTACGACTTGCATGTGTTAGGCATACCGCCAGCGTTCATCCTGAGCTAGGATCAAACTCTTCCTAAAAATTAAATTAATAATTTCTCCCAATCTATGTAGATTTTTTTTTAATTTAAGTTTGTTTCAGTAATGAAGAAAATTCTAGCAAAAAGATCCTCTTTAGTCAAATTTTTTTGATAAATAAGGAAAAAATTATAATACTTTTTTAAGACAAATGGGCAACTATAGGAAAAAAAATGGAATAAAAAATATTAAAGACTTTCTTAGCTACTTTTGGTTTCAAATACTTTCTCTCAACAATCAACTTTTCTAATAGTTCGAATTTTTGAAGCGATCGATTTCGCTTTTTTACCGCATTTTTTACTTATCTTTTTCTTTTCTATGACAATTAGTATTAATAAAAATACATCAAAGCCAACTGATCTTTTTTCTTTAGTAGATGACTGGCTAAAAAAAGACAGATTTGTATTTGTAGGATGGTCTGGTTTATTATTATTTCCGTGCGCATATTTAGCGCTAGGAGGATGGTTTACTGGAATAACATTTGTTACCTCTTGGTATACCCATGGATTAGCTAGCTCCTTTTTAGAAGGTTGTAATTTTTTAACAGCTGCTGTTTCAACACCAGCTAATAGTATGGGACATTCTTTACTTCTTCTGTGGGGACCAGAAGCGCAAGGAAATTTTTCTGTATGGTTTAAAATTGGAGGACTTTGGACATTTGTTGCCTTACATGGAGCTTTTGCATTAATTGGCTTTTGTTTACGACAATTTGAAATTGCTCGATTAGTAGGAATTCGACCTTACAATGCTTTAGCATTTTCAGCACCAATTGCCATTTTTGTTTCCGTTTTTTTACTTTACCCTTTAGGACAAGCAAGCTGGTTTTTTGCACCAAGTTTTGGTGTTGCAGCAATTTTTCGATTTTTACTCTTTTTACAAGGATTCCATAATTGGACATTAAATCCATTTCATATGATGGGAGTTGCTGGAGTATTAGGAGCTGCTTTATTATGTGCAATTCATGGTGCTACTGTTGAAAATACTCTTTATGAAGATGGAGATGCAGCAAACACATTTAGAGCCTTTACCCCTACTCAATCGGAAGAAACATATTCCATGGTTACAGCCAACAGATTTTGGTCACAAATTTTTGGAGTAGCTTTTTCCAATAAAAGATGGTTACACTTTTTTATGCTATTCGTTCCTGTAACGGGTTTATGGGCAAGTGCGATAGGAATAGTAGGACTTGCATTAAACTTACGAGCCTATGACTTTATTTCGCAAGAGTTACGAGCAGCAGAAGATCCAGAATTTGAAACATTCTATACAAAAAATATTATTTTAAATGAAGGAATAAGATTATGGATGGCTGCACAAGACCAGCCACATGAAAATTATATATTTCCAGAAGAGGTATTACCACGTGGAAACGCGCTTTGATGAATTAAAAATTTATACAAATAAAAATATAGAATCAACTGGATTTGCTTGGTGGGCTGGAAATGCCAGATTAATTAATCTTTCTGGAAAACTATTAGGAGCACATGTAGCCCACGCTGGACTTATTGTTTTTTGGGCTGGAGCGATGACACTTTATGAAGTATCACATTTCATCCCGGAAAAACCTTTATACGATCAAGGATTTATTCTTTTACCTCATTTAGCAACATTAGGATGGGGAGTAAGTGCAGGAGGAGAAATCACGGATACGTTTTCATATTTTGTAATTGGTGTTTTACATTTAATCTCCTCAGCAGTCTTAGGATTCGGAGGAATTTATCACTCTCTTTTTGGGCCTGATACACTAGAAGCAAACGTACCTCTTTTTGGATATGATTGGCGAGATAAAAATAAAATGACTACGATTCTTGGAATTCATTTATGTTTATTAGGAATCGGGTCATTTTTATTAGTTCTAAAAGCCATGTATTTCGGTGGAATTTATGATACCTGGGCACCAGGAGGAGGAGATGTTCGTATTATTAAAAATCCAACAATCAATCCTTTAGTTATCTTTAATTATGTTGTGAAATCACCCTTTGGTGGAGATGGATGGATTGTTTCCATTAATAATTTAGAAGATTTAGTCGGGGGACATATTTGGGTTGGAATTCTTTGTATTGTTGGTGGAATTTGGCATATTTTAACAAAACCCTTTGGATGGGCTAGACGCGCTTTTGTATGGTCAGGAGAAGCTTACTTATCTTATAGTTTAGCTGCCTTAGCTGTAATGGGATTAACGGCATCGATTTTTGTATGGTATAACAATACGGCATATCCTAGCGAATTTTTTGGACCTACAGGACCTGAAGCATCCCAAGCACAGGCCTTTACTTTCTTAATACGTGACCAAAAACTAGGCGCGAATATCGCTTCTGCTCAAGGGCCTACAGGATTAGGAAAATATTTAATGCGCTCACCTAGTGGAGAAATTATCTTCGGAGGAGAAACCATGAGATTTTGGGATCTTAGAGCACCATGGTTAGAACCCCTTAGAGGACCTAATGGATTAGACGTTACAAAAATCAAAGAAGATATTCAACCTTGGCAAGAAAGAAGAGCTGCAGAATATATGACGCATGCCCCTTTAGGCTCATTAAATTCTGTATCTGGAGTTGCTACGGAAATAAATTCGGTAAACTACGTTTCACCACGTTCTTGGTTAACTTGTTCTCACTTTTTTCTAGGATTCTTCTTATTAGTTGGTCACTGGTGGCATTCTGGGCGTGCAAGAGCAGCAGCAGCTGGATTTGAAAAAGGAATTAATCGTGAAACTGAACCTGTTCTTCAATTAAAACCTATTGATTAAAAAGTTATTTTGAGGCTAAAGTTTTTTCAGAAAAAAAATAAACATTGAATTCATTTCTAAAAAGATTTTAAAAAAGCAATAGTTATAAAAAATATATGGTAAAAAACGAAACAAAAGCAGCGGCTCTTGCTTTAACCGGTTTATGCATAGCGGAATGTATTGAGAAAGATTTTCTTTTAAAACCAATTTTCTGTACCGTTTTCTGTGGTCTTAGTACCTATTATACTGGAAAAGGAACATAACCAACTTTAGGAGAGTAAAGTATTTTTTTCATTTTGTAAAACAGGTGTTTTTGGTGAAAAAAGCTTAGTATAACATTGGCTAAGCTTTTTTTGCTTTTTTTATATTCTAAAAAAAAAATCTAAACGATATTTTGACAAATTAGTTAAAAAATATAAGTTTAAAGAAAAAAATTAGCTGAAAAATTTTTAAGATTGAATTGATTAATGCCTGTCAAAAAAGAAGAACTTTACAGGTGTTGGTTTTTAAGATATTGAAGAAACAGTTTGAAGGTGCTTTTAAAATTGTGATTTGTCTTTTAGTTTGTCCTTTTTTTAAACGACTTTTTCAAGGCCAAGCATTTGTGAATTACTTCTTCCTGGAGCTACCATTGGATAACAATTTTCACTATCAATTACGTTAATATCTAATAAAGTACTGATACCTCTATTTTTTTCTTTTAAAAAATAGTTCAATTCAGTTAATTGTTGAATTTTTTTTGCATAAACTCCATAGGCTTTAGCTACTTCTGAAAATGATGGATTTCCAAGCTGCATATAAGAGTTAGAGTAACGATTGGAATAAAAAGACTCCTGCCACTGTCTAACCATACCCTGCCAATTGTTATTAAGAATAAAAATAAAAAATTCCAATTTATATTGATAAATAGTAGCTAGTTCTTGAATATTCATCTGAATACTTGAATCGCCAGTAATACAAATAACCTGTTTTGAAGGATTGATAATTTTCGATCCAATAGCAGCAGGAACTCCAAAACCCATAGTTCCTAATCCTGAGCTTGAAACCCATTGATTTGGCCAAGAATTCAGAAGTTGAGCACTCCACATTTGGTGTTGACCAACGTCTGTCGTAAAAACAGCATCCCTTTGAGTTTTTGCTAAAAAAAGCAATAGTTTTTGCGCACTTAGTTTTGTAGACTCTGCTGAAATTGTTTGGGGCTGATAAGATTTTTTCCATTTTGAAATTCTTTTTAGCCAATTTTTTGTTTGAGAATTTTCCACTAAAAAAGACTTTCTTAAAAATTTCGTATACTCATAAAAAAATTTTTTACTATCTGCCAGAAAACTTAGCTGTGGACATCTATTTTTAGAAATTTCAGCAGGATCTATATCGACATGAACTACTTCCGCTTCTACTGCAAATTCTTCTAACTTTCCAGTCACTCTATCATCAAATCTAGTCCCAATCGCAATTAATAAATCACATTCACTGATTGCGAAATTTGCAGAGGACGTACCATGCATTCCTAGCATTCCCAAACTTAGGTGATCTAATTCGTTATAGGAACCTTTTCCCATAAGTGTAGAAGTTAAGGGAAGTTGAAATAATTTAGCAAAATTGCCCAATAAATTAAGGGAATATGAACGAATAACCCCTCCACCAATATATAATAATGGTTGATAAGATTCTGATAAAAAATTTAAAAATTTTTGAAATTTTGAAGATTTGACTAAGTAATCCATTTTTGCCCAATTTTTATTAATGGATTTTTTTTTGCTTGTATAACTTGAATACGAAATTTCTTCTAAGCCAACATCTTTTGGAATATCAATTAAAACAGGACCTGGTCTTCCATTTTTAGCTAAAAAAAAGGCTTCTGAAATAATATTTGGCAAAAGGTTAAGATCTCGGATGACATAGGAGTGCTTTACGATTGGCAGAGTAATTCCAAAAATATCAGTTTCTTGAAAGGCGTCAGTTCCTAAAAAATTTCTAGTAACTTGCCCAGTAATAATAATCAGAGGAATGGAATCCATTTTTGCCGTTGCAATCCCAGTAACTAAATTTGTAGCACCAGGCCCTGATGTAGCAAAACAAACACCTACCTTTTTACTTGATCTGGAATAAGCATCTGCCGCATGAGCTGCGCATTGTTCATGGCGCACTAAAATATGCTTGACTAATTTTAGCTTTTCCCAATAATATAATTCATCATAAATTGGCAAGATAGCACCTCCTGGATAGCCAAAGATATGCTCCGTTCCATTTTGTAGTAAACAATCGATCAATATATATGACCCATTTTTTTTTTCTAAAGTATTCATCGTTTTAGAGTAATTTTTTTTTAAACTTATCTACTAAATCTAATTTTTTGCACGATAATATATTTGTTTTTTTATTAAATTCTAAAAAAACATGTAAATGTTTACCTTTTTCAGGTTCATCAACATGCTCCTCTTGTGAAACAACATATTTACTAATGTGTGAAAATTTTTCTTGAAGTTGAGACAAAGCTTCAACGGGAGTTAAATCTGTTCTCGAATATGTTAGAAAAAGACAATTTGAATATATTCTAAAATTTTTTGAAGAATATAATGAGTTGTCTTTAATAATTTCTGATTTCATAAGAAAATATTTTTTTTCAGATTCTTGAATATTTAAATTAATATAAAAATTATTTTGTTGAACAAACATTGGTGTGGTAACTTCAACATGAGTTAATCTACGTGTTATAGCTTCATCCTCACACCACTTATTTATTAAATCCATTTTGTTATTAGAAATAATGACTTTTATTAGATCTGATGGAAGATCAACAACTCAGTATAAAACACGAATCGGTGAAGGAAAATCCTTATCCAACAAATGAATTTTTGTTTCACGAGGAATAGAGTTCTAATCCATGATTAACACTTTGTTATCTTCTTTTAAATCTTTTAAAGCATTTAAATTTCGAATTAATAAAGGATTAAAATTTTCTACTAAAGGAATTATCCCCAATATTTTTGAGTCTTTTTCATTATTAAACTATTTAACTAATTCTTTTGGGTAATTCCGATGTTTCTATTTTGAAACGAATTTTTTATGTTTTAATTCTAAAAAGGATTTTAAGTTACTTTTAACTGAATTATACTTTGAAGAACGTAATTCAGGTTTTCTTTGACAAAAGTACTCCATGGTAAACGACAAACCATTTTCTAAACCTATTTTTTATAAACTTAACTCAAACTCCAAATTTGTTTCAAAATTTGCTATAAAATTTCCATGCTTTTTAAAATTCTATTCCTTTTTTTAATCAAAATTAAAAAAAGGAATATACTAATTAAAAATCGGAAAAGGAGTCGCGAGTTTCTTCTAAAAAAAAAGATGGTAATCCTGTTTTGAAGAAGTCAGGTTGTAATTTTTGAAAAAATACTTTGTCTTGAAAAGAATCCTAATTATAGCGTAATCCTTCTGGATTTCCATTTACAGCATAACTTTGAATACTATAATGCTGATTACGACCATGAATTTCTTGGCGTGATAAAAAGAATCCAGGTTCAAATTTTGGTCGATGCACAATAAAGGACATAGAAGTGCTTTCAACTCCACGAACATTTGAAAATCCGTTAATTTTTATATAAGAGTTCGGATGAGCTTTTTTTGCTTCTTTATATTCACTAAAAATGGCTGCAGCACTTGGTACATTAAATAAAGGAAGGCCCCACATTTCCCAATAGCAATTACGAGGATGCGGATCATCGGTATATTCAATGGAAATCGCATAGCCTTGTTTAATACCATATTCAAGTTGTTTTTTAATTTGTTCATCCGTTAAATCTGGAAGTAAAGCAAAATTTCCTTGAGTTATTCTAGTACCCATATCTTGATTTTTTTTTCATCTTGAAAAATACCTTCTTTCTTTTTAAAAGAAATAAAAAGGTCTGATAAACTGATTTTTCCTTAACTAACAGCCTTTTTAAAGGGCTATTTCCTTTTTCAGCTACCTCATCTTAAAAAGGGGATTATGATTTTGACGTTACAGGGGTTGCTTCAAAATCTAAAGTATCTGTCGATGCATATTCAAATGTAATAGATTTCCATAAATCTAAAGCAACTCTTAGTGGTTTACAATTTTTTGCAGCTTCTTTTAGAATTTCTGGCCCATTTTCAAGGTAATTATGTCCTTCGTTTCTTGCTAATAGCATTGCTTCTAAAGCGACACGATTTGCCGTAGCACCTGCTTGTATTCCATCAGGATGACCAATAGTACCTCCACCAAATTGTAAAACAACATCCTCCCCTAGTAAATCAATTAGCTGATGCATTTGACCACAATGAATTCCACCAGAAGCCACCGGCAGACATTTTCTTAGTGATGCCCAATCCATATCAAAAAAGATTCCTAAACTACGATTTTGTTTTAAAGATGGTAATAATAATGTATCATAAAAACCTCTTACTGTTTTTGGATCACCTTCTAATTTTCCAACTACAGTTCCAGCATGAATATGATCTACCCCAGCCATTCTCATCCACTTACAAATAACTCGAAAATTAATTCCATGATTTTTTTGACGAGTATAAGTAGAGTGCCCTGCACGATGTAAGTGAAGAATCATATCATTTTTTCGAGCCCAATGTGCCATACTTTGTATAGCAGTATAGCCAATAACTAAATCAATCATAATAATAACAGATCCTAACTCTCTAGCAAACTCTGCTCGCTCATACATATCTTCCATAGTAGCAGCTGTAACGTTTAAGTAAGAACCTTTGATTGCACCTGTTTTAGCAACGGCTTTGTTAATTCCTTCAATAACATATAAAAATCTTTCACGCCATCTCATGAATGGTTGTGAATTAATATTTTCGTCATCTTTTAAGAAATCTAACCCACCTCGTAAGCCTTCATAAACAACACGACCATAATTTTTCCCAGATAAGCCTAATTTTGGTTTAACTGTAGCTCCTAAAAGAGGTCTTCCAAAAACATCTAATCTTTCACGCTCAACGATAACTCCTGTTGCTGGACCTATAAATGTTTTTAGGTAAGCATATGGAATTCTCATATCTTCAAGTCTTAAACATTTAACAGCTTTAAAACCAAACACATTTCCGATAATAGAAGCTGTTAAATTTGCAATGGAACCTTCTTCAAATAAATCACACTCGTAAGCAATAAATGCAAAATATTCGTTTGGATTATTAGGAACTTGCTCTACAAAATATGCTTTTGCACGGTAAATATCACAAGCTGTTAATAAATCTGTCCATACTACTGTCCATGTAGCCGTAGAAGATTCACCTGCAACAGCAGCAGCAGCTTCAACAGGATCTACACCTTGTTGGGGAGTGATACGAAAAAGACATAAAACGTCTGAATCTTTTACACTATAATTAGCATCCCAATACCCCATCTTTTTATAGGGAATTACTCCAGATTCGTAACGTTCTACCTTAATACGTGTTCTTTCTGCTACGTCATTGACTTCATTTGCCATGAATTTTTGCAAAGTATTTGTAAGATATAAGAACTATTAAGTTTTAAACAGTTCAAAAAAAGATATAGAATAACTAGATTTTATAAATCCATTTGTCTCAAAAATGTATTTCGAAGAACTTCTACTTTCTATGAAATTCTCTTTGGGTTGCCTTTCTAAACTCCCTCCTAAAAACAATTTTTAGCGAGAGTAGTACTCAACAATTTTTTGTTCATTAATTTTTAAAGAGATATCTTTTCGTTTGATTTTTCCGATGATTTTAGCAACTAATAGCTTTTTATTTACCTTTAAGTAATCAGGTAATAAAACGCCTGGACGCATTTTTGTATAATTAACTTTTTTCATTCGTTTTTTAATTCCCGATCGCTTTTCGGAAAAAAAGGTATAGGTTTGTTTCACAAGTTTTCTAATTTTTGAATTTTTTTTTAAAGAAATAGTATCTTTTTTCTCGCAAAAAAAACTTGGAATCGTTACTTTTTTCTTATTCACTAAGACATGGCAATGATTTATATACTGTCTTGCCGAAGGAATGGTTTTTGCAAACCCTATTCGATATAATAAGCAGTCCAATCTGGATTCTAAAAAATTGAGCAAAATATACCCAGTAATTCCTTTAAATGTCTTCGATAACTGATAATATCTAGTTAATTGATTATGACGTATTCCATAATTGTATCGTACTTTTTGCTTTTCAATTAAACGATATTTATAATCATCGGATAAAGAAAAACGTTTTTGTTTTACTAACGATAATTTTCTTTTTCCATGCTGCCCTGGCGATAAAAGTCGATTTTTCATCTCTTTTCTTGTGAATCCAGGTAAAACACCTAATCTACGGATTATTTTTAATTTTGGACCAGTATATCTTCCCATTATATATTTTCAAACTGATAGTTAAAAGACTGTTTGAATTTTACCTAAGTTCTTTCTCCGATCCTTGTACAGAAAGAGAAAGAAAAGTAGAAAAAGTTACTACGGAGAAGTCATATTGAAGACTGTTTTTTGAAAGGATTTCCTATAGGTTTTCTAAATGGTTTTAAAAGGAATTAGTTCTTTAGGCTGGGTTTTGATTTTAGTAAAAAAAAAGAAACGAGAAAACAAACTTCATTAACTCGAAAGATAAAAATTCTTGGCAGTATCGACTTTCAAGATCACCGAAATGAAGAGTATTTTAATATCTGGCAATAATTCGGTAGGATTCTTTCAGAGTTGAGAAATGAAAGATCCAATTTTTTTTTTCTGAAAAACTGTGCTTTTTGTAAGAAATTATTACTTAGCTAGAAAAAGTAACAAAAGAAAGTGGAAGGAAAGAACTTTTATTCTTTCTTGTTTAAAGCCGATCGAATTTAACATGTATTACGATAAAACTACTAGCTTTTAATAAGAAAAAAAGCTTTTTTTCTTTCACTTTCTTTTGTTACTTTTTCTAGCTTGTTAAAAATCATCATAATCATAGTCATCAGCATCCTTGTGGTTATCCTGTTGAGTAGGCTTATTGAAATTGTAATAAGCACTTTTCACGCTGGTATAAAAAGTCGAATCTTCTTTCTTTTCAGAAAACTCACCCGCTTTATTTTCAGCAACAGCAGCCGGACTTTTTTCTTCTTCCACTAATTTAGCTGGATTATTCTCCGAATAGTTAAACAATTTAGAGAGTTCATCGTTTTGTTTCGAAAAAAAAGAAAAATGAGTAAAAACAATACTACAAATTGCTTTTCGAAAAAAGAACAATAGGACTACCAAACTCAATAGATATGGATGATCGAAAGGAAAAGCAATAATAAAAGCCAAAACTTTTATGTAGAAAGGAACTACACGCTTTTTACTGCCTTTTTTGGTCTTTTTACCCAAAGCTTTTGCAATTTCCATTTCATCTGGATTAATGATTGCCTGAAAAAAATTGGGAAAGAAAGACTTTAAAACCACTAATCCCAGAGTAGCGTAGGGAGTTTCCTCAATCACGCTTTTAAAAGAATTTTCATAAAAATTAAAAGCACCATCGTTTGGGTTATTAGTGACATTAGTTGTAAAATTCTCTTCTGATCGAAAGAATTGATTTTTTTTTTTTAATAGATTAGCCACAAAATCTCGAGTTTTTTTCGCACCCGAGTGAGCAATACGGGCTAAAGGTCGCCCAAAAAAAGCCGTAGTAACGAGCAACTTTGTAAAAGTTGTTTCGTTTTTGATAATCTCCCTTAGCTCCTTAATTTCTAAAGCTAGGTTTGCATTAGACTCCGCCAATTTCACCATTCTTTCGTCAGATAGTATGCTATATACTAATTGAATAAAAGAATTCGATGCAAAAAAAATCTTAAAATATCCGTCATTTACAGTTGAGCGGAAATTTTCAGGAACTTTGGTAGGTCTTTCAAAAAACTTAGAGCCTTTAACTTCGCGATATTTTGCTTGGACCTCTAGTGCAAAGCCTACGAGAGTAATTGCAGAAAAAATAAGAGACTTGAGAATTTTAGAATCATATTTAGGTTTTTTAATTAAAATTTCTAAAACCTGCTCTTCACTCCAGGGTATCCTTTCTTCGAAAGGTAAATTAAACTCACAATTATAAATGGCTTCGTCTGCGATGGTTATTATTTGCATAATATTTCATTATTTTAGTACTAAGTATTATAATAATTTTTTTTTTTTTATAAGCTTAGATAATTGACTAATCGAAGTTTTCACCATAGAATGATGAGTATAATGGAAAAAATAAAAAACTCTTCCCACAGGTCGGTGTAACCAAGAGGTTAAGGTAGTAGTTTGTGGATCTACGATTCGCGAGTTCGATTCTCGTCACCGACCCAACTAACTAAATAAATAAATTTCAAACTACCAACAAAATGCTGCATCTCCAAAAACACTAAAATTATCACCAAAATATAGAGCTTTTCAAAAACTGTTAAGTTTAGAAATCGTACTTATAGCACAATCCAAAATCAGAAAAAAGCCATCGAAGAGCCAACTGGGAGCTCAAACAACAATCAACAACCAGCCAAAAAGCCTAGTGCCAAGCAAATTGAAAATGCCTTAAAAAAACTTTTTGATCCTATCCAAGAGTCTTAAGAGCTCCAAAAAAATCCTCAAAAAGAGGCGAAAATCAAGCTCTAGACTACTGCTACGTAGAAACAAACCAACAAAGCATAGTCCAGCGAGACTCTTTTCGTACCTTTTTGAACCGTTTTTCCACAAACAAAAAACTACAAACTAATTTGCCAAAAAAACTCGAAAAAATCACACAGAAATTTCTGATACATACAAACACACTAACTCAACCATAAACATAGCATATCTGCTGCTTTTTTCGACGTTTTTCAGGATATAGAAAAGCAAACAATTCCATAGTTCTTCTTCCAAAAACACAAGCCGCTTAAAAATCACTGAGAAAAGTGATGAAAAAAGTTCTAATTTCTTAGTACAAGTACATGCTATAAGGGCTTTAAAGAAATTAACACATACTGTAAGCAACCTGGAACATAGTACTGGCTTTTTTCCAGTTTCTGTTTTTTCTTTAAAAGAATTTTTTAAAATTGAAATCTTTAAGAAAATAGTAAACTCTATTGTTTTTTTATGAAAAGCAGCCGAAAAAATAGATTCCAAGCTAGTTTTCGAAAAACAAACAAATTGATTTTTTATATCCAAGAGAAACAAGTTCATCCATCCACTTTTTTCCTTTTTCCAATGAAAGTGGTTTTGTGAAACCAAATTCAATCGAAACCACCTCGACTTCGATATCGGAAGGAAAATCAAAGAGAAAATGCTTGAAGATTTTTGATGAACAAGAACCTGTGGCTTCAAACATTCCATAAAGTTCTGCCAAATTTGATTTCTCCACCTTTGTCAAAACGATAGCTTTGCTTTCTACCCATTGAAAAAACTCATTTCTTCCCAGCAATTTACCATCTTGAAACACGCGAAACAAAAAAGCAGAAATCTTAAGAGTAGAGGGAAATCCAATAGCTTTCATCCTTTTTCAGTTTCTTTTAAATACTCTAAAAAACTATATACCGTTGATCTTGCGACTTTAAAATGACGAGCAATATAGCTAATCGAAGCTTTTTCTTTTAAAAGCTCTTTTAGTTCTTTTTCGTGATCTTTTAGAAAATACGATTTTTTTGGGCGTCCAAAAAGGACTTTTTTCTTACGAGCTTCTAAAAGACCACACTTTGTTCTTTTCGAAAGAAGATCTCTTTCCAACTGGGCAACCACCGCGAAAATGTGCACCATCAACGCACTCTGCCAATTTAAGGAATCTTTCGATAAAATTAAGCCTTGTTTACATGCTGTAAACTTTCTAACAGATGTAAAATTTGACTCACCGATCTACCAAGCCTAGATAACTCATCCACAATCAGAACATCCTTGTCCTTCAATTCTTTTACAAAAGTATAAAGAACACGCTTTTTTTGAAGAGAAAGAAATTAATCTAATTCATTTTTTGCATTTGGGTCGAATAGGATTTGAACCTATGAAGAGAATTTCTCAATGGATTTACAATCCATCCCCTTTAACCTCTCGGGCATCGACCCTCTCTTTTTTTTTTACTTTCCTGTATTCTAAAGAGTTATTATATAAGAGACTTTGTTTTTTTTCCAGAATTTGTTTTTCAAACTGCTAGAATCATTTTAATGGCCTGATTGTAGGAATATATCTGAGGTTTTATTGAATTTTTTTTTTCTTATAAAAAAAAAAATTATTATAATATTTATATTACAAGAGGACAAACATATGACAGCAACATTAGATAGATATCAAAGTTTAAATATCTGGGAAAGATTCTGTTCTTGGATTACTAGTTTAGAAAACAGATTATACATTGGATGGTTTGGAGTTGTAATGATTCCTACGCTTTTAACTGCTACTACATGTTTCATTATCGGTTTTATCGCAGCTCCTCCAGTAGACATTGATGGAATTCGCGAGCCAGTAGCTGGATCCCTATTATATGGAAACAACATTATTACAGGATCAATTATTCCTAGCTCAAACGCAATTGGTGTTCATTTTTATCCTATATGGGAAGCTGCTTCTATTGATGAATGGTTATATAACGGTGGTCCATATCAACTGATAGTATTACACTTCTTAACAGGTGTAGCTTGTTATTTAGGTCGTGAGTGGGAATTAAGCTTTCGCTTAGGAATGCGCCCTTGGATTTTTGTTGCTTTTTCTGCTCCAGTAGCCGCAGCAACAGCTGTATTCTTAATTTATCCGATAGGACAAGGAAGTTTTTCTGATGGTATGCCTTTAGGGATTTCAGGGACTTTTAACTTCATGTTAGTTTTCCAAGCCGAACATAACATATTAATGCATCCATTTCACATGGCTGGTGTAGCTGGAGTTTTTGGAGGTTCATTATTTTCTGCAATGCATGGATCTTTAGTAACTTCATCGATTATTCGTGAAACTTCTGAAAGCGAATCACCAAATTATGGATACAAATTTGGACAAGAAGAAGAAACATATAATATTGTTGCTGCTCACGGATATTTCGGAAGATTAATTTTTCAATACGCAAGTTTTAATAACTCACGCTCATTACACTTCTTCTTAGCTGCATGGCCAGTAGTTGGAATTTGGTTAACTGCATTAGGAATTAGTACAATGGCCTTTAACTTAAATGGATTTAACTTTAATCAATCGATTATTGATAGCCAAGGAAGAGTAATTAACACTTGGGCAGATATTGTAAACAGAGCAAATCTTGGAATCGAAGTAATGCATGAACGTAATGCTCATAACTTCCCATTAGATCTTGCTTTTTCTGTTAACTCTACTTTTTAAGCTAACATCTTTGATTATAAATGAAAATCGCTGAGGGATCTTTGATTCCTCAGTGGCTTTCTTCTTTACCCTATTGTATTTTCGATTTTGTAAATGTATAAGCTTGAAACAGAAAATTTTTGGTTTTGGTTCTGGATACTTTCTAGCTGGCACCTTGGAAAACGTCCTACTAAGAAAAACTATTTTTCCATCATTAGTTGTACTGTCCCTGCGTCCTATTGCATCAAAATTTTTTATAAAAGTGGTGGATTCAACAGGTAGACAAATGTGTCCTTAACTATTTTTAAAAAAATAGTACAGGTGAGTTGATTCTCTGAGTGCTTTAACAAAGGAGCTAAAAAAAAGATATCTTTTTTAACAGCCTTGAGAAGATGTTACTCTTAGTTTTTCTATGGTTATTTAACAAAAAAAAAAAGTAAAGGGAAGAAAAAACTGGTTGATTTCGCGTCTATAAACTAATTCAAAAACAGAATTTCCTTTGAAAGCGAGTATCTAAAAAAGGGAAAAAAGATGTTGAAAATTGTTAGAAAGCTTCTGGAATACGGCTTTGGAGGACAAAAGACTTTTTGAAATGGCAGATTTTGGCACACTTGGAAGAGTAAAGAGAAATAAAAAAGCCTTTAGTTCTAAATTCCAATTATTTTTCTATAAAAATCGAAATTTGGACTAAGAAACAAAAAAAGGATAAGGAAAAAATTTTCTTATCCTTTTTTGTTTATGATCTTTGAACTTAAATTTCTTTTAAAACTGTTTCTATCGCTTGTTTTAAAAGAGTTTCAGATTCATTTGATAATTTTTTTTCTTTTTTCACTAATTCTAAATACCCAAGATTTTTCGTTGCTATATAAGTACGAAAAGTTT
>VFQN01002009.1_pt1 | contig 32496 bp, 57 predicted proteins | sample 3512371 | NCBI WGS metagenome assembly VFQN01 (sample SAMN10412370, study PRJNA504923) | tailings metagenome | isolation source: Replicate 2 from Balatoc abandoned mine | place: Philippines: Itogon, Benguet | collected 2017-08-28 | reverse complement strand
CGTCATGGCCTATCCTTTGACGGAGCTGGTTGCTCCTTTCCGTACAGCGAGAGGGGTGGGAACCCCCGTGTCCTTGATTGCCGGGACCAGCTCTGTTTCCCGAGCGGGACAGGGTTGGGCTCTGGACGGGGACCAAAACTGTAAATCCATACATACAGGTTGCGATACCAATGTGGTGGTACGAAATTAGGCTGCCCACGACCTGGCTGGCATGCCCATGGCCCGGGCCCCGCCCCGCCCTGCCTCGCCCCGCACCTATCATCTTGAGGCGTGGCAGGGCGGCCGCAGGGTCCGCTGCGTCGCTGTTCCCCAGGCCCCGGAAGCCTTTAACCTGCTTACGAACAATACGAGCTCCCACAGTATCACTTCCACGGCGTCAGCTCCACTGCAGGGGCGGCGCTCACAACGCAATGTCCTTGGCTCCACGCATGGAGACCCTGCTTTGAGCCTCCAGCTCGTACAGGGGTTGTTACACTTGCGTGGGATAACTTAACCCGCGCCGTGCAACACTGACGATGATGCAGGCGCGGCCCACAACGAGCAGCTCTCCCAAGACCCTCTCCATCCTGCGCCCTTCCGCCTCCCTCCTCACCCCTGGCTCTACGCCGGCCCAAGCACCAGCGCCGCCGCAGTGTGCTCCACCCGCCTGCCCCTTCTCCTCCCGGCCAGCAAGCTCCTGGCCTGTTCCCCGTGCCTGTTCCCCGGCACCCCCCGCTACTGCCGCCGTGCCGGTGCTCCTACCCCTACTCCTGCTCCAACCGCTTTCAACCTCTCCCGTCCCCAGCGCCACCTGCACGAAGCCCCAGCCCATGCAATGCTGGGTCCACATGTCCTGTCAGGTCCACATGTGTCCACGTGCCCTGCACGTGCCTCACACGGTCCCCGAGCCCTCTCACCCCTGCCTCAGTGCCGCCCCAAGCACCTCCGCGGCCGCAATGTCTGCTACCCGCCTGCCCACGGACCCAGCTCCTCCCGCAAGCGGGCTCCGTGCCTGCTCCCCTGCCCCCTTCTCTGCCCCTGCCCCCGCCCCTCCGGCTGCTGCCCCTGCCCCCAGGGCCACCCGCACGAAGCCCCAGCCCATGACGCCCGCGGCCCGATGCTCCTCGTTTCCATCCCCCACGGCCACGTAGGCAGCCTGCGGGCGGAAGCAGTAGCATGCGGACATCTTACCGGTATGTCGGTTGGAATAGATGCAGCAAGTCCTGGATATATGAGCTTTCCCCCTGCTTACTGTGACATCCAAACGTTGTGGTCCAAGCTGGTATAATCGACAAAGCAGCGCCATGCAGACAATTTTGATGGCAGGGTACGTTGCGTAGCCTTTCACTATCGAGGGACCCTCCTGTTACGCCTCCATTTCGTCTTCGACCCAGGTGCACTCTCAGGGTGTCTGTACGATACAGATAAGGTGCGCATGTAATATTAGTAGAACTGACGCTCCGTCCTCAATATCATCCCCCAGCCCACCTGCGGCCCAAAGCGCTGGGCTATCCGGCGGAACACATCCAGCTTGGAGCGCCCCGACGCGCTGTACACATCCTGTTCAGGATCAACAACGGACAGAGCGCTTCAACAGCAGTATTAATCAGTGACAAGTAATTGCAGCGGGCAGCAATGCGTGTCACGCACCGGTAAGCGAAAGTCACGCACGCACGCCCGCACCCGCATCCACACCCATCCGCGGCCACAGCTTCCGTGACTCCCTTACGCCTTACATGGTTTCCTCGCGTTTCACGCACACCCCGGCATAAGAGCCCGCAGCACCTCGAGCGCACCAGTGCGGGTTCGGCACCACAGCGTCGGTGCATTTCGAATACGAATTGGCAAGCACCCCCATCACACGTGAGCCCACAGCCCTAGCCCGGGCCCTAGCACCCCAATCCAACTGCACCCACCTCAATGTCGAAGTGCGCGTCCAGCCCCCACAGCAGCAGCTTGCCCAGCGTCGCCACCAGGTGCCCTGCAGACACCAACACGTGCTGCACACGGACCCCCTGCTGCTGCTGCTGCTGCTGCGTCCCCTGGATCTGTCCCGCCGCAGCAGCGGCCCCCGCCGCCGCCCCCGCCTTGACCTCCGCCAGCAGCCTCCGCCCCGCCGCCACCCAGCCGCCCGTCAGCCCCTCCGCCTCCGCCATCAGCCCCGCCAGCGTGCCGTACGGCCCCTCGCCCAGCAGCCCCTGGAGCGCTCCGGAACCGCTGCCGTACACCGTGGCAATGCGCTCTAGGAGGCCGGGGGGCAGAGGGGGTGCGGCTGCGATGCGGCCGCCGCCGGGCGCGGCTCCTTTGGCCAGTGGCCCATCTGCTGGCGCTGCTGATGCTGCTGAGGAGGAGGTGGAGGGAAGAGTGGCTGCTCCCACCAGTGTGCACAGCTCTGTGACATCCACTGGGTCCATGGAGTCGAGCTGGGGGATGGGAGGTGGTTCAGGCGCTTTGTAACAAGGGTCGTGAGGGCGCGCCGGCGAGTATGATAATGCCAACGCGATGCGGTGCGGGTGGACGAAGTGACAGCGTCGTCAGCTAACAAAAGCCTACATGCACGATAAGCGCTGCAGCATTGGCAACCTAGCATCGGTGCCAGCAGCAACAAGCACCTTGCCAAGTTACTCCACTACGGTAGGCTGCCTTACTGCCTTCAGCTCACCAGGTTGAACCCCAAGTGGGCGTCGCAAAAGTCGAACACGACATCCGCCATGCGCTGTCCCAGGGCCAGCGCCCTGGCTGCCAACAGCTCGCCGCCTCCGCCACCCGTACCAGCCCCTGCCCCTGCCGCCGCCGCACCTCCCAGTGCTGCCGCCGACGAGCCGCCTTCACCTTCCCCTTCCCCTTCCCCTTCCCCTGCTGCTGCCGCTACAGCGCCCATCGCCTTGGCAAACGCCCCGCTCAGCAACGAGTTGAACACGATCAAGGTTTCGTCCAAGTCCCACACCGCCACCACTGTCCCTGCACAAGGATGACCCGCGTGGGGTGCAGATGCATGAGCAGGTAAGGGCAGCACTCCGGCAGCCGCACCGGCCTCCACCCCTAGCTCGCCTGGCTGCTCCCCAGCCGCCTGGCCCTCCCTTGCCCCGACCCCTTTCCCCTCATCGCCGGCTCCGTGGGCAAGCGATAGCCCGCCGCCGGCGCAGCCTCCACTGCCGCTGCACCCCCAACCGCTATCCGCCCCTGTCCCGGTGCCCTCCGGCGCAGGCTGGCCGTCCTGCGGGTACTGCTGGTCTACCCGCCCGTGCAGTGTGACATGGGGTGAAGCAGATGGCCTTACGGACGGGGCCTGGCCACATGCGGGCCCCTGCACCGACGCCGGCACCCCGCCATGTGTGTTAGCTTCCGGCTCCACGTCGACGTCTGCTGTGGGATCGTACTCGGCGCCTGCGTTCCCGGGCCCGCGGTCCACGTTACCAACACCGCCGCCGCTGCCGCCGCTGCCCAGAGTGGCGGCGGATTGCGAGTGCGGGGGGAGGTGCCCAGCGCCGTGGTTGCTGTGTATTAGCATCTGCTGGTGCTGGTGCTGTTGCTGCTGGTACAGATATTGCTGTTGCTGCGGGTTGGTGTGCCAGGTTGTCACGCCGCCGGTGATGCAGAAGCTGCCGGGGGCACTGCAGCTGTAAAACGAGGGCTGGCCGCCGTGTGTGGAGCTGTTGGGGGGAGGACCGGTGGTGGTGCTGTGGGCGTGGTAGGACTGCCACGTGTAGGCCTGGCCGTGCTGCTGCTCCCCCGTGGCGTAGTACACGCCCTGGGGCTGTGCGTGTGTGTTAGCGTGAGGGCCGTTCTGGGAGCCGTAGTGGCTGGGTGGATGCTGCATGGTGGGTGCTGAGGGGTGGTGCTGGTGGTGCTGGTGGGGGTGATGGTGCGGCTGGGGAGGGGCGTAAGCGAGGCTGGGCTGAAAGGGGAAGGCGTCGGACGCAGCTGGGGCCCGGAGGACTGAGGCCTGCGGGGCCTGCCAGCCGGTAGGTGCCATTATGCTTTGGCTGCCTTGATCTGTGTTTGCATAGTATGTGCTGCCGGTTGGCGGAGCGGTGCAGGCTGCTCCGCCGGGTGCAGCCTGCGGCTGTGCCAAACCGCAGTGTTCACTGCCCCCAGGATCACCGCCGACAGCTTTGAGAAACGCTGAACCTCCATGGACCTTATGCACCCCGCCACTGACGCCTCCTGTTGAGTCGCGCATGCCGGGCAAATGCTCGCCTTTGTAGCCGCTTTGTGCCCCTTACTTGACAATGAGGCCTCAACTGTCTAAGGGTATTTTGAGAGATTGCAGCATGTGACTTGCATCGCTGCTTGTCAAGCGTTTCGCAACTCCTGGAAGAGCACAGCTACTGCGACAGCTCAATAGCCGGAGCAGCCATTTGCTGGGTATGCACAAAACAAAAGGTAGCTGCGAGCGGTTGCCTAGCGCGGGTTCTGTGCTTTGACCTGTGCATTTTGGCCTGATGCATTAGCACCGGCAGCTGCTGAATCAGCAATGGTTTTGACGCCATCCTCCGATACCCTGCCTAAACCTGCTTGTATTCTACGTAGCATCACAACCATCACGGTGCTGTGCGCTTAGCCTGTCCTCTGGCCCCGTTTACCTAGGGAGGTCCCCGAAGAGCACTACCCGAAAGCGACCTCATACCAAGACAACATCGCAATTAATTAACCCTCGGCATAGAACGTTTTGTAGTTACGTAAAAGGTCTCTTGTTTGTTGGCGCTTCGTCCGACCTAGGCAGCGTCGCCGCCGCGGTAGCCTGACAGAGATGGGTAGCGGCAGAGATAAGCGGAAGAAAGCAAAGGAACGGAAGGACGGGCCGCTTCCTGGAGCAGGTACGCGAGCGAACGTCACGGCGGCGGCACCCCTTAGCCGTCCCACGTGCACGTGTACATACGTCTTGGGGTGTTGCATACCCGGGGCCATTGCGGTGTCGTACGAGGGCATGCACGAGGTTAACCTACAGCATGTGAACGTGTGAGGGGTAGCAAGGTGCGAGGGGCCGATGGGTGCATGTGGGGTGGGGCAGTAGAAGCGTTGTTCCTTGAGCCTGTGGGACCCACCAGCCCGGCCGTGCGCCTTGGGACTTCCCCCCGTCTATCAGTAGCCATGCGCTTTATGAATTCAGCCCACCTACCAGAGCATCAGCTTAGGCACACCAGCTGACACCCTTCTGGCTCCTGGGCACACCGGCTGCGACCCGTGCTTTACTTGCACTCCTGCGATGTTGAGGTCAAGGGGCCTGGCATGGCAGCAGTCAGCACGTCAGTGCAAGCTGCAAGGGCAGTTCATGAGCAGCACGGTATGGAGCAGCAGGAACAGCAGTCGCAGCGGAGTGCGGCTGCGGCCGGGCACTGGGAGGCCAATGGCACGCACCCTGCGGCTGTGCTGCTGATGCACGTTTCTCTTCAACCGTTTACAGTGCCGAACATAGATCTGTGCGCTGGCAGCGCTCCTGGACTCCGCTAGTTGCCATCAGCACATGCACGGTAGCTATGTCCTACCTGTGGGGCTTGCTACCTGTCTGACTGGCCGTGCTAGTCATGCAAGGGGCGTGTTAGACCCTGGTGTACCAGGCATGACATCGAGCTCATGAACATGTTGTTTTGTCGCACGCTGTGCGGGCCCCCCTCTGCCGCAGGCCTTCAGAAGACAGAGAAGAAGACAGCACAGAATGAGGCGAAGAAGGAACGGAGGGCGGACAAGCGGCTGGCGGGTGAGCGTGGAGTTCACTGGTTCAAACTGGGACGATGTTATAGCCCGCCGGTCAGCCAGTTTTCATGCAACCTTCCCTTTCAAGTCCCTCCATGGGAAAACACTCCCTTGAATTGGCTGCACCGAGTGCCACACAAGAAGTGCCACGTCCGAGACTTGCCTACCGGCATAATTGTACACTGCGACCTGCAGGCGACGAGGACGACATCGATGCGCTGCTGATAGTAGTGACCCCAACCGACTGCCCCGCCTGTCACTACGTACGACAAGCACGGACGCGCACGGCACCACAACCAATAGCTCAGTGTTGATGCGCACAACGGCCTGCAGGCGACGAGGACGACATTGACGCACTGCTGATGCACGTGACCCCAACCGATTGCACTGCCCGTTGCTACGTACGACAAGCACGGACGCGTACGGCACAACGACTGATAGCTCACGTGCTGTTGCGCACAACGACCCGCAGGCGACGAGGACGACATTGATGCGCTGCTGATGCGCATGGCGTTGGAGGAGAAGCAGAAGAAGGGCAGTGTGGAGGTGGTGGACAACGTGGACCCGCCCGGCCCGCGGGTCAGCGCCTCCTTCGTGCCGTACGTCACGCCGGTGGGTGTGTGCCGTGCGTGCCGTACAACACGCTTGGGTACGGAACCGGCGACCGGGCTACCGACGGGTTTCGGGTGCCTACCGCATGGGGGCACTACCGTATGTGTAGCCAATGGAGTGTACGTCCCTTGCATTTTTTGTGCCTATGGCATTTGGCATTGGGTACGCACCCTATGTGTCGCCAAATGCAAGGTGCGTCCCTTGCGTTTGGCATTGGGTACGTACGGCCGTGACAGTGCATGTGTGTGCTACCATGGGCCAACAGCAAGGTCCCAGAAGGCAGGGGCGCGGATAGCATAACAGGCGCCAAACATGCTTGGCGACGCTGCTGGGTGTGACTTATTCATGCGGTGCTGCCTTCCTTGCTCGCCCCGCAGCGCGGCAGCAGCATCTTCCTGTTCGGCGGCGAGTTCGTGGACGTGCAGACCGACAAGGTGCACGTGTACAAGGACCTGTACAGGTGGGCGGGTGGGTCTAGCAGTTGCATTCAAGCCCATTGTCGTAAGTGACGGCGTCCGGGGGAGGCGGGACAGGCACAGGCCGCACGCCGAGCGGGTAACGCGTATTGCGGGCAGAACAAACCGGCTCTACTGCCTGGCCGTTGTGCCCCTTGTACTCATGTGCTTCTGCCGTCTGGCGGCGCCGTTCGCCAGCGATACAATTAAAAGCCCGCTTCACGCAATCTTGGGCCCCTTACCCAGTATTGAACCCGCTACCATGGATCTTGCCTTTGCATTCGCGTCTGGCTTGCAGGTTCGATTGTGAGAAGCGCCGCTGGTCCCGCATTGTCGCACCCAACGGGCCCCCGCCGCGGTCAGCCCACCAGGTGAGCCAGCGCCTCCAGAGGGCTTCCCGGTCCTCACAGAAGACCTTGCCAGTGGAACACCTGCGCAGCACTGTAAATCCTGGCCGAAGCGCCAGCGGGGCTCTCATCGTCTCATGAACTTGGGCCCTACCTGCAGCCGACACGTGTGTCTCCGCTGCGCCAGGATACGTCATGTATGCAAGGCGCCGCCGCCATGGGCGCGACGCGTGCACAGTTGAATGTATACAGTACGGTAACTTCTTGAAGTCAGCCACCACCACACACCGTCGCTTCATGGGCTCCTCTTCACCCATACACCAGGCCGTGGTCCACAAGAACACGCTGCTGGTGTTCGGCGGCGAGTTCACGTCCCCAAACCAGGAGAAGTTCCACCACTACAAGGTACGGCACGGCGCCGTGGCGCCTCGGTCCACTGCCTACTTTTCCTTGCGTGTGCGGTTGCTAGGCGCGCCATGTAACTCCGACCCCGCCACATAGCTGTCAACATGCCGCATTATTGTGATGAAAGCCTGTCAGGACCGCTGGCGGCTTGACCTGATCACGCAAAATACGTCGTGTAACATAGCCCATTAACGCACCGCACGTCTGTCGGTTGAACAACTCTCCCTTCCAGGACCTGTGGCGGCTGGACCTGACCACGTGGGAGTGGGACCAGCTGCCCGCCAAGGGAGGGCCCTCCGCGCGCTCGGGGCACCGCATGGCGCTGCAGCCGCTCAAGAACCGCGTGCTGTTGTTCGGGGGGTTCTACGATACCGGCCGCGACGTCAAGTGAGTTTGGAATGTGCACGCAGTGTGCAGCTGTCGTTTATGGCCTTTATAGAAGGTTGCTGGGCCGGGATCTGGAGATGTTCGGGGGCTTCCACGACACCGGCCGCGGCGTCAAGCGATTTGCAACATGCAATGTGCAGCTACTATGCACGGTCTTGAACCTTCAGGGGACTGTATCCAGCGGTATTTGGGGGCTTCTACGACACGGGCTATGAGGCCAAGCGCATTGGTACACGTGCAGTCGTACATCACAAGAATGTGGAAGGGCTGCGGGGCTGTGATTTAGGGCGGCTGCCTAGAGGTTTCTGCGACAAGGGTTAGTGCGTGCCGCATTATTACGAACTCCGCCGCTTGTGGTTTTTAAGGACGCGGTTGGGGAGGTCCGACAGTAAATTTAACACAGCCTACCACGCCGGCGCAGCTCCAAGATTCACTCCCGCACTACCGTACTCCACATCACTTTGTGCCCGTTGCCGACTTGCCGTACACTGTCGTACACGCAGGTATTACAACGACCTGTGGGAGCTCAACCTGGAGACCATGAAGTGGACCAGCCTGGGACCGGGGCCGGGAACCGCGTCGGCGGCGCTGGCGGCGGCGGCGGGCGGCGGCGCGGGCGGGCCATGGCCGTCGCCTCGCAGCGGTTGCGGCATGACGGTGGTGGGCGACACGCTGTGGGTGTTTGGCGGCTACTCCAAGGTGAGTGCCGTACTCGAGTGGTGGTGAGAGGAGCGTACAAACGTTGGCATGTTTGCTGGTGTCCCCGTAACCCCATCACACGTGAGCAGTCTCAGGAGGACTTGGCGCACGCCGTGTGTGTTCCGACCTCGCTGGGATGCCACTAGCGAGTACGAGGCCACGAGCCCATGTGCCCCGCGTCACCACGGGTCAGTCCTCCCTGCTCTAACACCATGCAGGCCGAGGATGAGGAGAAGGGCGACCTGGAGCACGCCCCCTGGCATGCTGAACGCACACGTGTCACACGCCCACGCGTCACACTGGCCCACGGGTCCTTCTCGCTGTGAACCCATGCAGGCCAAGGACGAGGAGGATGAGGACCTGGAGCACGGCAAGACCATGGACGACGTGTGGGCGTGCAACCTCACCACGTACGCGGTGAGCAGGGCCAGGCAGGGCCAGGAAGGGCCAGGCAGGGCCAGACAGAGCCTGCGTGCAAAGCGGTCTTAGAGAGTGGGTGGCTGCCCAGACTGGTAGTGCAACCTCACCACGTACGCGGTGAGCTGGGACTACGTACGCAGTGGTTCCTAGGAGTGGGTAAGTGCACAGAGGTGCTGCAGGCGCTGCCCGTTGCGTTCATGGACTTTGGCGAGTGTGGCTGTGAGTGAATAGTTCCCCTTTCCCATGTTGGTCACCCGCAGTGGGAGAAGGTGAAGAAGGTCGGCATGGCGCCCGGGGCTCGCGCCTCCTTCACCCTGGCCGTACACGCACACCCCAAGTGAGTTGCTCATCCACCGTATTGCACACGTCAAGGCCAGTCCATGCTCGCACACACGTGCGACCCGCTGGTTTACCGGAAAGTGACTTGCCGTACAACCAAACCGGATGCTCTGGAGCTGCAGCGCTTTGCGCTGCTGGCTTGCAGTAGCAATGCATACCCCGCTGCCCCCGTCCACTGGATGTGAGCGTCCAGGACCCTCCTCCACTTTTGGGCACACATGTAGCCCTACCTTTTCCCCCCGTGCCCCGACAACAACGCTCCCCTTCAGGCCCGGCCCGCGCGCATATGTGTTCGGCGGCGTGCCCCAAACCCGCCTCGCTGTCCAGGTTTCAAGGCACCATTCCTGATCTTACTTTAGGCGCACTATTACTGATCTCAGTTCAGGCACGAGTACTGAGCTCACCCCCCGCTTTCCTCCCCAGGGCCGGCCCGCGCGCCTTTGTGTTTGGCGGCGTGTCGGACAACGAGGCCAGGGGCGGCGAGGACCTGTCATCCGAGTTCCACAACGACCTCTACACCTTCAACATCGAGCGGAGGTGGGTGGCGGAGGGAGGATCTGGTGCGGGTCAGGCACCGTCACCTGTCGACGTTTCTGAGGACAGCACACCGCGGTACCAAGCACTGCTCCTGGTATCCGTAGCATCCATATCTGTCGGACTGTCAGTATGCCGTTGTACGGCTAGAACCAGTTGAATACCGCGGCCGGACACGGCCCGCTATGCGGACTCGTTGAAGCTCATGTCGGTGCATGCCCAGCGCGGCTGGCTTTATGAGGCTTAGCGATCGTGCCGTTGCACATGCTTCCCCTCTCGATTTACAGCTCCCCTTCCCGGGCCCTCCTTGCACGCTCGTCACTGCAGACGCTGGTTCGCGGCGGAGCTGCGACCGCCGCCCGGCGCCAAGAAGGACTCCGCGCAGCAAGGGCAACAGGGGCAACAGGAGGCCTCCGCGGCAGGGGAAGGGGGTGCCGCCGGCAGCGGAGGGGCAGGTGGGAAGGCCGCCAGCGCCGCCGCGGCCAACGACGGCAAGGGCGTGGTGAGCCCCGAGGCGGCTGACAGGCTGGCGGCGGTGCTTCAGGACAAGAACAGCGCGCTGTACCGCGCGGCCGTCAAGATCCAGGCCAGGTGGGTGTGTAGCGATCCGCACTTCCGTTTCACTTGCACACCATATGGGCATCGTCCTCTCCTGCTCCAGAACCGTCCCCCGTGATTCGCCCAGTTAGCCGTGCCGAAAACCTCGGGCAGGTGGGCGTCACAGCGTTATGCAAGTCACCGCACTGCTCCTGTAGTAGTATCGACCTCTCTTGCAATTTGCTCGTGCGTGCAGCTACCGCGGCTACGTTGTGCGCAAGGCCTACCAGCTGTACAAGATCGGGGGCGTGGTGTCGGAGATCCTCTACTCGCCTGCCACATACGGCCTGGACCTGTCGGTACTCAACATGCCCAAGCCTAGGGCACGCATCAGCGCGCTGGTGAGTGTGTTCACGTACCCTTTACTTTACGTATTGAAATGCTCATACACTGTAAGTTATGGGGATTCTCATGCTCATCATGCCCAAGCCGCGGGCTCGCAACTGGTGGGTGGGCAGGCCGTACCATGCCGTACGGTCGGCACCGTGCCTTGACGTACAGCATCGTGCAACCGCCGGTGTGGTACGCACCCGCCGTACGTGCACCGGCCCATGCGGCGCACCACTGCATGTCGCTCACTGGGGTAAGCTTGGAGCATCGTACCAGGTGTGGCACCTTGATGCTTTATCCCTCTCCGTTACCCTGTTTCACAGGCCGCCGTAACCTCCAAGTTGGGAATTTGGCCTCTTGCTCTCCGTGTTCCTTTCTGTGCTTCGCAGGCCGCGGTCGCGGGCAGCACGCTGTGGTTGCTGGGCGGGACGGTGGAGATCGGGTCCAAGGTGCGTTGGAAGGAGGGAGGCAAGGGGCAGACCCTGGCAAGGACAGTGCCACGATTGAAGACAGTGTCACCATGGAAGACCCGTATCTCACTGCCTGCCAGGCGCACGAGCACGCAAGGAAAACATACAGTTCTCGTGTGTTGGCAGGGCACTGGCATGCTGTAAGGAATGCCGGTAACCCGGCTTCTGTGGGTATGGCTCCCGACTGCACTTGGAGGGGCCGGTAGCCATTGGGAGCAGCGTGCGCAAGGGTCCCGCGACACCGGGCGCCAAGCGGGGTGCACCCCCGACACGCAAGCAGTGCAACGCATTGTGAGAAGCTTCACATTGGCAATCTGCCGCCCGCACGCTATAGTCAGCAATGCTGGCCGACAACGCCTTTCGTTGTGGTTGGGCGCTTGGGCTGTCGACGGCTGGAACACAGAGAGCGAGGCCACTGCGCTGAACCTGGACCTTTGCTCCTGGCTTCTGTTGCTGTGCGTTCCTGCCGCATTGCAGGAGATCACGCTGGACGACATGTGGAGCCTGGACCTGGTCAAGCTGGATGGCTGGAACCTGGTGCGCGAGAACACGGTGGGCGAGGAGCTGCTGAAGAAGGGGGCAGGCGACGGCAGCGACAGCGAGTGGACAGAGGCGAGCGAGGGAGACCTGGAGGAGGGGTCGGAGGAGGAGGAGGACGAGGAGGAGGAGAAGGCGAAGGCCAAGGACAAGAAGGGCAGCAGCAAGAAGTGAAGGGGGGGGAGGAGGTGGGGTAGGGCGGGGTGAGGGCGCGGGCGGGGTGAGGGCGCGGGCGGGGGTAGGGCGTAACGGTGCAGTTGCGGGGTGACTGAAGCAACGGGTTGCGGGTGGGTGTGGGTGTTGGGAATGCATGCAAGACGTGGGGGATTGTGGGTAGGGGGATGTGCTGGCGTGGTGATGTGTTGGGACAGGTGTTGCAGGCAGTGTACGTGGACCGTGGGTCGTGGGGTTAGGTGCGCTTGCAAGGTCCGTAGTGAGACGCTCAGAAAGAGCGAAGTGGCTGCGGAAGACCAACAGCGGTCGTATCGGCGCGCGCATGAGCAGAGTGCCCGACGGTGCAACGGTATGTACGGCAGGAGCGGAGCGGCGTGACAGCGCGAAGCGTGGACTGGCAAGTCGGGAATTCGAGCGAACTGATGGATGATTTGTAGCATGCCGCTGCTTGTTCTTCCTGTCGCTTGTCCGACACAGGCCGAACCTCATATGTAACAGTTACAGCTATCGAGCGCGACGGCAATATTCACACCGCCGGTCCAACGGTTATAACCCCTAGGCACCTGATGCCAGCTATTTATCTAGCTAACCTGATGCCTGCATTCCCGTCCACATTCGTGTGCAGTGTTGAATGGACCCACGTGGCGGTGTCTGACCATAACACCGAGGCACGCTAGGTTGGCGACTTGATACGCATGATGCACATTGGCATAGTGTGTAGTTAAGCAAGCTGAAAAGTCATACCGTGAGCTTTTGTAAGGGTGCGAAAACGCTGGCTGACCCAAGGGGCCGTTGACTAACCTAAAAAGCCGCACACAAGGCCATGGGAGCCATGGCGACTCGGCACCATCTTGTGAACATGTTTTTCAGCAAGCCTGTCCTCCACTGCTGGACATAGCGCTGCCCTGTTGTTCGTGCGGCTTTATACCATGTACGGCAGGCGCCATCGCGTGAAGCGTGTGTATCTCCCTCTCGCCCTGGGAATTTCACAAACAGAGCAGCACGCTGGGGTAAGGAGGAGCTGGCTGAGCCTCAGATAGGCACATTCTACAGGGGAAACGCTCACCCCAAACCTGCCGCATTCTAGAAAGTCATTCATAGGGCCGACACCTCGGCTGCAAGACCGCTCGAGGTTTTGTGCTTTCCTACACCTCACAATCGGCCGCGGAGGCCGATCGTCGCATTGGGCTACGCGCTTGGGCCGTTGGATAACTGCAGGGCCACACGCCCGAGAAAAAGCTTGCCTCGGTTTTGCGGCTGCCCATTGGCAGCCTGTTAACCGTCGGCTTTAAGAATATGTTGTTGGCTAGAGTTTAATGCAGCCTTCTGCTATAACTTGCAAGCGCGGCCGTTAGGAGACCCCCCAATTTTTGGGGCTTTATGCCAGCTTACCAGTCAAGGGGCCAGGTGGGCTTCACAGCACCAGGACATAAAGAAGCTTAGCTCTCCAGTATCTTCCTTTCATGACCAGAGCCTGCCGGCGTCGAGCATTCGCGGAGGAGAGGCCCCTGTCGCGCTCTCGCCACGCCCGAAGGAGCCTCGACGCGACCGCCTTAACGTCGCCACTCCTTCTGTCTGCGACAACTGATCGCAAGCCAGCCAGCCGCTCAAGATGGCTGCCGGTGTTCAGCCGCACGTGGATATTGGCCCTGCTGCTGCTGACAGTTAGCTCAGCGACACCATCTGGAGCCCATGCGACGCGCCACCTGCAGCAGCAGCAGCAACCGGGCGGCGGAGCGCCGGCTCCTCCCCCTGGCGTGGCGTATGCTGGTGAGTCCAGGGTGCGTGGGGCTGCGGGAACTGGAGGGTTACCTGCAAATGGTGGTACGGGCGGAGGCGTGGCGGCAGCTGCCGTCGTACAGGTTCACGCTTGTCATGTATCTTGCCGGACCAACAGCACAGAGTTGTTCATACAAATGTGCCAAGGCTACGAGTTTCGGAGGCTTCGTCCACCTTGCGTGGTGTACAAGCGACGCATGTGCCGCAGCGCTGTGCAACGGATGCCTCCCCTAACTCCCTGCGGCTCACATGGCGTGACACCCGTGTAACAAGAGACCATGACGTGACACCCGTGTAGCAAGAGACCATGACGTGACACCCGTGTAACAAATGATCGTGTCGTGGCTGCCGTTAACAAGAGACCATGGCGTGCCTGTTCCATCCGCAGCGACCTCCCTGGAGTTCATTCAGGCGCTCTACGCCGCCCCCCGCCTCAACACAACCGAGATCCGGCTGCAGGTGGGGTGGGCGCTGCCGCCGGTTACGAGGTAGCCTCTCCCCTGCATGGCACCCCACGCTTGTGGTCGTGTACTACACTTTGCGCGTCACTGTGCACGGCGTCCGCTCCACCTGTCCCTGGCTCCTTGCTACACACGTCATTGTCCCTGGCTCCTTGCCACGCACGGCATTTGTCCCTGGCTCCTTGCGACGCATGGCATGCCATCTGACGCCACGTCACACTGTACGGTACTGCAGGCGGATATTGTCGTCAACCGTACCGACGTGAACGATGTGGCCGCCGCCGACCCCGACGCCCGCCCCGCCGTGGCGGGCGGGCCCCCTGCCGTACAGCTTGTACGGAACCTGACGGTGGTGGGCGTGGCGGCGGGAAGCGTGACGCTGCTGGACTGGGGCTTCCTGACCGCCCGGGTCATGGTGCGGCGAGGGGTCACCCTCACCTTCTCACGGATCGAGTTGTTCAAGGTCAGTAATGTAACCCTCTACCTGCGGCACTAGTACCGCCGCTACATAGCGACTGCACGCTTCATCATGGTTCCTCAACAGCCGTCTGTATGCTCTGGTGTGCGCTGCCGCCAGCCCCGCCGCAATGGCAGCAACATACGTAGCCGCCTTGCTGTCCACCTTGTGACATCCACTCACGTCTAACCGTCCCCAACCGCTTCCCCACGTCCCAACTGCCGTACACATGTCGTACTGTACGGCAGGCCCTCAACCGCCCAGGGCAGTACCTCGACTTCATGGCGCGTTCCGACGGCGGGGTCGTTGTGATAAACTCTGGCTCCATCAACCACCGACCCGTCTGCTTCCCTTTCGATCTAGCGGTGGCGCAGCTGCTGTCCCTGCCGGAGCCCACGCAGCTGACTATCGGGCCGGTAAGCCGGGAATGCTTTCAAAAAAGAGCTACTGATGCAGGTAGTCGACTGCCCCTTTGCCTGGAGTGAAGTGGCCCATGGGTCATGGTGTTCTGGGCTGGGCGGTGGCGCAGCGGCTGTCTCTGCAAGGGCCCACGCAGCTGCCCCTGGGGCCGGCAAGCCAGGAAGCGCCTCCGTGCGATCATGGCGTGCCCCCTTCATGACGTTCAGCGCTAGAAGCTGCCCGCGCGGGGAGCCCCGGAAACTGCCACTAGAGCCGCGCCACTGGGCAACCAAGTGTGTCCTTGCTTCCGCGCACAGCTGTGCAACCAGCTCCTCCTCCCCGGTGCCTGAGCCGCACCCGGAGCCGGAGCCGGGTTTTCAGGACACGTGCCGGGTCGGGCAAAACAGGCCCCTGAGTTGCACTTACGTCGGTCGCTTGACCTCGATTATATGAACACCTCGCTTGCTTGCTTGCTTGATCGCGTGCCCTCCAGAACGGCCGGCCCCAGCCGCCCCCTCTGCGCGACGTGTCGCTGCGCAACACGAGTGCGTTCTGCTGGACCAACAGCTCGCTGGTGGCCATCTGCAAGCAGCCCGCCATTGAAATGCGGAGCTACAGCACTGCCGTACAGGTAGGTCGGCGGGGCGGTGGTGGTCGACCTGGGCGGCGTTGACGTTGGGTTTAGTCGTCCTCTTAGCCACGACGATATCCCGATGCAGCAGTAGGCAAGAACCAAGTAAGTCCTGTGACGGTAGGTGTACCGATACGTATGCAGGGGTACACGTGGTACACTGCTGCTATGCGGTAGTGTGAGGATTCAGCCTGGGGCAGTGCGGTGTGCCTCGTAAGGCACACCCCGTGCTACAGGGTATCCCTGCTGTTGCGGCTGCGCTGGGACTCGTGCGTTACGGTTGTAACCGACAACCGCTATCCCTGCTGACCTGGCATGCCCCCTAAACCTAACCCAAGGCCATTGGCGGTGTGCTGAACAACAACGGCGGGTACGACCTGTTGTACCGTGACGCCTACATCGTGTGCGAGTACGAGGTGGACGCCAACTGCCTCAACGAACTCAATGCCGAGGCGTGCCTCAACCAGGTGAGCTTCCAGTCCACAGCTACACAGGCAGCTGTATATTGTATGGTGTTCGCTACTTCGGTGGCGTCCTCGGCCACAAGACGCAGGTGGCAGTGACCTGCAGCCCACAGCTGCCTGCGCGTTGCGGCCTTGGGTGCACCCGCAGAATCCAACCCTCAGACACCCTTACCTTCATCATTTACTGTTTGACTGGATGCGCGGCCTGCTACGTTCTTTCTTCCCTTAGGAGCTCGTACGTCGGTACGGCATGGGGGCCAGCCAGCCGCCCACGCCGCCTTCGCCCGAGCCGGCGGCGCCTCCAGGGGCAGGCGGCGGCGGCAGTGGCACCAACGTAGGGCTTGCTGTCGGGCTGGCGGTTGGCCTCGGAGGTGCGTAAGGGACTTGAATCGGGTCTGCGCCTTGACGTAGCGCCTGCGACTGGTGTCGGCTGTGTTACAGGTCTCCCGAAGACAGCTATGCATGGTCGCATGCTGATTGCCAACCTTTATGCTGTCACATTGGAAATTACCTTGTGCGTGCTCAGGCGGTTTGCTGGCGCTGGTGGCAATCCTCGCCGTGCTGCTGTACCGCCGCCGGCGCTCGGACGGCAGCGGCCACCGCAAGCGCGGCGGCGGCGGCGGCGACGACGACGACAACGAGCAAGGCGACTCGTCCTACGGGCAGCAGCAGCGACAGCTGCAGCAGCAAGGACCACAACACCCGCAGCAGCTCGTGGCAAGCGGCGCCGATCCAGGTGACGCCGCAGGCCCCACAGCCATGGTGGCCGGCGGGCCCAAGTACTATCAGGCCCAGCAGCAGGCGTTACGGGAGGGCATGATGTACGGCATGGCGGGCGCCGTTGGCGGCGGCGTGATGGGAGCTGCGGGTACGGTCACCATTGGTGCTCCGGGGACCAGCTCCGGGACCAAGGACAGCGCCACGGCCAGCGCCGCCACCACCGCAAGCACCAGCACCAGCAGGGCGGGTGCGCTCATGGCGGGTGGTGGTGGTGGTGGCGGCGGGGGCTGGGGACCCATGCGGGCGGGAGGAGGCGTGGGGATGCTACCTGCGGTGGGGGAGGGGGAGGTGGAGCTGGTGGGAGCGGGGGCTTTCGGCGCGGCTGCTCAGCGACCAGGCTTTTCGGGTGGGTTACTGCCACGGCGATGCACTAGTGGTGTGTGACTATAGCAGGTCGGTATTAAAGGCCTTGAAGCGCCGTCCTCGGCGGTTACAGCTTGGAGTTTCCAGCGTTCTTACCCCAGCTGTTCACCGTTGGCAGCAAGCCACTGTCCGGCAGACAGACGCACACTGCCGTGCCTCCCCCCTCCTTGCCACGCAATCTTGTGTCCTCCATGCTGCAGGATATGCTCACTTCCGTTTCTACCTATTTTCTGCCCTACATTCTGCTTTTTCGATGTATTTGCCCTTTCTTTTGCCTCGCTCACGAGCAGGCGCGGACGACGACATCGAGCGCCTCAAGCGCTCTCTGTTTGGCACGCGCGGCGGGGCCGATGCGCCGCTCAACGTGCAGGTGTGTAAAGGAGTATGCCCCGGCCTGTCGCAAGCACACGGTAGCGCGCACCGGTAGGCCCAGCAGATGCCTTCGCGTTACCCCCATAGGACGGCTTGTGCACAGTGCGGGCCCTCACGTCCGAGTGCTGTACGCTTGCCGTGTGTAGAGATGCTGTTGCGGGACCCACGCTTGCCGTGTGTGCCTGTGCTTTGCGCCTGCCAACCTCAGGTGCTGCAGCTGCTAGGAGAGGGCTCCTTCGGGAAGGTCTACAAAGGTGCGTGCTGCCGTGCTGAGCGCTACAGCGACCGGTAATTTTGCACAGTCTCAAGGCCGACGCTTGGTGCAGCTCAGGCGTGTGGCTCCTGGCTCATGACACACGTAGGGCGTGCCTCCCAAAAAAACACCAGGTTGTGTACGGCACCGTACGTCCGCTCCTGGGTGCCGTACCGCCCGTATGCCGTGCGGCGTACTACCAGCCGTTGCCTGGTTGCCCTTAGGACCTTACCAAGTGCCCCACGCCCCGTGGCGTGCAGTCATCCACGGACAGGCACGTTAGCACTTGACGTTGGCTGTGGTGCTGATATCCATGCCCGCTGCGTCTCACATGTGTCAAGTAGGCCTCTTATGCGTTGTTCCTCCCCTCACCGCATCCTGCTACACGTGTCGAACAGGCATCTGGCAGGGCACGGTGGTGGCCCTGAAGGCAGTATTAAAAATGTATTTCTATACATTTTGGTTACATGAAATCTTATGTTGCAGCACGTGCCTGCCTGTTTCCACCCAGGCATCTGGCAGGGCACGGTGGTTGCCCTGAAGGCCATGTCACTGCCCGGCGTGCTCAGCGCCGACGAGCGGCGGCAGCAGATGGCGCTGATGGAGGCGGCCATCAGCAGCAGCCTGGCGCACCCCAACATCGTGCAGGTGGGACGTGAAACAGTGTGTGGGTTAGCGGGTGTGTGCATGTGGGTTACTAGCAGCAGCATGTGGGTTACTAGCACCTGGGATCATGGAGGCGGCCATCAGCAGCGGCGTGGCGCACCCCAACATCGTGCAGGTGAGGGTATTGGGTGTGTGCGGCTCAACACGGGTGCATACCTGGTGTTCGGTTTACATCGGAGGCCGGCATTTCCGGCGCCGTCCTCTGGCTACTACACTGGTGGCCCCCAGTTGAAAGCCTCGAGCCGGAAAACGTGCAATGTGGCGAGGCCCACACCGGTATCAGTAATCAGTCGTCAGGACACACTGTCACCGCAACATCAGAAACGGCAATTATTGTGCTAAGTCCATGTGGGAACAATGGTGGTAACAAGCCCATGTCCTTCCCTTCTGCAGACGTACACCTACAGTTTCCGGAGGCTGACGCCCGAGTCTGCTAGCACCAGGTGGGGCGAGGGTGTATTAGCTGTTTGCATGCGGCATCATGGCACAAGTGCGTAGCGGATGCGGTGCGGGATGCAGGCATTAAAAAGCCTGATACAGGTACATGCAAGCAAAGCTAGGAGGTGGGGTGTAGCGAGGCGAAGCAGGCAGGTGGCAAGTTGGCGGCACAGGTGTGCGTTGGGCCGCGGTACGTGCGCCTGTGCACCGTATGTGGGCCTACGCGAGCTATGGCAGCTGCATTCGGCGACCGCTGCTTGCCTATTGCACACCGTTTGATGCGGCAATGAACCATAGCTCGAGATCCATAGGTAGGCCAACGCGAAGTCTGAAGACACTGTGGCGCCTGTGCGCAGCCGCAACCCGACCAGCGCGGCCTGTGAATCGTGGTCTGTTTACCCCACCTTGCCCACTTGTAACCCACACTTGTAAGTCGTAAACCACCTTGCCACAGGGGAGGCGAGGCGGCTAGCAGCGGTTCTAACCCCACCGGCAGCGGCGAGGGGAAGGGTGGCCCGGGAGCCGCGGAGGAGCAGCAGCGGGAGCGGGAGGACGCGGACGTGAGGGCGCACGGACACGAGCTGCTGCTGGTGCTCGAGTACTGGTGGGTTACAAAGGGTCTACAAGTGTGGGTTAGCAGTGTGGGTTACAGTTGCTGGTGCTCGAGTACTGGTGGGTTACGAGTAGGTTACGGGTGTGGGCTTCAAGTGTGGGTTAGCAGTGTGGGTTACAGCTGCTGGTGCTCGAACATTGGTGGGTGACGGGTGTGGGTTGCGAGTGAGGGTTACAAGTGTGGGTTACTAGTGAGGGTTACAGCTGCTGGTGCTCGCTTATTGGTGGATTGCGAGTGGGTTACGAGTGGGTTACAAGTTTGCGTTACAGCTGCAACGCTCGCGCACTGATGGGTTACTAGTGTGAACAAGAGTGCAGTGTGCTGTAGGAGCTGCTGCTTCCAAACGCGCTCAGGAAGGCCCGCATTCAATTGGCGCGGCACTGAGCAGGTCATCTCTGCGCAAACCTTCAGGCCCCTCCCTGGCACGCACGCGATGCCCTACCAAGCCCTTTTCCCCCGGCCCTGTTCCTGCCTGACGATCCCATCCCATCCCATCCCGGCCCCTGCATTGCAACACGCAGCGACCGCGGCTCCCTGCGCCAAGCCCTGGACGGTGGCACCTTCCACCGCATCCGCCGCGTCATGTCCCTGCCACCACCGCCCAGCTCCCCACCCGCCATCGGCACAGCCGTCTCAACCACCCCGACAGCAGCAGGCCGCGCCTCCAGCCCCCCCGTTGAGCGCCAGCTGTCCCTGGTCCTCGGCCCGCCGCCGCACGAGCTGCTGCTGCTGCAGCAGCAGCGACAGCAGCAGCAACAACCTACAACCGCTGCCGCTGCCGTACAGCCGCGCCGCGGCGGAGCAGCGGCAGCAGCCCAGCCGACACAGCAGCAGCAGCAGCAACAGCCCGCAGCGCAGGCGGCAACCGACCAGTCGGCATCTGCGAGGCAGACGTTGGGCTCCATGGTGCTGACGGGGGACTCCTCGGCGTGGGGTACGCCCGATGGGCGCACCATGTCAGGCTTTCAGGCCAGGGCTGGGTCGTCCGAGCCTTCGCAGGCTGCTGCGGGACCGGTGGGCGAGGCCACGGTGCACGAGTGGCAGCTGGCCAGGGCTGGGTCGACCGAGCCTTCGCAGGCTGCTGCGGGACCGGTGGGCGAGGCCACGGTGCACGAGTGGCAGCTGGCCAGGGCTGGGTCGTCCGAGCCTTCGACGGCTGCTGCGGGACCGGTGGGTGAGGCGACGGTGCGCGAGCGGCAGCAGGCCAGGGCTGGGTCGTCCGAGCCTTCGACGGCTGCTGCGGGACCGGTGGGTGAGGCGACGGTGCGCGAGCGGCAGCAGGCGAGGGCTGGGTCGCCCGAGCCCTCGCCGGCCCCTGCGGGGCCCTTGGGCGAGGCTACGGTGCGTGAGCGGCAGCAGCCGCAGCAGCCGCAGCAGGTGGCTGGGGTGGCAGCTTGGGGCCCGCAGATGGCGGGAGGTGGTGGTGGTGCTGGTGGTGGTGGTGGTGCTGGTGACCGCAGCAGGGGCACCGTGGGCGGAGCAGCAGCGGGTGGTGAAGGCGGAGGGCGCAGCTTTGGGCCCTTGGCGTTCGTGTCGGTCGTGGAGGAGCGCAAGGAGTACGACTACAGCCTCATGCTGCAGGTACGGCAAACGCAGCACTGTCGTACGCGGCCCGCTGCTGTGTCGCGCCCAGGACATATGCCACAAATGTAACGGGCGTGCGGGGGCTGTTTAAGTACTTCGCGACACACAGTGACCAGTACTTGTTGCAGCGTGGTGCCTGGGGTGTCAAGCAATGGCGTGTACGACAGTAACGCAATGCGATTGCGTCCGCGAGAGACTGCTGCCGTACCCGTACTGTGTGCAGGTTGCCAGGGACGTGTAGTTTTGGTCTGGCCATTGAAATGATGTGTGCAAGGGTATAACGATATAACGGCGTTCGTATGCGCAGGTTGCCAGCGACGTGAGCAGCGCGTTGCTACACCTCCACAGCCGAGGAGTGGTGCACGGAGACATCAAGGCGTCCAATGTGAGTTCTCCAAAATGCTGTTCCGTACTTTCGAAGTGTACACGGTACACGGTTTATTATAGGCATAGTAGGTGCGAGTGCCGAACGCATTGTAGCAGCTAGTGAGCAACTGACTGTAAGCGTCACTTTTACATGGCATTGATGACATTCCAGCTCCACGTGGTTTGACCGGTTCGCTTTGCCGCCTATCAACCCCGGTCCTGCTGAAGACGCCCTAACAGCACACCGGTAGCTACCGGCAACCTCCATCACCTAATCTTCATTTGCGCATCCTGAACGTCACGTATAACGATACTGGTCATACCTCCCCTCCATGTGGCGTGGCTTTCCCTAACCCAGGTGCTGCTCAAGACGTCGGAGGAGCGGCGCACCCTCTCCCTCCCCGCCGCCGCCCCCGGCACCTCCGGCCCCAGCCCACCGTTCACCACCTTCGCCTCCTCCCCGCCCGTCCACCCAGCCGTACCCGCCCCCAGCCGCAGCAGCGGCAGCGCACCCCAACCGCCCCACCAACCGCCCCAACCGCCGCATGGCGGCCTCCCAACCGTCGGCGAGCAGCAGGCGCAACCAACAACCGCTGGCGCACACCGCATCAGTGGCAGCAGCGGACGCGGCGGCTCAAGCTCCGCTGCTACCCCTGCTCCTACCGGCATGATTCCGCCCCGCAGCAGCTCCGATCGAGGTGCTGTTTCCTCTGCGTTCGCGGGCGGCACATCAGGCAGTGCCGGCGGTGGCGGGCCCGGGTCGGTTGGTACAACCGCGTCGGTGGTTTCGGTTTCGGGGCAGGGCGTTACGGCCAAGGTGGCGGACTTCGGGCTGAGCACCTTCATGGGCCACGGCGAGGGGGAGATGACACACATCAGCGCGGCCACGGCGCAGGTGCGTGTGTGTTAATACACCTGCATGGGCAACGCATGGGGTAGCCTGGTTGACGCACATCAGCGCGGCCACGGCACAGGTGCGTGTGTATTGACACACCTGCATGGGCAACGCATGGGGTAGCCTGGTTGACGCACATCAGCGCGGCCACGGCACAGGTGCGTGTGTATTGACACACCTGCATGGGCAACGCATGGGGTAGCCTGGTTGACGCACATCAGCGCGGCCACGGCACAGGAGCCTGTGGGACAACCCACCTGCGTGGCAACACGTTCAAATAGGAGATTCGGCTTGCGGTGGCTGTGTCACAAACCGAGCACCCCAGGGGCTCTAAAGTCCCGTCGTACTCAGCTCCGGAACCGTCAACGGCCGCTGGTGCACGTGCACAACCAACGGACCCGGTTCAGGGCATGTTCAGCCACTGCACTGGCTACTGGTATCGGCCCAAAGCAACCAGCTGACGACCGAGTGACCCGTTAATACACATGACCGTGCGCCGGCTCCCGGCACCGACCCTTGCCAACTGCGTTTAATACACCTGCCCATGCACCAATGGCCTGCACGCTGCCAAGGGGTCCATGAGCCACACGGCTCCGGAGCTGGTGCATCACCTGCAGCGCAGCTGCATGCTTTTTGCCAGCCTGGCCACACCACGCGCAAACACTTTAGTTGGCGCGTAATAATTTTACGTTTTCGTGCCATCGTGTATTTCAATCACATCAGTTTTACCGTCCCCACCGACCCAGGGGTCGCTGAGCCACATGGCTCCGGAGCTGATGCTGCACGGCCACATCTCCAAGCGCGTGGACGTCTACGCGTTCGGCATCATGCTGTGGGAGCTGTTCACGGGAGACAAGGCGCACAGGGGAGTGCCCCGCGCGCTGCTGCCGCACCAGGTGGGTGCGCTGGCATCTTGATGCGCACCGCGCGGACGCTGCCGCTGTCGTGTATGACAGGTGCTTATTTCTTATTTTAGTTGTCTCACAAGCTTGAGCTGCAGGTCCTTTGGTGCTCACCCATGTCCATGTGCAGGTTGCCATTGGCGGCCTGCGGCCCGTGTTCCCGCCCTACACCCCCGAGGACTACAGGAACCTGGCCGAGGGGTGCTGGCAGGCGGAACCCACCACCAGGTGAGGAGCGAGGCGATGCTGGGTACACGTGTATTAACATGTACACGTGTACACGTGCTGGGTACACGTGTATTAGCACAGCAACGCGACAGGGTGCTGGCAGGCGGAACCCACAACCAGGTGAGCGATTCAGTGCTGGGTGCACGTGTATCAAAGCGCCAGACTGTACTTTGTCAGGCCTCACAAGGCCGCCTTTCACTTCTTTAGCACAGCAAGGCGACAGGGCGAGGCTGCGCGGTTTCCCACCAGTACGGCACTAACATGCGGAACTAGGGGCGTGTGCTGGGGTATGTGACGGCCAAACGCGCCTTGTTCCTCCGCTTCAGTCCATCAAATCGAAGCATACCCAGTCCTTACCTGCCCCGCCTAGAGTGCTGTCCACGGCATGGCCTATAGTGCACTCTCAACCTTACTTGCAAATTTTCACGCATTCCTACTTTGTATACATTACACCTGCATTACACACATCAAATGTTGACCGCAGGCCCTCATTCGGTGCCATCCTGGCCGAGCTGGAGCGCATGCGCGCCACCCTGGCGTCGCAGCAGGCGGCGGCCATGGCGGCGGCGGCGGCGGCGGGCGACGCTGGCGGGGGCGTCACAGCCGACGGCGGCGTCGGCCCCGACGGCTGGGTGGCGGTCCCGCCGCCGCCGCCGCGGCCGCCGCCGCGGGACTTCGAGGAGGCGGCAACGATCAGTACGGGAATGTACGCCGAGATGGTTGGTACGACAATGAGTCAGGAGCTGTACGGCGGGGGCGGGGGCGGGGGCGTCGGTGGTTTCGGAGGTTCGGAGGTTGGGGGCAGGTAAGGGGCGTGGTGGCATTATGGCAGTCCGCTGTATTTGGGTTTTGATGCGGTCACGCGAGTTGTGAGCAGATGCGTGTGGCTAAGTACATGACGTGTACAGGCAGGGATATGGGGTTGAGACGGCGGGAGGGGAGGCGACTAGGCAGGGAGAGGCTGCCACGTGCCACGTGCAATTCAGGGAGAGCAACCCGCGGGTCGGTGCTGGGCTGGAGGTGACGTGGAGGGAGGGGAGGCGACTAGGCAGGGAGAGGCTGCCACGTGCAACTCAGGGAGAGCGACCCGCGGGTCGGTGCTGCGCTGGAGGTGACGTGGAGGGAGGGGAGGCGAGCAGGCTGTCAGCCTGCTCCTGCAAGAGGGCGAGAGCGACCCGCGGGTCGGTGCTGGGTGATGAGCTGCGGGAGATATACCCGGTATGTGCATCGCATGAGTGCGGTGTACTACAGCAGCTAGCTGGGAGGGGCTAGCGTGCAAGTGCGGAAGCAGAGGCAGCGGAATTGCATGTTGCTGACGCTTGCACGTTATAGCAACAGAAGCCAGCCCGGTGCCACGAGCAATAAGTATGTCCATACATCGTAAGCTACTGCCTTGGTGAGTAGCAGTTTCGTAGCAGCAGTTTCGCAGCTGCCATGGAGCTCCGAGTGCTTTACGCGGCTGGGTTTTGGGTTGCTGGGATGTACATGGTCCATGGCTTAATTTTCTTGGTGGTTTCTGTCGGCGTTAGGTGGCCGACGGGCTCTGCCAGATTGTCGACCACATGGCGCACAGCATACGCGGCGTTGCGGCCGGGGTGGCATGTGCACACGCAAACGGAACTGCTGCGAGTCCGTTGTATGAGCTGCTTCTTTTTCGCCCAGCGAACGTGCGAGCCGCGAAGAGAGTGAGGGTGCGTGGGGCCTTTGGGAAACAGGGGGGGAGCACAGTACACCTGGGCTGATCCGAACATAGGCCAAAAGCTTGCGACGGTGCTGAGGATGGTGGTCATGGTAGTGGAAGGCGCTAGGCGGTGGCGCGGTACGGTGCGGTGTCGTACAGTGTACATAGGGAGCGAGGCCTGCAACAGGTTTCGGCGCCGGGGCGAAGTGGCAAGCACGGGCGTGTAGGGCGGTATGGTGGTGGGACGCTTGACCCACTGTTGGCAGTTGGCGGTCGGCATCCTTGGCGGCTCGCCCACTGTGCTCCTGGGCACTTGCAATGTGCGTTTGGGTGCCCGTTTGGCTGGCACTGTTTTCTGCAGTGGAGCGCAGGGGGTGACCTCCCGTGGTTTACAGTTGGGAGTATGGCGGCTTGCCCACTGTGCGCTTTGGATTTCTGCCCTGAAGGGCGTTGCATGTGCGTCATGATGCACGGTTGCCTGCCACTGGACACTGGACACTTTCCTTTTGGGAGTATGGGATTGCATGTGCGTGAGGGTGCCCTGTGGTCTGGCACTGTTTTCCGCAGTGGAGAGCAGGGGGCGGATCTCCCCTGGTTTCCCGTTTGGAAGGTCGGTATGGCAGTTGCTGCATGAGTAGGCGAGTCTGTCATGTGCAGGGACAGCACGTGCGGCGGACGAGGACGCGTTGGCGATGAAGTGTTTGGGTATGGCGGGGAAGGGAGGCGGGGAAAGGCGAGAGGGAGGGAGGGGGGTGGTCAAGAGCCACAACGAGCGGGTTCGCGTGTGGCTGCGCGCTCAAGTCGGCGGATGGATAAAGTAGCTGCCACCTTCAAGTGCTGGCAGCTGGCTGCATGCCGCCGTTGTGGGGTGTGCTTCGGTGTGCCGCGGTGCTGCCATCGGCAACGAATCGTTGGTCGTGCCGCATTGCTGGTACTGCATCGTTACGCACGTGACTGGCGAGTACGGAAGCTGCTGCTTGACGTGGCTGGAGCGAGGCAGGCACCATGAAGGCATTTCGGTGCCCTCCACCACAGCCTCATTGCCACATGTGCATTGCTGTCGTAGCTCTCGAGGGTAAATGATGTGTAGAATTTCTACATATACATTAAGCAAATGTTTCGCTGGAGTTGGTACCGGTATCCGTCCAGGCTGGAAAAGGTGCCCAATGGGGTTTTTGGTTGCGCTAGCTGCATTGCCGTTCATGGCTTGATGCGTAATGGCGTTTTGGCACGAGGTGTGGCATTTCGAACACTACGCAAGGATAAGCACGAGGCACCGCGGCAGGGCTAGCCTGCCTAGCGTGCCTGCCGATTATTGGGGATTACGGTAGGCATGGGGTAAGGGAGTGCAAGGTGTGCATGTACGGCTGTACCCTACCGGTAGGTCCAGTAGGAGCTCGCGCTAATGGACACTGATTTGTACATTTTTTTCGAAGGAGTCGAGTATGGCTCTATGGCATGCCAAGTGAAGCGTGGGTGAGTCAGGAAGGGGCCTACTGGGTTGAGCGTGAGTGTGCTACGGTGTTTCACCTTGCATGGATAGTGGTCAGCCAGGCGCATGCAACGCTGTCACGGCTGAGGTCCCCATGTTACGGCATATTCACAGCGCCCGAGGGCAGGGAGCGTTTGCCGAGCAATGCCCAGCCAGCATTGCATGCATTTTTGATCGTAGTGCATTAACATTTTTTCCGTCGGTGACCATTGTTTGTTACCGTAGCATGATGCGGGAGACTCTGTCGCACTCTGAGCTTGGACCACATACTCGAACGTGCTGTAACGGAAAATCATTAAGCCACTATTTTGGGCTGGCCCGGGGGTCATGTCAGCGTGTAGTGTGGTGACACTGGGTGGCCCCAACACTCAATTACCATACATGGCTTTCGAGCGGGTATCTAACACCGGAACGGCACATCAAGACCTGTTGGGTGTGGCAACAGTGCTGTGCTGCCGCCCGCTTTGGTGTTGCCGACATGCATTTACCATCACCACTACATACAGCTACATACCACAACTGAAGCAGAAGACATCAGGGGAGACCTCCCCTGGCTGCACACCACAAACCTTCACAACAGCGACAAGCCAGCAAACAACGACGCTCAGTCAAGCACTTGCCGGTGGTTTCCTGGACGTCCTACACCGGCGACAGGCAATCCACCCTGATCCCCAGCCCAAAGGCGCAGCACAAGGTATGATCCTGGAGCCTCGCGCACATGCACCGGTGCTCGCTACCACGGACCATGACGACAGCGGCGGCATGCTGCAACAAATACTGCACAGCGCATAGGATGACAGCCCGACGCCCATTTGTGGTGCCGTGCGCACTGTGTAGCGTATGCAGTTGCGTGGACAAATTAGCAAATTGGCAAGCAGCAGGTTCTAGTAGAGGGCGAGGCAAGTGGCATGCCCGGCGATTGGAAGCGGACATCGAGGCGGCTCCGGCTGTGAGCTGAGCACGCGCTGAGTGCGCACTGTGTGGTCAGGACCGAGCACTGCAGAGCACCGCGTCCTATTGTCGAAGGCACTTAGTCTTATGCTCTTGTGCAAGCCAGGGCGGACTGTTATGCCGCTGCATGCAAAGAATAGCAGTACTATCGCGACATTCCCTGCCTATCGCACATGTACACACGGTGCGTACCCTTGCACACCTCCCCGCCTGATGACAGCGCGCCGTCGCTAGTACCCGCCTGTTCGGCGGTCCACATGCACGCAAGAAAACGCACGCTAGTACTATGCAGGGTGATATTTGCTATGTAAATCCACGTGGCATGACGAGCAGCGTAAAAGTCCCACCTGTGGGTCATGCATCGGCCGGACTGCCCTTGCACATCAACACGGAAACAGCAGTACTCGTGGCAATGATGATCCCTGCCTTGACTTTGGGCCTGGTTCGGCTCGCGCATCTTCGCGCTTCCATTCATTTCATGCTTGCAGCAGCTTCCCGTTCAGCCCGCTCCCAACACATGCATGCAAGGGCAAGCCGCACGGCCAGCAGTGCTCCACCTTAACCCCCACCTAACACCCTCAATTACGACCACCCCCACCTGCTCACCTCACAGGCACGCATACGACTGGATTCTTCCAATCTCTACAACGCTCCCATCATCCTTCATCCTCGCCGCCGCCAGCACCACCACGCCCTGTCCCCACCAAGCCACACCCCCACTGCCCCTGCATCCCCATCCACATGCCACCACCCTGCGCTCAGTCCACTCGCCCCAGCTGCCGTTTCCACGACACGACCTGCGCTGCTCACCTCCGCCCTGCAACCCCTTCCCTTCCCACCAAGTCATGCCCCACAGCCTTGTACACATACCCGCCCTTGACGATGATATTCGGCCCGCTGACACCAGGGGGCAAGGGGCAGCTAGAGCTGGTTGCCGCACACCGTGACATCAGGCTGTGCAGCGCAGCTGCTGTGTGCGTTCGGGGCGCGGCCGCAGCAGCACCAGCAGCGTCCGTCCGCGGGTTGTGGGCGGCTATGCCAGGAACTACGCTGCTCCCGCCGCCGGCGGGAGGGGTACAGCCGCCGCCGGTGTTGAGGTGCGGCGAGCGGGCGGCAGCTGCTGCTGCAGCAGCGGCGAGTGTTGGCCGGTTGGCGATCAGTGCAGCGAGCGCAGCTGCGGAGCTGGACTGGCCTTGGTGCGGGTGTTGGTCTTGGTGCTGCTTGTGGTGGCGGTGGGTTTGGAGGCTGCTGGAGGGTGGCCGATGGGGGGACGGCGGTGTTGCATTCAGCGGCCGGCCGCCGGCCGACACCAGCAGCCGTGGGGAGCCCCATGCGGATGGTGGGTGGAGCCTACCAGCGGCGGCGGGCGGAGACGCCGTTGGAGAGTAGAAGGCGGGTGTTGATGGCAAGGCGGCGGCGGCGGTGTGGGGTGATGGAGGTGTGCTTGGGCGGAGCAGGAGGGCAGGGGGCGTCGAGGCGCGGCGGGCGGCTGCGGCCTTGGTGGCGACGGCCTCCGCCACAGCTTGCCGCTGCAGCTGCGCGTACGCAGCAGCAACGCCAGCGGCAGTACCAGCGCCCGGTGAAGATGCTGGCCGTACTTGTGCTGCACGCCCAGCTGCTGTTGCTGCTCCTGCCGCTGCCCCTGCCGACCCATGGGTCATCCCAAACCCAGATCCTAAGGGGGTCGTGGGCCTGCTTGTTGGTGTGCCAGGAGAGGGCCACGGGTGCTGAGGGGACGCCGGGGGGGAGGAGGCGGCAGGCACGATGAGCCACGTTTCCAGCTGGGGACAGCCTCCACGGTGCTGCTGCTGCTGCTGCTGCTGCTCAACCTGTTGCACTTCATCCTCCTGTTCGGCAACTGCCAAAAAGCTGGAGGCGTCGTCGAGCAGCTTGGAGTCGTTCGGCGGTCCAAGAATGCCAGGGCGGCAGCCGCCGAGTCCACCTGACCCCTCCCCTTGGTCCGCGTGCGACCTACGACCGCCCTCGCACCCCGCACTTTCTACCCCTCCCTCGTCGGCTTCCTCGTCCTCCTGCAACACCCCCAAGCCTTGCCACTGTTGCTGCTGCTGCCCAGGGGACGGCAGCCGCTGGGTCGACGAGGGCTCGTAGAAATGGCCAGACAGGGTAAGCGGGGCATGTTGTGACAGCTGTGGGCTGGCCAAGTAGGGCGAGGAGCAGTCGGCGGTGCTGGGGCGGGAGGAGAGCTCGGGGGATGGGGGCGTGTGGACGGGGAGGGCGGTCGGAAGGCGGTCGTGGCCGGCAAGGCGGACGGGGCTATGGCGCGGAGGTGAGGCTGGCGGGGAACCGGCGAAGGCCAAAGGATACGCGCTTGTGGGCTGTGGGGAGTGAGTAGAGGGCACGGGGTGAGTCATCATCGTACGGTTTTAGGCAACTGGCAACTCACTATGGAGCCGGTACAGCATGAGTACAGCGCTAGAGGCAAAACGGAACAGGCAGTGGTTCCATACAGCATGACGTGTCCTAGCTTGCCTTGCCTTGCACCTGTACACCAGTGCAGCCGGGCCTCAGAATGAACCCAGGATGTCGGCCCACCTTCAGCTGCTTCGGGAGTGACCCCACCACCAGGCATGGTGCCACCTCCTGATGGCCCTGCTGCTCCCTGTCCGGGAATGCACCTCCAGCATCACTCAGCCGCCGGACAACCGGGGACCTGGATCTGGCGGCACCCCACCGCCCGCCATAGCCACTACCACGCAGCCCACCGCTGTCTGCCGTACTGCTGCGGCGGGCGCTCGAGGTCGTGCCACCGCCGCCCGCCATAGGGCTTCCAGCTGGTGCTTTCCCACCAGCCCCTTCTGAAGGGCCGCCACCATATCCCGTGTTGGAGCTCCTTGGCAGTACGGGCCAGCAGCCTCCACCAAGGAAGTCGTGCCGGGGCGGTAGAGGCTGGAGGGACGTGACGGTTGGGAGGTGTGGGGAGCAACAAAGGCTGTACTGGGGGAGCACGGGGCGCTGCAGAAGGCTGACGTGGCGAGGAAAGCAGCAGGCGGGTTGCTGTGTCGCGGTGAGGCGGCGGGCTGCCTCGGAGCCGACCCCACGGCCGCCGCCACCGCCGCCGCCACTGACGCCGCCGCCGCTGCAGCAGCTGCTGCTGCTGGCTGCTCCAGGATCCGCAGGACGCTGCCTGGACCAAGGCCCCATGTGAAGTCGATTATGGGCAGCCTAGGGCGCTGAGCTGGCATGGGGCGCTGGGCGTGACACAGCTGGGTCTGACCCATGGGTCCGTCTTCACCCTCCCGTTGCTGCGGCTGCTGCTCCGCCTGATGCTGCAGCAGGTCCCCCTCCCACGCGTGCACCTCCCTCCCTCCATCCCATCCGGCATGCTCGTCCACCAGCCCGCTGTCGTACGCTTTTGTCGTACAAGTCGTACGGTGCGGCACGGGCAGGCTGTCCAGGTCTAGGGAGCCGAAGCCGTGCAGTGGGGCGCGCAGGGGCCGGTGCCGCGGGGAGGCGACGGCCACCGCCTTCGCCGCGTCCTGTGATGCTGCCGCCATCGGCGTCGAGCCCTCCTCAGCGCGGGAAGGCCACGGCGAGGCCACGGCCAGGGCCTCGACCACCTCCTGCACTGCCGCCGGAGTCGCCTTCGCTCCCTCCTCAGCGCGGGTGCCTTCGGAATGGACGGCTGCCAGCGGAGGCGGCGGCACGCGGGCCGCGGGGCTCCTTGCAGCGCCGCAAGAGGCGGCGCCCTCCAAGGACTCAGTTTCACGGTGTGGAGAGCTAGGGTCGCCGCTCGTCATGGCCTTGGCTGCAACGCCCACAGCCGGCGTCGCGGGGCGGAAGAAGGTGTAGCCGCACCCAAACGGCAGCGCCGCCACCGTCGTCGGCGCCGGCAGCTGCCCCGCCGGCGACGGCGGCACCCGCTGCGACGGCGGCTCCGCCGCCGCCGCCGCCGGCGACGGCAGCTGCGCCGACTGACCTCCGCTGGACATTCCGTCAGCGCCATCCCGACAGCGTCCCCCGCTGCTTGCATGCGCCCATGCTTCCTCCGCCGCCGTCACTGCCGCCGCTGCCTCCACCCACACCTCCGGCGGGAGGTCATCCACCAGCAACGCCGCCAGCCGCCGCCCCAACCGCTCCGCCGCCTCGTCTTCCTGTACCGCCTCATCCCCCTCCCGCCAACCACCACTGCCGTACACCTCGGTACTGCGAACCGCCATCTCCCTTACCCCACCGCGCCCGCTGTCAAGCCCCAACGACCCGTGGGCCACCGTGGCCCGCCGCCTGCCGCCGCCCGCCTCCCCTAGGCGAAGCTCGTACCCGTGCGACTGTGTCGTACGGCGCCGATGGTGGCGAGCGTGGATTCGGAGCCCTGTGGCCCCGCCGTCGTCATCGCTGCTGGTGTCCGGGTCGCTGCTGGGATCACCGCTCGCCCCGTAGTCAGGTGCATCGGGGGCATCGGCGAGGGCATCCCGAGACCCAGGTGTGGCGGCGGCCTCGGCAGCGGCGGCGGCGAGTGCAGCCTGTGCCTCCGGCCGCAGGTTGTGCAGCTGCCGCTTGGCAGGGCGCAGCTCCTGCGGGCGATAGGCGGTGCGGGTACGAACTCAGCCCAGCGTACGACATCTTAGCTTGTCCCAGTACCAAGCATGACAGCGAGGTTTGGGAGGAGGGTTCGGCGAGATGCAGTCACGTTCGCAACAGCATAGCAGAGCAGTTCAGCTGTCACAGCAGTTCAGCTGTCACAGCAGTTCAGCTGTCACAGCAGTTCAGCTGTCACAGCA
>VFQN01002007.1_pt1 | contig 32521 bp, 26 predicted proteins | sample 3512371 | NCBI WGS metagenome assembly VFQN01 (sample SAMN10412370, study PRJNA504923) | tailings metagenome | isolation source: Replicate 2 from Balatoc abandoned mine | place: Philippines: Itogon, Benguet | collected 2017-08-28 | reverse complement strand
GCCGGCATGGGGAGCGGCCTGGGGCTGGCTCGTCGGGCTGGGCGTGCTGCACACCGGCCTGGCCTACGTGCTGCTGTACGCGGGCATGGCGCGGCTGCCGACCGTGCGCATCGCGGCGCTGCAGTTCGTCTACCCGGGTGCGGCGGTGCTGGTCGACTGGCTGGTGTACGGGCGGGCGCTGACGCTGTGGCAGGGCGTCGGCGTGGTCGTGATGGCGCTGGCGCTGTGGGCGTCGAACCCCTCGGCGAGGCACCGGGATGCCGAGGCTGGCAAGATGGCGGGCCGCCGCCCGGCGGCCTCGCCCTGACACGCCTTCGCTCCTACCCTATGACGCAGTCCTTCCTCGGCCGGCGCGGCATCGCCGTCGCCCCGCACAGCCTGGCCTCCGAGGCCGCCCTCCGCGTACTGCGCGAAGGCGGCAACGCCCTCGAGGCGATGATCGCCGCTGCCGCGGCCATCGCCGTCGTCTACCCGCACATGAACTCGATCGGCGGCGACGGTTTCTGGGTCATCGGCGGTCCCCAGGGGCCGCTGGCCGGCATCGACGCCAGCGGCGCCAGCGCCGCCGCGGCGTCGCTGGAGAGCTACGCTCAGCGCGGCGTGACGGGCAGCATCCCGTTCCGCGGTGGCGTGGCCGCGCTGACGGTGGCGGGCACGATCTCCGGCTGGGGCGCGGCGCATGCGCTCGCCAAGGAATGGGGCGGCCGGCTGCCGCTCTCCCGTCTGCTGGACGACGCGATCTGGTACGCCCGCGAAGGCATTCCGGTCACGCACAGCCAGCGTGCCGCCACGGCGGCCAAGCGCGACGAGATCCGCGCGATTCCCGGCTTCGCCGAGACCTTCCTCGTGAATGGCGAAGCGCCGGCCGCCTTCAGCCGCTTCCGTCAGCCGCGCCTGGCGGCCACGCTGGCGCGCATCGCCGAACACGGCACCGACGACTTCTACCGCGGCGCGCTCGCGAAGCAGCTCGCCGCCGAGCTCGCCGCCGTCGGCAGCCCGCTGACCGCCGACGACCTCGCCGCGCACCAGGCGAAGCGCGTCGATCCGCTCACGCTGGCGATCCCCGGCGCGACGCTGGCCAACATGACGCCGCCGTCGCAGGGCGTGGTCTCGCTGATGATCCTGGGCATCATGCAGCGCCTGCAGGGCTGGGATGCCGATCCGCTCGGCGCGGCCTTCGTGCATGCGCAGGTCGAGGCCACCAAGCAGGCGTTCAAGCTGCGCGACCAGCACGTCACCGATCCGGCCTTCATGCGCATCGCGCCGGCCGAACTGCTGCGCGACTCGCTGCTCGACGAACTCGCCGCGAAGATCGACCCGAAGCGCGCCGCGCCCTGGGGCAAGCGCACCGACCCGGGCGACACCATCTGGATGGGCGTGATCGACGGCGAGGGCCGCGCGGTGTCGTTCATCCAGAGCATCTACCACGAGTTCGGCTCGGGCGTGGTGCTGCCCGGGTCCGGCGTGAACTGGCAGAACCGCGGCTGCAGCTTCAGCCTCGATCCCGCGCACATCAACGTCCTCGCCCCGCGCAAGCGGCCCTTCCACACCCTCAACCCGGCGCTGGCGCGGCTGGCGGACGGCCGGCTGATGGTCTACGGCACGATGGGTGGCGACGGCCAGCCGCAGACGCAGGCCACCGTCTTCAACCGCATCCAGCGTTTCGGCCTGGAACCGCAGGCGGCCATCGAGATGCCGCGCTGGCTGCTCGGTCGCACCTGGGGCATGGTCAGTGACAGCCTCAAGCTCGAAGCGCGCTTCCCGGCGGCGACGGTCGATGCGCTGCGCGCGATGGGGCACGACGTCGAGCTGCTGGCCGACTGGGACGAATCGGTCGGCCACGCCGGCGCGCTGATCCGCCAACCCGACGGACTTCTGATCGGCGGCTTCGACCCGCGCAGCAACGGCGCGGTGGCGGCGTTCTGATGCTGCAGGCCACCGACGAACCCGGCACTTCGCTTGCGACGCTTTCCAACGGCGTGCGCGTGGTGCTGATCGGCCTGCCCGGCGTGGGCAGCGCGAGTGTCAGCGTGTTCGTGCGCACCGGCAGCGCGCACGAGGGCGCGAAGCTCAACGGCATCAGCCACGTCGTCGAGCACATGGCCTTCAAGGGCACGCGTACGCGTTCTTGTCAGCGCATCAACCTCGACGCCGAGCGGCTCGGCGCCGAGGTCAACGCCCACACCGACAAGGACCACACCGCCTTCCACATGCGCGGCCTGGCCGAGGACGCGCCGCGCTTCGTGCGCATGCTCGGCGACATCGTGCGCGAGAGCACTTTCCCCGAGGAGGAACTGGAGCGCGAGCGCCGCGTGATCCTGCACGAGATCGCCGACGACGAGGACGACCCGCTGACCATCGCCTTCCAGGCCTTCGACCGCGAGTGCTTCGGCGCGCACCCGGCGGCGCTGCCGGTGATCGGCCGGCGCGCCAACATCGAGCGCTTCACGCGCGACGACCTGATGGGCTACGTGCAGCGCCAGTACAGCGGCGCCAACGTGGTGATCGGCGTGGCCGGCGAGGTCGATGCGGCCGCGGTGCTGGAGGCCGCCCAGGCCACCTTCGGCAGCCTGCCGCGCGGCGCGGAGAACATGCTCACTGCTCCCGAATGGATCGGCGGCATCGTCACGAAGCGCCTGGTCGGCAGCAGCCAGACCCACGTGGTGATCGGCTGGCCGATCCCCTCGCTGGTCGACGACGATCCGGTCGGCGTGGTCGCCGCGGCGGTGCTCGGCGAGGGCATGAGCTCGCCGCTGCTCGACCGCATCCGCGAGCGCAAGGGCCTGGCCTACTACACGCATGCCTCGGCCGACGTGCTCGGGCTGTGGGGCCAGTTCGTCATCGAGGCTTCGGTGGCGCCGGAGCACCTCGACGAGTTCTGCGCCGAGGTGCGCGCGCTGATGCTCGAACTGTCGCGCGGCGTCGAACCCATCCACCTCGAGCGTGCCCGCAACCAGCTCACCGTGCGCGCGCTGCGTTCGGCCGAGCAGCCGTTCCGCCGCGTCGAGGAAGCCTGCCTCGACCTGCTGTTCCTCGGCCGCGTGCGGCCGCGGGCGCCCTCGCTGGCGCGGCTGCGCCGCGTGTCGGGCTCGCGCGTGGCCGAGGGCTTCGCGGCGATGCTGGCGGTGCCGGTGGCCGCGGCCGTGACCGGCCGGCTGCCGCGCCAGGCGCGCGAGCGTGTGGCCGGGCGCCTGCATGGCTGAGCCGTTGCCTGCGACGACCCTGCTGCCGGCGCTGCTGACGGCGGTGGAGGCCGCGGCGACCGTGGCCTTCGCGCTCTCGGGCCTGCTCGAGGCGGCACGCAAGCGGCTCGACGCGGTGGGCGTGTGCGTGGTGGCCGGCCTCGCGGCCTTCGGCGGCGGCACGCTGCGCGACGTGCTGCTCGACCGGCGTCCGTTCTTCTGGGTCGAGCATGCGGCCTGGCTGTGGGGGCTGCTCGCGCTGTGCATCGTCGCGATGGCGGCACTGCGCGTGCGCCACTTCGAGCCCACCGAACGCGCGATGCAGTGGCCCGATGCGCTGGGCCTCGGCCTGTTCAGCGCCGGCGGCACGCAGATCGCGCTGGCGCAGGGCATGCCGGCGATCGTGGCGGTGCTGATGGGCGTGGTCACCGCCACCTTCGGCGGCGTGCTGCGCGACATCGTCTGCAACGAGATCCCGCGGGCCTTCAGCGACCACCGGCCGCACGCCGTGTGCGCGTTCGTCGGCGGTTGGGTGTTGGTGGCTGCCTTGGCGCTGGGTGCCTCGCAAGGCACGGCGCTGCTGCTGGCCGCCGGCGCGGCCAGCGGCTTGCGTGCGCTGGCGCTGGTGACCGACTTCCGGCTGCCGCAGTGGTCGTCGGGCGAGGATCCGCGCGGCGGAAAGTAGCCGCTCAGCGAAGCCCGGCCAGCGTCGCGCCCAGGCCGATCAGCGCGCAGGCCGCGAGCAGCGGCATCACGCCGAGCCTGAAGCGGAACAGCGCGACCGCAGCCGCGGCCATCAGCAGCGCGGAGAAGACGTCGAACCGCCCCGCGAAGCCCTGTGGCCACAGCACGTGCCAGGCGAAGAACAGCGCCAGGTTGAGAATCACCCCGACCACCGCCGCGGTGATGGCCGACAGCGGCGCGGTGAAGCCGAGCTTGCCGTGCGTGGCCTCGACGAGCGGCCCGCCGGCGAGGATGAACACGAACGAGGGCAGGAAGGTGAAGAACGTCACCACCACGGCGGCCAGCGCCCCGCCCAGGAACAGCGCGTCGGGCCCCAGCACCTCGCGGCCCCAGCCGCCGACGAAGCCGACGAAAGCCACCACCATGATCAGCGGGCCGGGCGTGGTCTCGCCGAGCGCGAGGCCGTCGATCATCTGCGCGCCGGTGAGCCACTGGTGGTGCTCCACCGCGCCCTGGTAGACGTAGGGCAGCACGGCATAGGCGCCGCCGAAGGTGAGCAGCGCCGCCTTGGTGAAGAACCAGCCCATCTGCGCCAGCGTGCCCTGCCAGCCCTGCGTGGCGACCAGCACGCCCATCGCCAGCGCCCACAGCGCCGCTCCGATGGCCAGCACCCGCACCAGGCTGCTGTGCGCATAGCGCGCATGTTCCGGCGTCGGCGTGTGGTCGTCGATCCACGCTGGGCCGTGGCCGACCTTGGCTTCGGCATGCCCGCCGCCGAGAGCGAAGACCTGCGGCGCCCGGCGCGAACCCCACCAGCCGATGGCTGCGGCGGCGGCGACGATGGCAGGGAAGGGCACGTCGAAGGCGAAGATGGCCACGAAGGCGAGCGCGGCGATCGACCACAGCCAGCGGTTCTTCAAGGCGCGCGTGCCGATGCGCCAGGCCGCGTGCAGCACCAGTGCCGTGACCGCGGGCTTGAGCCCGGCGAAGAGCCCGGCCACCAGCGGCACCTGGCCGAAGCGCAGGTAGACCCAGCTCAGCGCGATCAGGATGAACAGCGAAGGCAGCACGAACAGCGCACCGGCGACGATGCCGCCCCAGGTGCGGTGCATCAGCCAGCCGAGGTAGGTGGCGAGCTGCTGCGCCTCGGGGCCGGGCAGCAGCATGCAGTAGTTCAGCGCGTGCAGGAAGCGGCGCTCGCTGATCCAGCGGCGCCGCTCGACCAGCTCGGTGTGCATGATCGCGATCTGGCCGGCCGGCCCGCCGAAGCTGATGAAGCCGAGCTTGAGCCAGAAGCCGAGGGCCTCGCGGAAGCTGACGGGGGCGGGGGCGGCGTCGGCAGGCGTCTCGGGCATGCGTCAAGGTTATCCGAGCCCGCCACATCGTGTTTCAAGGCTTGCGCGGAAGCGCGCTAGTCTGCGCGGCTGTCACGAAACCGTCGCCGAGAAGACTCCCATGTGGGGACAGAACAAACCCGTCGTGCTCTCGTATGGCCGGCCGCGTTCGCGCTGGTCGCTGCCCCCCTGGCTGGTGCTGCTGATCCTCGGTGCCGCCGCCGGCGCCGCCGGCGTGATCTACGTGCAGGAGAAGCACCTGCCGCCGCGCCTGTCGGCCTCGGCTTCGGCCGAGCTGCGCAACGCCTACGAGCAGGCCGATGCCGAGCGCCGCCAGCTCCGGGCCGACCTCGAGGCCACCACGCAGAAGCTGCAGGCCGCGCAGGCCGAAGGCAAGAAGCTCGGCGACGACCTCGCGGCCGGCCGCAGCGGCACGGAGAAGCTGCGCCAGGACCTCGACTTCGCCGTCGACGCGCTGCCGCCCGACCCGCGCGGCGGCACGGTGGAGATCCGCGCCGGCCGCCTGCTGCGCAAGGGCGCCGGTATGGCCTACGAAGTGGCGCTGACGCGCGGCGGCGGCGCGAAGCCGATGAATGCCGTGCTGCAGATCGCCGTCAGCGGTGTCGGGGCCAGCGGCGCCGAGGCGCGCGTGGTCGGCAAGCCGGTGCCGCTGAGCGTGGGCGCCTACGAGATCGCGCGCGGCGTGCAGCCGCTGCCGGACGGCTTCCGCGCCAGCCAGGCCACCATCACCGTGCTCGACCGGCCCGACGGCCGCCAGCTCGGCATGCGGGTGCTGTACGTGAAGTGAGCGCGAGGCGCAGGCGCTAGCATCGCGCGCCATGCGCATCGCCGACCTCCGCCACCGCCTGCGTTTGCTCGGCGCCAAGCCCAAGCACGAGGAGCGCGTGCTGCGCCTGTGGGCGAACGCGCTGCCGCAGACGCACGGCCGCCGCCGCATCGAGGACTGGTTGCCGCTCGAACTGCGCGAGGCGCTGCCCGCGCTCGAGGCCGAGCTCGCCGCGCTCGCCGGCGTGCGTTCCGCCCACGACGGCGAAGACGGCTCGCAGCGCCTGCTGGTGACGCTGGCCGACGGCCAGACGGTGGAGAGCGTGCTGCTGCCGCGCGACGGCCTGTGCGTCTCGACCCAGGCCGGCTGCGCGGTCGGCTGCGTGTTCTGCATGACCGGCCGCGACGGGCTGATCCGCCAGCTCACGAGCACCGAGATCGTCGCGCAGGTCGCGCTGGCGCGGCAGCGCCGCGCGGTGCGCAAGGTCGTCTTCATGGGCATGGGCGAGCCGGCGCACAACCTCGACCAGGTGCTCGAAGCGATCGACCTGCTCGGCACCGCCGGCGGCATCGGCCACAAGCAGCTGGTCTTTTCCACGGTGGGCGACGAGCGTGTCTTCGAGCGACTGCCGCAGGGCCGCGTGAAGCCGGCGCTGGCACTGTCTCTGCACACCACCAAACCGGCGCTGCGCGAACAGCTGCTGCCGCGCGCGCCGCGCTTCGATCCGGCCGAGCTGGTCGAGGCCGGCGAACGCTACGCCCGCACCACCGGCTATCCGATCCAGTACCAGTGGACGCTGATCGAGGGCGTGAACGATGGCGACGACGAGGTCGAGGCGATCGTCTCGCTGCTCCAGGGCCGCTACGCGATCATGAACATGATCCCGTTCAACGCCATCGAGGGACTGGGCTTTCGCCGCCCATCGGATGAGCGTGCCGCGCAGATCATGAGGACGTTGAATCACCGCGGCGTGCTGGCGCGGTTGCGCCAGTCGGCAGGGCAGGACGTGGAGGCCGGCTGCGGCCAGCTGCGCGCGCGCGAACTGGGCACGTCGCGACGGCGCATTCCGATTCGGGCGTGAAGCCCTTCACCCCACGCGGGGCGAATGCGCTTGCGCATCGGCGCTGCATTCCGTTACCGTTGCGCCCCGCCTGGAGCGGCCCCCGACGACAACAACAAAGAAGTGATGCCGATGACGCGCACCGTGCCCGATGAGCTGCTCGACCCGGCGCAGTTCGAGACCGATCCGCTGGCCGACCAGACCATCGCCGACATCCTCGGCCCCTGGGAGGCGCCCGCGCTCGCGGCCACCTCGGCCGACATCGCTGCCACCTTCAAGTCGCACTGGGATCGCATCGATGTCGTCAATGACGTGATCGCCCAGTGGCGCGACAACGCCAGCCTCGACCACTGGCACACGCGCCTGCCCGAAGACCAGCAGGAGATCGCCGACGCGCTGCGCGACTACGTGAGCGCAGCGCGCACGCTGCCCGCCTGGGCCGAGCCCGCGAAGATCGCGCGCGCCGAGGAGATCTTCTTCGACCAGGGCGTGCTCTCGTGCACGCTGCTGTTCTGCGCCAGCCTGCCCGAGTGCTACGTGGTGCCCGATCTCGCCGAGGTCCTGCACACCACCGGGCAGCTCGAGCAGCGCACCGACTACCGCATCCGCAGCACCGCGGCGATGGTCTTCCCGGTGATGATGCGCGGCGGCCTGACCGACCCCGGCGGAGGCGGCATCGCCCAGGTGCTGAAGGTGCGGCTCATCCACGCGATGGTGCGCAACCTCGTGCTGCGCACCAGCCCGCAGGAGGCCGCGGCGATGCGCGAGCGCGGTCTGGCCCTGCCGGTGGTGCCGGCGCTGGCCGCGGCGCGCGGCAGCCAGAAGATGCACCACGCCCTGTTCGCGCACGGCTGGGACATGGCGCGCGGCTTGCCGTGCAACCAGGAGGAGCAGGCCTACACGCTGCTGACCTTCGGCTACGTCTACCTGCGCGGCCTGCGCACCCTGGGTGTGGGCCTGGACGAATCCGACGAACTCGCCGTGCTGCACGCCTGGAACGTGGTCGGCCACCTGGTGGGCATCCGCCGCGAGCTGATGGCCTTCACGATGGAGGAGGCGCAGGCTCTGTTCGAGCGCATGCAGGCGCGCGGCCGCGCCGAACTCGTGCAGCCCGATCCGCGGCCCGGCCTGGCCGACGCGCTGTTCCGCAACCTGGCCGGCGTGATTCCGCTGGCGGTGGCCAAGCCCTTCCCGCTGCTGCTGTCTCGCCGGCTGATCGGCCGCGAGGCCTCGCGCGACCTGGCCATCGACGGACCGGTGCCGCTGCTGTCTCAGCTGTTGTTCGCCGTGCTGATGGGGCTGGTTCGCGTGATCGACGGCATCGGCCGCCTGTTCTCGAAGGACTTCAGCCTCGCACGGCTGGTCACGCGCGTGCTCGGCTACCACCTGCTGACACGGCTGCTGATGGACCAGACGCGGCCGCTGAAGCTGCCGCAGGGCCTGCTCGACCAGGCCCACGGCATGATGCGCGAGTGGGGCTCCGACCGCCGCGCGCCGGGCTGGCTCAACGCGCTCGAAGACCGCTTCACCATGGCCGGCCCGTGGTCGGGGCGGGTGCGGCCATGAGGCTCGGCTGGCTTCGCCTCGTCGCGCTGGTCGGCGCGCTGGCGCTTTCGGCATGGGTGCACGCCGCGCCGCCGCTGGTCATCGACGGCAGCGCGCAGCGTGTGGAGGTCTGGCCGTCCTTGACCATCCTGCCCGACGAAAGCGGCGAGATGGACATCACCGCCGCCATGGCCGCCGCAGACCGTTTCGAGGTGCCGCGCTCGGCCTATGCCACGCTGGGCCTGCGCAAGGAACCGGTGTGGCTGCGCATCCCCGTCCGCTGGACCGGTGGCGGCGGCCCGAACTGGATGCTCGACATCGACTATGCGCCGCTGAACCGGATCGACGCCTTCCTGGTGCGCGAGGGTCGCATCGTGCAGCAGGCGCGGCTGGGCAACATGCAGCCTTTCGCGCAGCGGCCCATCCCCAGCCGCAGCCATGCGTTGCCGCTGGAGCTCAAGCCCGAGGTGACCTACGAGCTCTACCTGCGGGTGGAGACGCAGGGCGCGATGATCCTGCCGATCACGGTGATGCGGCCGCAGGTCTTCCACACCGAGGCGCTCGACGAGCACATCCTGCAGGGCCTGCTGGCCGGCCTGGGCCTGTGCCTGGTGATCTACAGCCTGGTGCAGTGGTGGAGCACGCGCGAGTCGATGTTCGTCAAGTACGCGATGCTGACCACCGGCAGCCTGATGTTCTCGGTGGTGCAGTTCGGCGTCGGCGGCATGTACCTGTGGCGAGACAACCTGTGGGTGGAGTCGCACGGCGCGCCGCTGATGGCGCTGCTAGCGGCGGGCTCGACCTTCCTGTTCGTCGAGGAGGTGCTGCGCGGCCCTGGCGTCAGCCGCCACTTCACGCGCATCATGCACGCCGGCGCGGCGGCGCTCGGGCTGACCGCGCTGCTCTATGCGCTGGACGTGATCCACGTGCACAGCGTCAGCCGCGTGATCGGCACCCTCGGCCTGCTGCCGGCGCTGATGGGCCTGCCCGGCGCCATCGCGCGGGCGCGCCGCGGCGACGCGATCGGCTGGTACTTCCTCGTCGCCTGGGTGGGCTACTTCGTCACCACCGCCATCATGGTCGGCGTGATCCGCGGCTACATCGACGCGACGCTGTGGACACTGCATGCCTTCCAGGCCGGCGCCACGCTCGACATGGTGCTGTTCATGCGCGTGCTCGGCCTGCGCATGACGGCCATCCACAACGAGGCGCGCAGTGCGGTGCGCGAGCGCGACACCTTCGTGTCGATGGCGTACACCGACCCGCTGACCGGCCTGCCCAACCGCCGCGGGCTGGACGCGCGGCTGGCCGCCGAGATGGCCAACACCTCGCCCGACCGGATGCTGGCCGTCTACATGATCGACCTCGACGGCTTCAAGCAGGTCAACGACCAGCACGGCCACGAGCTGGGCGACGAGCTGCTCGTTGCCGTCGGCCAGCGGCTCGGCGCGCAGCTGCGCTCGAGCGACGTGGTGGCACGCCTGGGTGGCGACGAGTTCGTGGTCACCGCCGGCGGCCTGGCCGACGAGCGGCAGGCGCGCGATCTCGGGCTCAAGCTGGTCGATGCCTTCCGCCAGCCGTTCCGGCTCGCGGGCGGGCGGGCCTGCCAGGTCGGCCTGACGATCGGCTACGTGCTGGTGCCGGTCGACGGCACGGACCCGGTCAACCTGCTGCGCCGCGCCGACGCGGCGATGTACGCCGGCAAGCAGGGCGGCAAGGGCTGCGTGCGGCGCGCGGAAGCCGCGGCGGCCTGATCAGGCCGGCAGCGTGTAGCGCGTGGCCGGGCCCTTGCCGGTCTGCACCAGCAGGCCGCGCTCGGCCAGCGTCACCAGGTGCTTGGACGCGGTGGCCGGGCTCAGCGCACACAGCTGCGCGTAGCCGCTCTTGTTCAGCGAGCCCGTCTGCAGCAGCTGTGCCAGCACCGCCTGGCAGCGCTGCGCGTTGAGCAGGTCGGTGGTGGCCTCGCGCCAGGCGCTGGCCAGCTTCTGCTCGCGGGTGAGCTCGCGGTCGAAGGTGCTGCGCAGCGCCTCGAGCTCGGCGGAGAAGTCGTCGCCGAGGCCGTGCCGCTCGATCAGCGCCAGCGCCGCCTCGCGCTCCTTCATCGCGATGGCGAGGTAGGCGCGGGCGATCGCCAGGTGCGCCCGCACGTGCCCGGCCGGCGCGCCGGGCAAGGCGAGCAGCTCGCGCTGGCGCTGTACCTCGGCCACCTCGGCATAGTGCGCCGCCGCTTCGGCGGGCAGCAGCCGGTCGCGGGCGCGATCTTCGGCCGGGCCGAGGATGTCGCGCTTGAGGCGGCGCGTCGCCTCGCCGTGCGTCGGGTCGCTCTCGTGCGGCCAGATCGCGATGGCCGCCGCGGCATGGGCGTCGCCGCGCTGCTCGTCGAGCGCGTCGCCCGACTGCTTGAACTGCAGGTAGGCCACCTCGGCCAGGTTGTAGTGCGCCAGGCCGGCCACGCGGTGCAGGCGGTGGCGCATCGCGATGTCCAGTGCGCGCTGGTACTCGTCTCGCGCGCGGGCATAGTCGGCCTGCCAGAACCAGGCCACGCCGAGGTTCATGTGCGTGCTGGCCGTGATCTCCGGCTCCACCGTCATCGTCTCGGCCAGCGCCAGCACGCGCTGCGCGTATTCGCGTGCGCGAGTGAAGTCCTTGGCCTCGCCGTAGATCAGGCTGAGGTTGCCGCAGGTCTTCAGGATGGCCTGGCGATCGTCGATGCGCTCGTACAGCAGCAGCGCGCGGTGCTTGTGCTCCAGCGCGCGCGGCAGGTCGCCGGCGCGGCGCAGGCATTCGCCCCAGGTCTGCTCGAGCATCGCCAGCGTCGCCGGCGCCAGCGTGTGCCGGCCCGACACCGCCTGTGCCCGCTCCAGCAGCGCGCGGGCGCGCGGGTCGTTGCGCAGCGCGTACAGCCAGGCCAGGCGCACCAGCGTGGCCACGTATTCCTCGATGACCTCGGCAGCCACGCCGCTGTCGTCGCCCACGCCCGAGCGGCGCAGGCACTCGGCGCTGTCCTGGTAGTAGGCGAAGGCGCGGTCGAGGTCGCGCGGCTCGTGGAACTTGCCGAGCGCGCCGTAGACGATGCCCAGCAGCAGCGCGTCGTCGGCATCGGCGGCGAGACGCAGCGCACGCTCGTAGTGGCCTTGTTCCAGCGTGTCGTCGCCGCGCATGCGCGCCAGCGCCGCTCGGGCGATCTCCAGCTCGAAGCGCTCGCGCACTCCGATGGCTGTGGCCGCCAGGCCGTCGACGATGACGTCGGTCTCGGCCTCGTTGGCGAGTTCGACACTGTGGCGCTGCAGCGCGCGGATCACGCCGGCCGTGTCACCGGCGCGCGCCAGGTGCCACAGCGCTGCGATGCTGTCGCCGGCCACCTGTGCGGCGGCGGCGTGGCGGGCGTGCCAGGCGCGCAGTTCCTCGGGCGTGACGAGCGCGCCGCGTTCGCGCGCCAGGTCCAGCGCGGTGTCACGCAGCGACAGGCGCTGCTCGGCGCTGGCCGGCACGCCGCGCAGGCACAGGGCGAGTGCGCGCTTGCCCTTGTCCAGGTAGCGGTAGTAGGTGCTGGCGCCCACTGACCACAGGCCGCAGAGCTGGCTGGCCGCGGCTTCGTCGGCGTGGCCGCGGTAGCGGTCGCGGAAGGCCGGCACGGCGATGAAGCCGAACTGGCAGGCCAGGGCGAGCAGCGGGCGCCAGCTGGTGCGCTCCAGCCAGGCGTCGCGCGGGATGGTCTCGGCCAGGCCGGCGCGGTCGGGCCGTTGCTGGCCCACCGCCCAGCGCAGCAGCAGCGCCACCGCCGCGGCCGGATGGGCGGCATCCAGCAGGTCGCCGGCCGTGCCCTGCAGCGGCCGCAGCCACTGGCGTGCCAGCCAGCGGGCGATGCGGCGGTGGCGGCGCAGCCACTCTTCCAGCGCGCCGGCCTTGTGGGCGGTGAGCAGGGCTTCGACCACCGCCTCCGCCACGGCCTGCGAGGGCTGGCGCTGTCGCTGCGGCGTCAAGTTGTGAGCGGATGTTTCCATGGCCAGTCGAAATCGTCTCATGATCGTCTGACGGGTGGCCATCCCACCGAAGGACGAATGCCTGTGAATGGGATGGCCGCGGGCGTACCGTCCGGCTACCGTGCGCGCCCGCTTCCGGTCTGCGCCGGACGAATCACGATCTGGAGGAACGACCATGGCCCTGCCCCGCCTGCTGCCGGAGAAGACCGGCACCCCTGCCACCACCGACAGCATCCTGTTCGCCGTCTACGCCCCCTTCGGCAGCGACGAGGCGCTGTCCACCTACCCCGAAGGCAGCTCGCAGACGCTGGCGCAGCACCCGCTGTACCAGGGCCTGCTGAAGGTGGCGGCGCAGGGCATCCACGTGGCGGCGCTGATCGACCGCGCGCAGGACGACACCTGGCTGGTCGAGATCGAAGCCGGCAAGCCGGCCGAGGCGAAGGTCACCTCGCGCTGGAAGCAGGACATGGCGGCGCCGGCCAACCTCGCCGGCTTCCTGCGCCATGCGCACCAGAGCCGGCCGGGCGCGGCCATCGTGCTCGCGCTCGAAGGCCACGGCGCCGGCTACCTGCCCGAGATCGACCGGCGCCAGCTCAGCCTGGCCAACCTCACCGACGGCGGCACCTTCGAGTGGCGCCTGAGCGCCAGCGCCGGCGGCGCACCGATCCTGCCGGCCGGCTCGCCGCTGCTGCCGGCCGGTTCACCCCTGCTGCCAGCAGGCTCCCCCTTGTTGCCGGCAGGCTCGCCCTTGCTGCCGACCAACCACATGCCGATGTCGACCTGGGGCCTGGGTGCGGCGCTCAAGGCGGCGCTGGATGCCGGCGTGCCGCGCATCTCGGTCATCCACTTCGACAACTGCTTCAACATGTCGGCGGAGGTGCTGCACACCGTGGCGCCCTATGCCGAGTACGCCACCGGCTACCCGAACTACAACTTCTTCACCGCCGGCGAAGGCTACCCGGGCGTCTTTGCGCCGCTGGCGCAGCAGGGCACGGGCACCGCGCGCGACCTGGCGCATGCCTTCGCCAAGGGCAACCAGAAGATCCTCGAGACCAAGGGCAACCACCCGACCATCGGCTGCGCGGTGCGGCTGGAGCGCATGAAGGACATCACCGAGCGGCTCGACGACCTGGCCGACGCGCTGCTGGCCGCGCTGCGCACGCCGCCGCCGCACTCGCCGGCGCGGCAGATCGTGGTGCAGTCCATCGCCAAGGCGATTCTCGAGGCCCAGCAATACGACACCGAGGCGGGCTACGTGCTGGAGGCGCCCGACCAGCTCACCGACCTGGCGAGCTTCGCCACCGCGCTGATGAACCAGGACTTCCGTCCGCACCCGGTGCACGCCGCCGCCAAGGCGCTGCGCGACGCGCTGCTGGGCATCAAGGTCTACGGCAGCAACGACGTACCCTGGGTCGCCGCCGGCAGCGGCGTGACCTGGGACTTCAGCGCCGACGCGCTGGCGATGAACATCTTCCTGCCCGACCCGCTGCTGCGCGGGCTGTGGGACTGGCGCTCGCCGTTCTACCTCGACATCAACCCCGACCCGAACAAGCCGCGCGTGCAGCCGCACATCATCGACTTCGTGAAGGTGACCGACTGGGTCGACTTCATCATCGAGTACCACAAGGAGAGTCAGCAATGGGTGCGGCTGCTCCCGGCGGCGATTCCCGAGTTCCCGGTCTTCAACGCCAGCTTCGACCCGAAGAAGGTGCCGCCGCCCTACGGCAAGGACAAGCCGCGGCCGCCTTGCCGCGGCAAGTACGGCAGCGCACCGGGGGGCAAGGCGATCGTCTGAGGATCGTCTGCGGGCAGGCCGCAATTCACGCCGCGGCGGCGTCGCAATGGGAAGGGCCCTGGACTGAAATGCAGACAGGACGACACGACACCCGTCGTCCTCGTCAAACGCTTCCAGGAGAGACACCATGATGAACACGCAGTTGCTCCACGCCCTTCCCGCCGAACAGGCCCGTTGCCGCGAGCTGGTGCGCAAGTACGTGGCCATCGGCTCGGCCGGCGCCTTCGCCAGCGCGCTGATCGAACACTCGCTGCGCCGCGCCGACCGCGCGGTGATCGACGGCAACGAGTCGGACATCCGCCGCGCGCTGGCCGAGCTGCAGGGTTACGAAGGCTCGCCGCGCCCGGCCTTGCGTCTGGCGGCCTGAAGCTTGCTGGCCCCTGGGGGCGGCGTACGATGACGCCGATCCCAGGAGGCCCGCCATGAAATCCGGAAAGATCCTCGTCGCCCAGGGCGGCGGCCCGACCGCCGTGATCAACCAGTCCCTCGTCGGCGTGGCGCTCGAAGCGCGGCGGTTCGGCGAAGTCCGCCGGATCTACGGCGCTCGGCACGGTGTGCGCGGCATCGTCGACGAGGACTTCGTCGACCTCACCCAGGAAACCAGCCACAACCTCGAGCAGGTGGCGAACACGCCGTCATCGGCGCTGGGCTCCACGCGCGACAAGCCCGACCTGAAGTACTGCCAGGAGATCTTCGCGGTGCTGCGGGCGCACGAGATCGAGCACTTCTTCTACATCGGCGGCAACGACTCGGCCGACACCGTGCGCATCGTCAGCGAGGAGGCGGCCCGGGCCGGCTACCCGCTGCGCAGCATCCACATCCCGAAGACGATCGACAACGACCTGGTCGGCAACGACCACACGCCCGGCTTTCCCTCGGCCGCACGTTTCGTGGCCCAGGCCTTCGCCGGCGCCAACCTCGACAACGCCGCGCTGCCCGGCGTCTACCTCGCGGTGGTGATGGGTCGTCATGCGGGCTTCCTGACTGCCGCCTCCGCGCTGGGCAAGAAGTTTCCCGACGACGGCCCGCACCTGATCTACCTGCCCGAGCGAACCTTCGTGCTGGAGAAGTTTCTTGCCGACGTGAAGGCCACCTACGAGCGCTACGGGCGCTGCGTGATCGCCGTCTCCGAAGGCATCCACGACGACAGCGGCGCGCCGATCGCGGCGAAGCTCGCGAAAGACCTCGAGCGCGACGCCCACGGCAACGTGCAGCTCTCCGGCAGCGGTGCGCTGGCCGACCTGCTGTGCGAGGAGATCAAGAGCAAGCTGAAGATCAAGCGCGTGCGCGGCGACACCTTCGGCTACGTGCAGCGCAGCTTCATCGGCTGCGTGAGCGACGTCGACCAGCGCGAGGCGCGCGAGGTCGGCGAGAAGGCGGTGCAGTATGCGATGTGGGGCCAGCGCGACGGCTCGGTGTCGATCAAGCGCACCGGCTTCTATTCGGTCGACTACGAACTCGCGCCGCTGGACACCGTGGCCGGCAGGACGCGCACCATGGAAGACGCGTTCATCAGCGCCAGTGGCACCGACGTGACCGACGCCTTCCGGCTCTACCTGCGCCCGCTGCTGGGTTCGGGCATGCCGGACGCGTTCCGGCTGCGCACGAACCCGGTGGCGAAGGTGCTGCGGCGCGGCTGAGCGCCGCGCCGCCGGAGTCGGCCGATCAGCCGGCCTTCTTCACCCAGGAACTGCACCAGCCGTTGGCAGCGACTTCCTTGCCGGCGAAGATCGGGCAACCGCCGGCGGCGTCGCCGGCCTTGCCCTGAAAGAGCTGGCAGGTGGAGCACTTCTGCGCATCGGCGTGCTTGGGGTACTTCTTTGCATCGACCTTGGTCGTGTCCGCGCGGTAGCCCAGGGCCTGGGCCTGCGGGTCGGCCTCGTCGACCTTGGGCGCGGCCTGGGCCGTGCGCTGCACGGCGGCCAGCGTGGCGCCCACTGCGATCACCTGCATCACGAACGTGCGACGGGTACTGCTCATCGAGCCGCTCCGGAAAGTGGAAGGGAACCGCATGCTGAACTGATGGCCGCGTGCCCGCGGGTCGGGACCGCAGAGGTCGAGCGGGTCAGGCGGACATGTTTGTAACGCGTTGCCCGGGGCGCCGGCTCTCGATCCGCGGAGGGGTCGCGAACGTTCGCGCTCGGTGTACCGTACTTCGCGCCACAGTGGATCGTTTCGTCGCAGCGGGGTCGCGGCGGCAGGGGGCGAGCGGCAGGATTCGGCCCATCGCAACACGCCTCTCACGGAGTCCGCCATGACCCACGATGCCAGCCTCGCCAGCCTGCCGCCCGGCGTGATCATCCACCTCGCCCTGGCCAGTGCCGCCGTGCTGCTCGGCCCGGCCGCCCTGTGGGCACGCAAGGGCTCACGAGGCCACCGGGGGCTGGGTTACGCGTGGGTGACCGTGATGATCGGCACGGCCCTCTCGGCCTTCTTCCTGCGCAGCGGCGGCCGCATCCAGTGGCACGGCTTCTCGCTCATCCACCTGCTCGCGGTGGTGACGCTGGTGGGTGTCACCGCCGCCATCGTGGCCATCGCGCAGCGCCGGGTCGATCTGCACCGCAAGTTCATGCAGCGCGTCTACCTCGGCGCCTGCCTCGGCGCCGGCGTCTTCACGCTGCTGCCCGGCCGCTACCTCGGCGACCTGCTCTGGCACCACGCGCTCGGGCTGGTGTGAGCGCTCAGAGATCGGTGACGAAGACGCGCACCGACTGCCCCGGCACCGACACGCTGACGCTGCCGCCGGCATCGACGTTCACGTTCGTGCCGCTGGGCGGGAAAGCGTTGGTCAGCACGCCGTTGGCGGGCAGGCCGCTGGCGCCGATCAGCGCGTTGCCGGTGCCGTAGTTGATCATCACCACGGCGCGCTGGTTGCCGTCCTGGCGCTGGAAGCTCAGCGTGGTGCCGGCGGCCGTCGCGCCGACGTGGATGCCGCGGCGCAGCGCGGGATGCGCCTGGCGCACCGCGATGACGGCCTTGTACCAGTTGAGCAACGAGTTGGTCTGTGCTGCCTGGGTCTGCACGTTGTACGCGGCCACGTTGGCCGACAGCGCGCGGAACGGCGTGCCGGTGGTGAAGCCACCCGTGCCGGTGTTGCTGCTCGTCCAGCTCATCGGCGTGCGCAGCTTGGGGTCGCCGGTGAGGTTGGCGGCACCGCGCATGCCGACTTCCTCGCCGTAGTAGATGAACGGCGTGCCCGGCTGCAGCAGGTAGGTGGCGGCGGCGAGGCGGTACTGGTTCTCGTTGCCGTTGAGCTGGTCCATCGCGCGCTGGCCGGCGAAGCCGTCGTGGTTGGACAGCATCGTCGACATGCTCGCCGGCGCGGTGTTGAAGTACTCGGCCACGTCGCGGATCGCGGCCGCGTCGCCCTGGGCTGCACTGATCAGCCGGTACTGGTGCCCGAATGCGAAGGCGCTGCCGCAGGCCGGCGCGAACTGCAGCGGCGCCGACGGGCCTTCGCAGACCAGGAAGCGGTTCGCGTAGGAGCCGTTGACCATCTGCCGCACGTTGCCCATCAGCGTGAAGTTCTCGGTCTGGTTCTCCCACGCGGCGGGGCCGTTCTCGACCAGGTTGCCCACCGCGTCGAAGCGGAAGCCGTCGACGCCGCGGTTGAGCCAGAAGCGCAGGTTGTCGTGGTGCCAGTTCACCACCGTCTGGCTCTTCAGGTTGAAGTCGGGCATCTGGTCCCAGAAAGGCGCGAAGTAGAAGCCCTCGCGGCCGTTGCGCCAGGGGTCGCCGCCGTAGATGTTCCAGCCCTGCGGCCGGCTGGCGCTGAACACGTACCAGTCGCGGTAGGCGTTGCTGCTGCCGCTGTTCGCATTGACGAAGGCCGGGTGCTGGGCCGCGCTGTGGTTCATCACGTAGTCGACCACCACGCCGATGCCGCGTGCATGGGCCGCGCTCACCAGGGCATCGAGGTCGGCCAGCGTGCCGTAGGCGGGTTCGACGGCGCGGTAGTCGCTGACCGCGTAGCCGTGGTCACCGTCCTGGCTCTTCGTGATGGGCATCAGCCAGATGCCGGTGACGCCGAGATCGCGCAGGTAATCAAGCCGGCTGATGAGGCCCTGCAGATCGCCGATGCCGTCGCCGTTGCTGTCCTGGTAGGCGCGCACGAAGATCTCGGCGAAGGGGCCCTTGCGCCAATCGGTGTCGAGCGTCGTGCCGGGATCGGCGGCGGCCACCGGCGTGGTGTCGACCGGGGGCAGCGGGCCGGTCGATCCGCCCCCGCCGCCTCCGCCACCACAGGCGGCGAGCAGCAGGGCGAGGGTCAGTGCGGCCAGTCGGGCGTGGACGTGGCGTCGGGTAGGCGAGGGCGGCATGCTCATGGCGCGTGACTGTAGCGATCTCCTGATCGCTCGTGTAGTTGAATTACTTTAACTACAGCGAACTACATCAAAAACCTGGAAGGTACGGCGAATAACGCAGGGTTAGCCCGAGTGAGTCGATGTAGTCTGACTCCATAGGATCGGTCTCCCAACGACCGGATGGGCCGGGGAGGAGACAGCTATGCATGCCTTGCAGCGCCTGATGGGCACCCTGTTGATCGCCGCGGCCTCATTGCTGTCGGCCTGCGGCGGAGGCGGTGGCGACGGCGCCGGAACCGCGTCGGCGGATGCGGCCGACGAGCGCGTCGAAGCGCTCGGTGCTTCGCGCCAGGCGCCGCGGCTGGACGTCTGCAACGCGGAGAACATCAGCACCATCCTCGCCGCCGTGCCGGCCGCCGAACCGCCCGCGCCCAGCGGCCCGGTCAAGGTGCACTACCAGCGCGCCGACGGCAGCTATGCCGACTTCGGCCTGCACGTGTGGCAGGTGAATGCGGCCAACGCCTACATCGCCGACTACCCGAACGTCAGCTGGCCGACCCCGCTGCCGCCAGCCGGCAGCGACGCCTACGGCATCTACTGGCTGATCGACCCTGCCGTCTTCCGCAGCGATGCCGCCGGCTTCGGCTTCATCGTGCACAAGCCCAGCGCCGATGGCGACCCGCCCGGGCTGGACCGCATCTGGAAGTTCAGCGACGGCGGCGAGCTCTGGCTCAAGTCGGGCGAGGGCACGGTCTACCGCAGCAATCCCGACGCGCTGGCTTCGCTGGACCTGACCACGCTGCGCATCCACTACCAGCGCCCGGACGGCAACTTCACGCCGTGGGGGCTGCACCTGTGGGACACCAGCCGCATCGACGCCGCTCGCCTGCCCGGCCTGACGCTCAACGTCTGGGAAGACCCGGTGCGCTTTGCCGCGATGCCGGGCTTCCAGGCGATCTCGGCCAACGAGGTGGTGTTCGACCTGCCGGTGCTCAATCCGCAGGGCGACCCCTCGCGCACCTCGGTCGAGTTCATCATCCACGGCACGCCCGACAACCCCAACGGCGGCAGCGGCAACAAGGACGGCTGGACGAACAACATCCGCATCGACTACGCCAACGTCACCGCCGTCAACGGCGTGGCCGAGGTCTGGCTGGTGCAGGACACACCGACCGTCTTCTACCGCGAACCCGATCTGCGCCAGGCCTCGACCACCGACGCGCGCGCCTACTGGCTCACCGACCGGCTGCTGCAGTGGCCCAAGGCGAGCGCCGGCGGCACGTTCAAGCTGTACCACTCGGCGCGCGGCCAGATCGTCGCCAGGACCGATGCGCCGGTGAGCGGCGCCGACGGCGCGATCGAGCTCGAGGTGTTCGGCGGGACGCTGCCCCCCGACGTGGCCACGCGCTTCAAGTTCGTCGCGCCAGGTGCGGTGTTGCAGGCCTCGCGGCGCGATGCGGAGCGACTGGCTCGCGTGCTGATCGCCTCGCAGCTGGTGCTGGTGCAGGAGAACGACGCGGGGCTGGTGCAGAACGCCACCACCGCGCAGCTGCCCGGCGCGCTGGACACGATGTACGCGGCGGCCGAGCGCGAGCGCCACCTCGGCGTGCGCGTGGAGGGCAGCTCGGCCCACTTCAAGCTGTGGGCGCCCACCGCTCAGCGCGTGCAGCTGTGCCTCTACGACCGCGGCGACGGCCCGGCGCGCGAGATCGAAACCATGCGCTTCAACCGCGACACCGGGGTGTGGAGCACCCAGGAGTCGCGTGTCGACGGCAAGTACTACCGCTATGTCGTCGAGGTGTTCGTGCGCGGCACGGGCCTGGTGCGCAACCTGGTGACCGACCCGTACTCGATCAGCCTGACCACCGACTCGACGCGCAGCTACATCGCCGATCTCGACGACCGGCGCCTCAAGCCCGCCGGCTGGGACCGCCATGCCGCACCGCGCGTGGCCGCGCAGACCGACATGTCGATCTACGAGTTGCACGTGCGCGACTTCTCGATCGGCGACGCCAGCGTGCCGGCGGCCGACCGCGGCAAGTACCGCGCCTTCACCTGGGCCAACTCGAACGGCATGATCCACCTGCGCTCGCTGGCGCGCGCCGGGCTCACCGACGTGCACCTGCTGCCGGTGTTCGACATCGCCTCCGTGCCCGAGGCCGGCTGCGTGACGCCTGCGATCCCGGCCGCGGCGCCCGATTCGGAGGCGCAGCAGGCGGCCATCGCGCCCGTGCGCGACGCCGACTGCTTCAACTGGGGCTACGACCCCTACCACTACACCGCGCCCGAGGGCAGCTACGCCTCCGATGCGGCCGACGGTGCGAAGCGCATCCTCGAGTTCCGCCAGATGGTGATGGCGCTTCACGAGGCCGGCCTGCGCGTGGGCATGGACGTGGTCTACAACCACACCGCCGCCTCCGGCCAGAGCGACAAGTCGGTGCTCGACCGCGTCGTGCCGGGCTATTACCACCGCCTGAACGCGACGGGCGGCATCGAACGCTCGACCTGCTGCGAGAACACCGCCACCGAACACCGGATGATGGGCAAGCTGATGATCGACTCGGTGGCCACCTGGGCAACGCAGTACCGCGTCGACTCCTTCCGCTTCGACCTGATGGCGCACCAGCCGCGCGCGGTGATGGAAGAACTCAAGCGGGTGGTGGACAAGGCGGCCGGCCGCGAGGTGCAGCTGATCGGCGAAGGCTGGAACTTCGGCGAGGTGGCCAACGGCGCGCGCTTCGTGCAGGCCTCGCAGCTCTCGCTCAACGGCTCGGGCATCGCCACCTTCAGCGACCGCGCGCGCGACCACGTGCGCGGCGGCGGCCCCTTCGACGGCGGCGACAGCCTGGTGCGCAACCAGGGCTACATCAACGGCCTCTGGTACGACGACAACGGCAGCGGCGCAGGCAAGTCGAAGAACGATCTGATGTGGTCGGCCGACCTGATCAAGGTGGGCCTGGCGGGCTCGATCCGTGACTACACGCTGACCACCCATTGGGACGCGAGCCTGCGCCTCGAGCAGCTCGACTACAACGGCCAGCCGGCCGGCTACGTGACCAGCCCGGCCGAGGTGGTGAACTACGTGGAGAACCACGACAACCAGACGCTGTTCGACATCAACGCCTACAAGCTGCCGCTGGCGACCTCGAAGGAGGACCGGGCGCGCGTGCAGATGCTGGGCGCGGCGATCAACGCCTTCAGCCAGGGCATCGCCTACTACCACGCCGGCATCGACACGCTGCGCAGCAAGTCGATGGACCGCAACAGCTACAACTCGGGCGACTGGTTCAACCGGCTGGACTGGACCTACCAGGACAACTTCTTCGGCACCGGCGTGCCGCCGCAGGGCGACAACGGCGACAACTGGTTCCTCATCAAGCCGCGGCTGGCCGACCCGGCGATCAAGCCGACCGGCACCGAGATCGGCTGGACGCGCGACGCCTTCCGCGACCTGCTGGCCATCCGGGCGAGCTCGACGCTGTTCCGGCTGCGCAGCGCCGACGACGTGAAGGCGCGGCTGAGCTTCCGCAACACCGGCTCGGCCCAGGTGCCCACGGTGCTGGCCGCCCACCTGGACGGCAACGGCTACCCGGGCGCGAACTTCCGCGAGCTGCTGTACTTCGTCAACGTCGACAAGGAGGCGCAGACGCTCACGCTCGACGCCGACCGCGGCAAGGCCTGGGCGCTGCACCCCGTGCATGTCGGCGGCGCCGACCGCCGGCCGGCCAACGACGCGAGCGTCGAGCCGGCGAGCGGCCGCTTCGTCATCCCGCCGCGCAGCGCGGTCGTCTACGTGCTGAACTGAGGCGTGCGGCCGCCCGGGAGGGCGGGTCTTGAAACGCGGTGCGACGCCCCCACAATCCACCCGCCGGCGGGTGGACCGGCGGGCTTCGCACTTCCAAGACCATGAGCAAACAGACGCTTTCCTTCCAGGCCGAGGTCAAGCAGATCCTGCACCTCGTCACCCATTCGCTGTACTCCAACAAGGAGATCTTCCTGCGGGAGCTGGTCTCCAACGCGTCCGATGCCTGCGACAAGCTGCGCTTCGAGGCGCTCGACCGGCCCGAGCTGTTCGAGGACGCGCCCAACCTCGAGGTGCGCGTCGCCTTCGACGCCGAGGCCAAGACCCTCACCATCACCGACAACGGCATCGGCCTGTCCGAGCCGGAGGCGGTGGCCAACCTCGGCACCATCGCCAAGAGCGGCACGCGCGAGTTCATGGCGGCGCTCGAGGGCGACAAGAAGAAGGACGCGCAGCTGATCGGCCAGTTCGGCGTCGGCTTCTACAGCGGCTTCATCGTGGCCGACCGCATCACCGTCGAGTCGCGCCGCGCCGGGCTCAAGCCGGAAGAGGGCGTGCGCTGGAGCAGCGAGGGCACCGGCGACTTCGAAGTCGAGACCATCACCCGGCCGGAGCGCGGCACCAGCGTGATCCTGCACCTGCGCGAGGGCGAGGAGGAGTTCCTCTCCGGCTGGAAGCTGCGCTCCATCATCAGCCGCTACTCCGACCACATCTCGCTGCCCATCCTGATGCGCAAGGAGGAGTGGGATGCCGAGGCCGGCCAGCAGAAGCTCAGCGACGACTGGGCGCCGGTCAACAAGGCCGCGGCGCTGTGGACGCGCAACAAGAGCGAGGTCACGCCCGAGCAGTACGCCGAGTTCTACAAGCAGATCAGCTACGACACCGAGGCGCCGCTGGCCTATACGCACAACCGCGTCGAGGGGCGCAGCGAGTACACGCAGCTGCTGTACATCCCGGCCAAGGCGCCGTTCGACCTGTGGAACCGCGACAAGCGCGGCGGCGTGAAGCTGTACGTCAAGCGCGTCTTCATCATGGACGACGCCGAGGCGCTGATGCCGGTGTACCTGCGCTTCGTCAAGGGCGTGATCGACTCGGCCGACCTGCCGCTGAACGTCAGCCGCGAGCTGCTGCAGGAAAGCCGCGACGTGAAGGCGATCCGCGAGGGCTCGACCAAGCGCGTGCTGTCGATGCTCGAATCTCTCGCTGACAGCGAGGATGCGGCCGAACGCGAGAAGTACGCGAAGTTCTGGAAGGACTTCGGTCAGGTGCTGAAGGAAGGCGTCGGCGAGGACCACGCCAATCAGGAACGGCTCGCGAAGCTGCTGCGCTTCGCTTCCACGCAAGCGGATGACGGCGTCTCGCTGAAGGACTACGTCTCCCGCATGAAGGAAGGCCAGGAGGCGATCTACTACATCACCGCCGACACGCTGGCCGCCGCCAAGAGCAGCCCGCAGCTGGAGATCTTCCGCAAGAAGGGCATCGAGGTGCTGCTGCTGGTCGACCGCGTCGACGAGTGGATGCTGGCGCACCTGTTCGAGTTCGACGGCAAGCCGTTGCAGAGCGTGGCCAAGGGCGCGGTCGACCTCGGCAAGCTGCAGGACGAGGAGGAAAAGAAGCAGGTCGAGCAGGCCGCCGAAGCCTTCAAACCCATCCTCGAGCGGCTGAAGGAAGCGCTGAAGGACCGCGCCAAGGACGTGCGCGTGACCACGCGCCTGGTCGACTCGCCGGCCTGCCTGGTGGTCGACGAGGGCGACATCAGCGGCCACCTCGCGCGCATGCTCAAGCAGGCCGGCCAGGATGCGCCCAAGGCCAGGCCCATCCTCGAGGTGAATGCCGAGCACGCGCTGGTCAAGCGGCTCGATGCGAGCGCGCATTTCGACGATCTCGCGCACATCCTCTTCGACCAGGCGCTGCTGGCCGAAGGCGGCACGCTGGAGGACCCGGGCGCCTACGTGAAGCGCGTCAACGCGCTGCTCGTGGGCTGATCGTCTATCGGTCGCTCAGGCGACCAGCGGCGCCTCGTCCATCGCCTCGAGCTGGTCGCGCAGCCGCGTGGCCTGCTCGGTCCAGTAGGCCGGGCTTTCGAACCACGGGAAGGCGATCGGGAAGGCCGGGTCCTTCCAGCGCCGGGCGATCCAGGCGCTGTGGTGCACGATGCGCAGCGTGCGCAGCGGCTCGATCAGCGCGAGTTCGCGGCGGTCGAAATCCATGAACTGCTCGTAGCCGTCGAGCACCGCGCCGAGCTGCTTCTGCCGCTCGGCGCGGCTGCCCGACAGCAGCATCCACAGGTCCTGCACGGCGGGCCCGGTGAGCGCATCGTCGAGGTCGACGAAGTGCGGGCCGGCGGCCGTCCACAGGATGTTGCCGAGGTGGCAGTCGCCGTGCAGGCGCAGCGTGCGCAGCGGCGCCGCAGCGGCGAAGGCGGCATCTGCGCGCTCCAGCGCCGCATCGACCATGCCGCGCCAGGCGGGCAGGGCGTCGGGCGGCACGATGTCCTGCGCGAGCAGCCAGTCGCGTGGATCGTGACCCAGGCTCGCCGGGCTCAGCGTCAGGCGATGGTCGAACCGGCCCGCGGCACCGACGGCGTGGATGCGGCCGATGAAGCGGCCGATCCACTCCAGCACCGCCGGGTCTTCCACCTCCGGCGCGCGGCCGGCCTTGCGTTCGCTGACGGCGAAGCGGTACGGGCCGTCGGGCGTCTCGAACGAGGCGAGGGTGCTGCCCAGCAAGGTCAGCCGCTCGGCATGCAGTGAACGTGCATCGCGATGCAGCGGCCATGGTGCGGCCAGCGGCACCTCGTGGCGCTCGAGTTCGGTCGCGAACGCATGCTCCTCGATGATCTGTGCGTCGCTCCAGCGCCCGGGCCGGTAGAACTTCGCCACGACCACCCGGCCATCCTCGAGAAAGACCTGGAAGACGCGGTTTTCGTACGAGTTCAGCTGGATCAGACGACCGTCGCCGCACAGGCCGACGGCGTCGAGCGCGTCGAGCACGACCTCGGGCGTGAGGCTGGCGTAGGGCGTGTCGGTGGCAGCGTGCGGCGGGCTCATGCCCGCATCGTACGCGCCGGCTTCAGCGCGACGAGAAGCGCGGGCCGTCGACGACCACGCCGCCGATGTCGTCGCCGTCCAGCGGGGCGGGCCGGCTGCGCGGGCCGCTGGCCGGGCCGAGGCTGCCGAACTCGCTCTGGCCGGAGCCGTCGCCGCGCGTGTCGGGGGCGAAGAAGGAATCCTGGAACAGCGAAGAGTCCTGCCACAGCGCGGTGCGCTCGGCGCGGCGGTTCGCCACCGTGCTGGACAGCGTGTCTCGGGCCTGGTGCAGCGTGTGGGCGGGTGGCGTCGCGGCCTGCGGGCCGCGCGCGCTGGCGCCGGCTTGCGGCACCAGCAACTGCAGTTCGGCCACCGAGGGCAGGTTTTCGACCGGGCAGCGCAGGTAGCGCACGCGGCAGGCGCCGAGCACGGCCTGCTTGATCTGCAGCACGCGGCGCGAGTTGCCGCGATCGGTGTCGAGGTCGATCGCGGCGAGCACGCGGCCGTTGGCGCTGCACACCGCGAAGGTCACGTGGATCGAACCGAGCAGGTCGTACCAGAAGCGCACGCGCCCTGGATCGATCGGCTGGCTGAAGCGCACCAGCGGCAGCTTGGACAGCACGATGTGATGCGGCAGGGCTTCACGCAGCAGCCGGTACACGCGGCGTTCGTCGGTGGAAAACACCGGTCGCGCCGTCAGCGCCCATTCGGTGGGCAGCGGCACGGGCTTGGCCGGGCGACGCAGCCACCACAGCCAGCCCACGGACGCCACGGCCACGCCCGAGAGGGCAGACAGCGCAACGAGGAGGGTCGAGGTCGGCATGTCCAGGTCCGGTTCGTCGGTTCACGCACCTGACATGGCAGGTCGATCGCGGAACTTCAATGTACCGGATGTTACGGTTGCCGGCCGATCCCGATCATCCCCGAGCCCGGGGCTCCACCGCAGGCGCGGGGGCTCGCCCGCCTCACTCACCCGCGACGTGATGCGTCTTGGAAATGTGAGCCTTGACTTCGGAGATCGTGTCGAGGATCAGCTGCACGTGGCTGGCGTGGCGCTTGAGCTGGTAGTCGAATTCGGCGGCCTGCTCGCCCATCATTTCTTCCACGTGCGACACGAAGGTGTCGGGCGGCAGGCGCAGCCATGCGTCGGATTCGGAGCCGTCGCGCTCCACCGTCGCACCGGCGTTGCGGGCGATCTTGAGCATCGCCGTGTTCTCGCTGAGCGCATGGATGAACAGCGTCTGCACGCCACGGTTGCGCGCGTGCAGCACCGAGTGCTCGAACAGGCGGGCGCCGAAGCCGCGGCCGCGCACCTTGCGCATCACCGAGACGCCGAACTCGGCCATCGTGCCGCGGGCGCCTTCTGCCGGGGTGCTCGGGTGGGCCAGGTGCGCCATCGCGATCAACTCGAGGCGGCGGTTGAAGATGCCGAACACCTCGTCCTGGTCGAAGTCGAGCGTATCGACGTAGCGGGAGATCTGGGCGTCCGTGGCCGGGTAGCCGAAGCGCAGGTAGCGGTCGGTCTCCTCCAGGCTCAGCAGGTGGGCGGCGATCCGGTCACGGTGGCGCGGGCCCAGCGAACGGATGGGCACCCAGGACCAGCGCGACGACGGCTCGGCCTCCGGTGCAGCGGCGGTTCGGGCAGGATCGGCGGGAACTTGATCGGGAGCAGACATCCGGGACCTCCTCGGTCTAGGGTTAACCCTAGTCTATGCGAATCCGCTAGGGGTTGCTGCCCAACCCCGGCCGCGGCACCTCCGCGAGCGTGCGAATGCACCGGTTCTGGCCGGCGGGCGAATCTGCTAGACTCACGGGCTTTTCCGCTTTGCGCCCCGCGGGAAAGGTCTGTCTCGGCCCCGCCGGAGGCAGGCGACGTCGACCGAGAGTCCGCCCATCGAAGAAGCGGAGCCTCGAGCGGCGAGGCCCTCGCGGCCAGGGGCACTGACTCGAAAAACTTCCACGAATCATGAAAACCTTCAGCGCCAAGCCGGCCGAGGTGACGCATGAGTGGTTTGTGATTGACGCGACCGACAAGGTCCTCGGACGGGTGGCCAGTGAAGTCGCCCTCCGCCTGCGCGGCAAGCACAAGGCCATCTACACGCCTCACGTCGATACCGGCGACTTCATCGTCGTCGTCAACGCCGACAAGATCCGCGTCACCGGCAACAAGGCCAACGACAAGGTGTACTACCGTCACTCGGGCTTCCCCGGCGGCATCTACGGCACCAAGTTCAAGGACATGCAGGCCAAGCATCCCGGGCGCGCGCTCGAGAAGGCGGTCAAGGGCATGCTGCCCAAGGGCCCGCTCGGCTACGCGATGGTGAAGAAGCTGAAGGTGTATGCCGGTGCCACGCATCCGCACACCGCCCAGCAGCCCAAGCAGCTGGACATCTAAGGAGCGGTGATGATCGGAAATTGGAATTACGGCACCGGCCGCCGCAAGTCGTCGGTGGCGCGTGTCTTCATCAAGAAGGGCACCGGCCAGATCGTTATCAACGGTCGCCCGGTCGAGCAGTATTTCGGCCGCCAGACCTCGATCATGGTCGTCAAGCAGCCGCTGGTGCTGACCGCCAACGACGCCGCGTTCGATGTCAAGGTGAACGTGCACGGCGGCGGCGAGTCCGGCCAGGCTGGCGCGGTGCGTCACGGCATCACCCGCGCGCTGATCGACTACGACGCGGCGCTCAAGCCCGAACTGAGCCGCGCCGGCTTCGTGACGCGCGACGCGCGAGAAGTCGAGCGCAAGAAGGTCGGCCTGCACGGCGCCCGCCGCCGGAAGCAGTTCAGCAAGCGCTGAGGTCGCTTCACGCGCCGATCCTCGAACGAGGCCGCCACCGTGCGGCCTCTTTCGTTTCCGGGCCTCGCTTACCTGCTGAAACCCCCTGACATGCGTTGGAAACTTCTGCGACGACGATTGTCGGTCAGCGCACCGCGCATGATCGTGCGCAGCCACCTGCCCTGGCCGGTGCGCTGGGCGGTGGCCGCCGTCGCGCTGGGCTTCTCGGCGGCGCTGGCGATGTGGGCCTTCGAGACGGGCAAGGGGCTGGCCGGCCTCGACAGCCGCGCCAAGGAAGAGCTGGCGCAACTGCGCGTCGAGGTGTCGCAGCTGCGCGAGGAGCGCGAGAAGGCGCTGTCGATCGCCAACACCGCCGACAGCCTGCTGAAGGCGGAGCGCACGGCGCAGGAGCGGCTGGCCCAGCAGCTCAAGCAGACCGAAGCCGAAAACCTGGCGCTGAAGAACGACCTCGGCTTCTTCGAGCGGCTGCTGCCGGCCGCGGCCGGCGAGTCGGCGCTGAGCATCCGCGGCCTGCAGGCGGAGGCCGCCAGCGACCACCAGCTGCGCTACCAGCTGCTGCTGTTGCAGCCCGGCAAGGCGCGGCCGGAGTTCAGCGGTCGCTACGAGGTCACGCTGGCCGGCACGCTGGATGGCAAGCCGTGGACGCAGCCGCACCCGGGCGGCGCCCAACCCTTGCAGGTGAAGCAGTACCGTCGCGTGGAGGGTGTGATCGACCACCCGGCGCAGGCGGTGATCAGGACGGTGACGGTAAAGGTCACTGACGGCCGCGGCGCGCTTCTTGCGTCGCACTCGGTCCAGATGTGAGCGGTTGTGGCGCATCGCAACGGCCATCAGGAGGGAACGCCATGTTCGGAAAGCAGAAGCAGCCCCCGATCCGCACGCTGATCGGCGAAGGCACGGTGATCACCGGCGAACTGAAGTTCTCCGACGGCCTGCGCATCGACGGCGAGGTGATCGGCGACGTGATCGCCGCCGGCGAGGGCTACAGCATCCTCGTGATCAGCGAGAAAGCCCGCGTTACCGGGAAGGTCATCGCCGGGCACGTGATCGTCAACGGCACGGTCGTCGGCCCCATCCATTCGAGCGCGCTGCTCGAACTGCAGCCCCGGGCGCAGATCACCGGCGACGTCCGCTACGAGGTGCTGGAGATGCACCAGGGCGCCACGATCGACGGCGAACTGCGGCCGCTCAAGGCCGAGGAGAAACCATCATTGAAGCTGGCGGCCTCCAATCTGTGAAAATACGGCCTACGGCAAGGAGCCGCAGGAGCGAGCAATGAGTGCAGTGGCCGACAACATCCAGACCCAGACCGCGGTGGACGAGCCGCCGGCGCCCATCGTCTTCACCGACAGTGCGGCCAACAAGGTGAAGGAGCTGGTCGACGAGGAAGGCAACCCGGACCTGAAGCTGCGCGTGTTCGTGCAGGGCGGCGGTTGCTCGGGTTTCCAGTACGGCTTCACCTTCGACGAGATCGTCAACGAGGACGACACCCAGATGGCGAAGAACGGCGTGACGTTGCTGATCGACGCCATGAGCCTGCAGTACCTGGTCGGTGCCGAGATCGACTACAAGGACGACCTGCAAGGCGCGCAGTTCGTGATCAAGAATCCGAACGCGACCACCACCTGCGGTTGCGGATCCAGCTTCTCGGTCTGAGTCTTTCGCCTGCACGGAAGGCCGCCCTCGGGCGGCCTTCGCCGTTTCTAGCGGGGATGCAGGCAGCCCAGCACGCGCGCGCCGCGGGCGCCGGTCACCGAAGGCAGGCTGGCCGGCTCGCGGTGCATGAAGGCGCGCGCCAGCCAGGCGAAGGCGCAGGCTTCGACCTGGTCGGGCGGCAGGCCGCGCCCGGCGGTCGAGCTGACGCGCACGCCCGGCAGATGGGCCGCCAGCCGCCGCATCAGGTGGCCGTTGAACGCGCCGCCGCCGCACACCAGCAACTCGGCCGCCGAGGGCAGGTACCGGCGCAGATCGCGCGCGCAGGCCCAGGCCGTCAGCTCGGCCAGCGTGGCCTGCACGTCCACTGCAGCGAGCGATCCGCGGGCCGCCAGGTGCCTGGCCAGCCACTGCGGGTGGAAGAGGTCGCGGCCAGTGCTCTTGGGCGGCGCCTGCTCGAAGTACGGTTCGGCCTGGAGCGATGCGAGCAGCGCCGCGTCGATCTGCCCGCTGGCCGCCCAGCGCCCGTCGGCGTCGAACGCATCGCCCCGGTGACGCTGCACCCAATGGTCGAGCAGGGCATTGGCCGGGCCGCAGTCGAAGCCGGTCACCGAGCCATCGGCGCCGAGCAGCGTGAGGTTGGCGATGCCGCCGAGGTTCAGCACCGCCAGTGCCTCGCCTGGGCGGCCGAAGACGGCGCGGTGGAACGCCGGCACCAGCGGCGCGCCCTGGCCGCCGGCCGCCAGGTCGCGGCTGCGCAGGTCGGCCACGACGTCGATGCCCGACAGTTCGGCCAGCAGCGCCGGGTTGTTCAATTGCAGCGTATAGCCGCTGCCGTCGAACTGGTGGGGCCGATGGCGCACCGTCTGGCCATGCGCGCCGATGGCGCGCACCTGCGCGGCCGACACGCCGGATCGTTCGAGCAGTCGAGCGACCGCGGCGGCGTAGAGCCGCGCGAGTGCATTGCCGGCCAGCGCGGCTCGATGCAGCTCGTCGCTGCCGCTGGCGTTCAGTGCCAGCAGTTCGGCGGCCAGCGTGGACTCGAAGGGCAGGTGGACATGGCTCAGCACGTGCGGCGATGACGCATCGGCTCCGTCCCACTCGACCAGCACGCCATCGACCCCGTCGAGCGAGGTGCCCGACATGAGGCCGATGAAGCGCTCGTTCACTCGGCGACCGTGGTGCCGACGGTCAGTGCGGCATCGAGCTGGCCGCGGATCTGCCGGGCCACGCCGGCAAAGCGCTGCCGCGCTTCGGGGCTCAGCGCGACGGCTTCCGACGACTTTGCCATCACCAGCGGATTGACCTGTTCGCCGCGCACCTTGAACTCGAAGTGCAGGTGCGGGCCGGTCGCCCAGCCGGTGGCGCCGACGGCGCCGATGCGGTCGCCCTGCTCGATGCGCTGGCCCTGGCGCACGTCGATGCGGCTCAGGTGAGCGTAAAGGGTCGACTTGCCGTTGGCATGGTCGATCTCGACCACCTTGCCGTAGCCATTCTGGGTACCGGCGAAGCGCACCGTGCCATGCGCCACCGAGCGCACCGGCGTGCCGGTGGGCGCGCCGTAGTCGACGCCCTTGTGGGCGCGCCACTGCTTGAGGATCGGGTGCATGCGCATCGCGAAGCCGGAGGTGACGCGCGAGAACTCCATCGGGCTGGCCAGGAAGGTTCGGCGCTTGCTCGTGCCGTCCAGCCCATAGAAGCCGCCGCGGCCGCTCTCGTCCTTGAACCACACGGCCGAGTGGGCCTGGCCGCGGTTGACGAACTCGGCCGCCACCAGCCGGCCGGCGGCATTGTTCCAGGTGATGGGCTCGCCGTCGGCGGTGAGCGTCTCGTACACTACCGAGAAAGTGTCGCCCTTGCGAAGCTCGCGATGGAAGTCGATGTCGACCGAGAAGGCTTCGGCCATCTGCACTGCGACGGCATCAGGGATGCCTGACTCGTCGGTGGCGGCGAAGAGCGAACTGCGGATCGTGCCGCTGCCCAGGCGCACGGTGGTGGCCAGCGGTGCGGTTTCGACGCTGGCCGTGAATCGGCCGTCGTCACCGCGCACGACGCGCAGGCGCTCGAAATGCGTGGCCGCAAGCGTGCTGTCGGCCGGGGCGTAGCGGGCGGTCAGTTCTTCGAGTTGACCGGCCGGCGTCACCGCCGAACGCACCAGCTTGCCGGCGCGGCCTTCGACGATCTTGCGTGCCAGCGGGTCACGGCGCAGGAAGGCCACGGCCTCCAGGTCGGCTACGCCGAGGCGGGCGAGCAGCGTCTCGGCACCGTCGCCGGCGCGGGTCTGCTCGCTGCGGTAGAGGTGCAGTTCGTGGCCGGCCAGCGCCTCGAGCTGCGGGATCACGTCGTCCGGGGTGACGATTTCCGTCACCACGCGACGCGGCAGGTCGGACGCGTCAGGCCCGGTCTGCGCGATGCCATAGGCCGCGGCGCCGAAGCCGGCCAGCGCCAAGGCCACGGCCGATGCCAGCGTACGGGGATGCGCATGCACGAAGCGGGCGCCGCGCACCAGGCTCGCCTCGGTGGCGCGTTCGATCTGTCCCAACGATTTCAATTCGATCTGTGCCGA
>VFQN01002006.1_pt1 | contig 32548 bp, 24 predicted proteins | sample 3512371 | NCBI WGS metagenome assembly VFQN01 (sample SAMN10412370, study PRJNA504923) | tailings metagenome | isolation source: Replicate 2 from Balatoc abandoned mine | place: Philippines: Itogon, Benguet | collected 2017-08-28 | reverse complement strand
CGCGCGGGCAGTTGCCGAGCAAAGCGGCCTCGAGTTCGTGTTCCTTGGCAACCGATACAATCGCGGCCGGCCTTACACGCGAAACGCGCTCATCGACGCGGCGGAAAGCCCGCTCGTCGCGTGGCTCGATGCCGGTGACGAGTGGTATCCGGGCAAGACCGCCATGCAGGTGGACGCTCTCCAGAGGGTGCGCGACGCGACGGGCACGTACCTCGGCCATATCGCGACCTGCCACTATCACTGGGCGTCGACTCCGAACCATCGCGGCACCCGCAAGCAGGTCGTCAAACAGGACCAGCTCAAGGCGCTCCTGATCGGCCACACGTTGCGCGCCTACCTTTGGACGATGATCGGCTCGCGCGAGACGTTCGGGACCATCGGCGCATTCGATGCGCGCCTCACGCGGCTGCAAGACCTCGACTACTGTCTGCGCTTCGTCGCCATGGGTGGGAAGTTCATCCTGCCCGCGGCGGGCGATCCGCTGTGCGTCTACCACAAGTCCGACATCGGCCGGAGCGCGGACGAGATCAGGCGGTGCAACGCCATCATTCGCGAGAAGCATTACGGCATGGTCGCCGGTTACGGTCGAAGGTTCGCGCGGACGCGGGCGTTCGGCGCCGAGATGCTGTCCGCGCGATTTGCGCACAGCAACGGCGATCGGCGCATGATGTTGCGATGTCTTGCCCGCGCGGGCATCGCACGCCCTAGACTGCTGCTCTCCCACCTGACGCGGAAGGGACTGCGCCCGTGAAGCTCGAGATCGTGCGCGGATGCGACGACGCCATTCGCCGGATAGCCACCAACACGATCGATTATTCCCACGATCGGCCGGCCAACGACCAGCACGGGCGACTTGCCGTAGCTTTCGTCATTCGCAAGATTGCCGGCCGGAGCGGCGGCGCCGAGCGCGTGTTGATCGAGCTCGCCAACCATCTGTTAGAGCGCGGGCACCGGATCGAAATTCTCTCCTACGAGCCGCGGCGTGTCGCGCCGTTCTATCCGCTTCGGTTCGGCGTCACGCACATCAATCTCCGCCTGCCGGACAAGAGGCGCGCAATCTCGCGCCGCGCGTACGACCATATCCGCGCGTGGCTCTTCAAGCGGATCGGCGCACTGCCTGGGTTGGGCCGCGTCGGCTGGCTCAACGAGAACGCCGGTTTCGTCAAAGCGCTGCGGCGTCATTTCCGCGCCAACCGGCCGGACGTGATCGTCGCGTGGCAACCGCCGGCTTACGCACCGTGCGTCGCTGCCAACGAAGCTATCGGCGCGCGTCTCGTCGCGTCGACCCATAACGAGCCGTCGCAGGACTACAACAATCCCGAGCGCTGGCACGCATCGTCCTACGATCGTCGGCGACGCCTCACCGATGTTCAGCGGATGGACGCGATCGCCGTCCTGATAGACGAGTACCGCGACTGGTACCCCGCCGCGGCACGCGCCAGGATCCTTACCGTGCCGAATCCCGTCGTGCCGGTCGAGGCGACCGTGCTCGAACATGCGGTGAGACAGAACGTGATACTCGCTGTCGGCCGGCTCGCTTCCGTCAAACGACACGATGTGCTCATCAAGGCGTGGGCGAACATCAGGTCCGAATTTCCCGGCTGGAGCGTGCGCATCTTCGGGCAGGGTCCCGCCAAGCAGAAACTCATAGCCCTCGTCGACGAACTCGGCGTGAGTGACACTGTCGCTCTGATGGGTCACACGTCAGAGATCCACGCCGCTTACCTCGGCGCGCGGCTGCTGTGCCATCCAGCCGCGTTCGAGGGCTTTCCGCTTGCTGTCACGGAAGCATTGGCGCACGGCTTGCCTGTGATCGGCTTCGCCGACTGCAGCGGCCTGAACCGTCTCGTCGTCGATGGGGTCAACGGGCGCCTTGTGGCGACGTCGGAAGATAGGGTCGATGCGCTAGCGCGGGCGCTCGGTGAGTTGATGCGTGACGCCTCGCGATTACACACCCTCAGCCGCGCGGCACCTGCCACCGTGGCGCGCTTCGCACCGGCCACCGTCTACGCTGAGTGGGAACGCGTCCTTGCCGGTGCACACGAATGCGACTGGCGCAACACGCTGAAAATAGTGAATAATGGTGCCCAGAAGAGGACTCGAACCTCCACGCCTTGCAGCGCTAGTACCTGAAACTAGTGCGTCTACCAATTCCGCCATCTGGGCAGGCGGGGTTCAGTTAAGGGGCCGCGCGCCGGTTGTCAATCGCGCGGCGCGATCGGCGGCCAGGGAGGCCAGCCGTCGCGCCGGGCGCCCGTTGCTATACGTGACCCTCGACCATGACCTCGATGAGCTTCGTGCCGGGCGTCGAGGTCGCCTTGCGGAATGCCGGCTCGAGCGCGGCGGGGTCCGAGATTCGCTCCGCCTCGAGCCCCATCGACCGCGCGAGGCCGACGAAGTCCACTTTCGGCTCGACGAAGTCCATGCCGATGTAGTGGTCGTTGCCGTGGAACGCCTTGAGCCGCTGCTTGATGATGCGATAGCCGCCGTTGTTGCAGATGACGTAGGTGATCGGCAGCTTGTGGTGCGCGGCGGTCCAGATCGCCTGGATCGAGTACATCGCCGAGCCGTCGCCGACGAAGCAGACCGTGGGACGGTCTTTCTGGGCCATCGAGATGCCCACGGTGGCAGGGACCGCCCAGCCGATGCCGCCGGACGCGAGGCCGTGATAGCCGTAGCGGTCGCGGTAGGCCAGCAGGCTGTTGAGGAGGCGGCCGCTGGTGAGCGACTCGTTCACGACCACCGCGTCTTTCGGCAGCGCCTCGACGAGCCGCAGCGTCATGAAGTCCGGATTGATCGGCTTGCCCTTAGCCTGTTCCTTGCCGTCGATCGCAGAGACGAGCTTCTTGCGCTTGGCCGTCCAGTTGGCCTCCTTCAGCGCCGCGATGGACTTCTCCGCTCGCTCCTTGAGCGCCGCGCCACCCTTCTTCGCGAGCAGCGGCGTCAGCACGCGCAGCGTCTCGCGCACGTCGGCGCGCACCGCCATCTCGGCCGCGTAGTTCTTCGCGAGATCCCAGTCGTTGAGGCCGATCTGGATCATCGCGAGGCCCGACGGCATCGGGTCGACCTCGCTCCACACCGACATGCGGATCGGATCGGCGCCGATCGAGATCAGCAGATCGTAGGGCGACAGCGCGGCGCGCACATCCGGCTGCTCGCGATTGAGGCCGCCGATGTAGCAGGGGCTCTCGGAGAGAAAATGCGCGCCGTACGCGACGCTCTGCTGCAGCACCGGACAGCCGAATGCCTCGGCGAAAGCGGCGGCCTCCGCGAGCGCATCGCTCTTCACGATCTCGTCGCCGACGATGATGACCGGCTTCTGCGCCTTGAGGATCCGCGTCGCGAGCGCATCGAGCAGCTCGTCGGACGGGCGCACGCGACTGTCGACGCGCGTCGATGATCCGAGATCGATGCCGCCTTCGAGGTTCAGGATGTCGCCGGGCAGCGAGATGAAAATCGGCCCGGTCGGTGGCGTCATCGCGACCTTGGCGGCGCGGCGCATGATGCGCGGCAGGTCCTCGAGCCGCGTCACCTCGACCGCCCACTTGGTGAGCGGAGCCGCCATCGGCACGAGGTCGTGGTAAAGCAGCGGCTCGGTGAGGCCGTGGCCCTGTTCCTGCTGGCCGGCGGTAAGGATGATCGGCGTGCCGGTGAACTTGGCGTTGTAGAGCGAGCCGAGCGCATTGCCGAGACCGGGCGCGACGTGGACGTTGGCGGCGGTGAGCTGGCCCGAGGCGCGGGAGAAGCCGTCCGCCATGGCGACGACGAGGCTCTCCTGCATTGCCATCACGTAGTTGAGGTCAGGGTGCTCCTTCAGCGCGTGCATGATCGGCAGCTCGGTGGTGCCCGGGTTGCCGAACAGGTGCGTGACGCCCTCGTCCTTGAGCACGGCGAGAAAGGCCGAGCGGCCGGTAATCTGATTTTGAGCCATTGGGCGTTCGCTCCCCTGTATCGCGGATTTTTGAAGGGCTGGGTCGTTGTGTCGGGAATCATGATGCGCTACCAGCGCCAGGGAGACAATCGGCCAGTGCGGTGCTTCCGAAGTCCGCTGCTACTTCGCGGCAGGTGTCGGAGGCGGACTTCGGAAGCTGAACCACACTGGAATGCTAAGCTTTCTAGTGTCCTTTCGATCGCGAAGTTCGTTCGAGAGCTCACTGCAAATGGTAGCGAACTTCGCGATCTGGACACTAGCCATGCAAACATTGCAGGCTGGCGCCCGAAGGCGGCGATAGACCCGCCAGAAAGGCAAGACGTGCCACCAACGCGACGGCGTTTGATCAAGATGCTCTCGGCGATCGGAGTCCTCGGCGCCGGCGGCGTCGCATTGGGCACTCGAAACGCCAACGCTTACTATCAGGGGCCGGCGAGCGACCATTTCGATGGCGAACTGTTCTTCAATCCGGGCGGACTGGAGCCGAAGGGCGTCCACCGCGTCCTACAGCTCTATTTCATGGAGAAATGGGAGAAGTGGCCGAAGGTGGTCGAAAGCCCGTTCTGGGACAGGCCACCGCCCGAAGTCGCGGGCAGCGGCGCCCGCGTCGCCTTCGTCGGCCACGCGAGCTGGCTGATCCAGACCGGCGGACTCAACATCCTCGTCGATCCGCACTGGTCGACGCGCGCGAGCCCGTTCCTGAACCTCGGGCCGGCGCGCTGCACGGGCCCGGGCATCCGCTTCGAGGACTTGCCGCGTATCCACGTCGTGCTCGTCACGCATAACCACTACGACCATCTCGACATCCCGACCATCGAGCGGCTCGTCGCGCGCGACAAGCCGCGCATCGTGACGCCGCTCGGCAACGACACGATCATGCGCAAGCCGATACCCGCGATCGACGCGACCGCCGTCGATTGGGGTGACCGCACCGAGATCGGCAACGGCATCGTCGTCCACACCGAGCCGACGCAGCACTGGTCGGCACGCGGCGCCCGCGATCGCCGTCATGCGCTATGGGCGAGCTTCGTGATCGAAACACCGGCCGGTAAGATCTACGCGGTCGGTGACAGCGGCTTCGGCGATGGGCGCACATTCCGCCACGTCGGCGCGCGCCATCCGGGCATCCGCCTCGCCCTGCTGCCGATCGGCGCCTACGAGCCGCGCTGGTTCATGAAGAGCCAGCACATGAACCCGGACGACGCCGCGAAGGCGCTGGAATTGTGCGGCGCGGCAGCGGCGCTCGGTCATCACTGGGGCACGTTCCAGCTCACCACCGAGGCGCACATGGCGCCGCCGGCGGCGCTCGAGCAGGCGCTCCAGGCGCGCGGCATCCCAGCGGAGCGCTTTCGCGCCGTGCGGCCGGGCGAGGTGACGGAGATCTGAGTTCTCGCCCCGGACGCATGGCCCGCGCCCGCCGCATCGCGGCACAGCGTCACCGCGCCTCGCACATCTGCACCATCTCGGCTAACGTGCGGCGAAACACCGGGAGGAGCACCGCGACATGAAGATGAGAGGCGCCGTTCTCTACGAGCAGGGTCTGCCGCGCCCGTATGCGCAGAGCAAACCACTCAGGATCGAGACGCTCGATCTTGAAGGGCCGCGCGCCGGCGAAGTGCTGGTCAAGGTCAAGGCGGCGGGCCTCTGCCATTCCGATCTCTCGACCATCGAGGGCGTGCGGCCGCGACCACTACCGATGGTCGTCGGCCATGAGGGTGCGGGCGTCGTCGCCGAGGTCGGCGCCGGCGTCACCGACATCAAGGCGGGCGACAGCGTCGTTTTCATCTTTGCGCCGAGCTGCGGCCATTGCCGCCAGTGCGTGTCGCAGCGGCCGAACCTGTGCACGACCTTCAACGCGGCACGCCAGAAGGGTGACCTCGCGACCGGCGGGCGGCGGCTGAGCCTCAACGGCCAATCCATCGCGCACAACTCAGGGCTCTCGTGCTTCGCCGAATATGCGGTGGTACCGCGCAACTCGGTGCAGAAGATACCGTCAGACGTACCGATGCATGATGCGGCGCTATTCGGCTGCGCCGTCGTCACGGGCGTCGGCGCGGCGGTCAACACAGCGGACGTGAAAGCGGGCGAGGTCGTGGCCGTGGTCGGGCTCGGTGGCGTCGGTCTCTCGTGCCTTCTCGGCGCGATCGTCGCGGGTGCCGGGCGCATTATCGCGGTCGACGTGTCGGACGAGAAACTGGCGCTCGCTCGCCAGCTCGGCGCCACCGAAACCTACAATGCCCGCGAGGCTGACTGCGCCGAGAAGATCATCGCCGCGACCGACGGCGGTGTCGACACGGCGTTCGAGATGGCTGGCACGATCAAGGCGATGGAGCTTTCCTACAAGATCACGGTGCGCGGCGGACAGACGGTTTCGGCCGGGCTGTCGCCTGCCGCGGCGCAGCTCTCGCTCAGCCACTACCAGATGGTCCAGGACGGCCGCACGGTGAAGGGCAGCTACATGGGCGGCTGCGTCATCGCGCGTGATGTGCCGCGCTACATCAACCTCTACAAGGACCGCAAATTACCCGTCGATCGCCTGCGCAGCGCGCTGATCGGACTCGATGACGTCAACGAGGGTTTCGACCGGCTCGCCGACGCCGCGGTGGTGCGCCAGATGATCGTATTCGACTGAAAGGCCGCCAAGAGACTTAAATGACTCCACGCATCAGAAAGCTTGTCGGGACGATACTCCTGCTGATCGTGCTCGCGATCTATTCGCTGGCGGTCATGCTGGTGGCGTCGGTGCTGGTGACCGATGGCAACAAGATCGTCGAGATGGTCTTTTACGCCGTCGCCGGCCTCGCCTGGGTGCTGCCGGCCGGCTACCTGATCAAGTGGATGTACGCGAGCCCGCGCGCGGCCAGGTGAGGCGAGCCACTCAAGCGACGTGATGCCCGGTCCAGGTCGCGTCCGCGCGGGCCAGGAACTCTAGAATGGCGCTCACGCTCGGCTGGTCGCGCAGAAGGGGCGCGTGGCCCTGACCGGGAACGGTCAGCAACGTCAGATCGGGGTGCTCGCGCTGCATGCGAGCCGCCGTCTCGACGCTCAGGATGTCCGACGTTTCCCCACGCAGCACCATCACCGGCACGCGCGCGAGCGCCTTGAACTGTGGCCACAGCTCAGGCAACGGGCCGTCGAGAATCGTCGCAGTCTTGTTCAGCGCCTGGTCGTAGCCGTGCACCGGGCGCCCCGCCTCGTCGCCGTACCACTGGCGCGCGATGCTCTCCCACATGTCCCTGGGCACCGCCGGGAACTGGCGCTGGCTCAGCGAGCGCACCTGCTCGGCCGCCTCGGTCCACGTGGCCGGCAGCGGCACGCGGCCGACATAGCTGACGATCCGCAGCAGCCCCTCGCGCTCGATCACCGGTCCGATATCGTTGAGGACCACAGCGCCGATGTTGCCGGGACGGACGGCCGCCATCACCATCGCCAGGATGCCGCCACGCGAGGTGCCGACGATCGCGGCATCGGCGAGCTCTCGCAGCGTCATGAAATCGAGGACGTCGAGCAGCTCGTTGATGACCTGGTAGTTGCGCCAGTCCGGGTCGTAGGCCGAGTTGCCACGGCCGCGATAGTCGAGCGTGTAGACGTGACGCGGGGTTGGCTGTTTGGGGCTCGACAGGACGCTCGCGAGGTCATGGAAATCGCGGCTGTTGCGCGTGAGCCCGGCAAGGCAGAGCACGGGCCGCAGTCGCGAGCCGGGCGCCGGATAATGTCGACCGTAGAGCCGCAGGCCGTCGCGCGCGGTGAAGTTGATGTCGCGCCAATTCTGATGCTGCGGGATCGGCGGAAGCGGCGGCGCTTGCAGGCCGTCGTCACGAATCGAGCGCAAGACCCGGGCCGACGACTGCACCATGACCTCGCACCCTCCTCGTGCCCCAATCGGCGACCGCGCGATGCCGCTACCCGATCAGCCGCTCCATCTCGGTCACGATCGCCTTGCCCATCTCGGTGGTGCCGACGCCGCGCGTGTTAGGCTGCGCAATATCGGCGGTACGGAAGCCCGCGCCGAGCGTATTGGCGATCGCCTTGTCGATCAGGTCCGCTTCCTTGACCATGTTGCAGGAGTAGCGAAGCGCCATACCGAACGACGCCATCTGCGCGATTGGGTTTGCGATGCCCTTGCCCGCGATGTCCGGCGCCGAGCCGTGGATCGGCTCGTAAAGCGCTTTGGGAATGCCGGTTTTCGGATCGGGCGCGCCGAGAGACGCCGACGGCAGCATGCCGAGCGAGCCCGCCAGCATTGCCGCCTGATCTGAAAGCATATCGCCGAACAGGTTGTCGCAAACGATCACGTCGAACTGCTTCGGATTGCGCACGAGCTGCATCGAGCAGGCGTCGGCGAGGATGTGATGCAGCTCGACATCCTTGTACTCGGCCAGATGGACCGCGGTGACCACTTGGTTCCACAGCACGCCCGTCTTCATGACGTTGCGCTTCTCGGCCGAGTGCACCTTGTTCTTGCGCTTCCTCGCGAGGTCGAAGGCGACGCGCGCGATGCGTTCAATCTCGCGCGTCGTGTAGATCGTTGTATCGACGGCGCGCTTCTGGCCGTTCTCCAGCGTCACGATCTCCTTCGGCTCGCCGAAGTAGGTGCCGCCGGTCAGCTCGCGCAGGATCAGGATGTCGAGGCCCTCGACCAGCTCGCGCTTGAGGCTCGAGGCTTCGGCCAGTGCCGGATAGCAAATCGCCGGACGCAGGTTGGCGAACAGGTCGAGCTCCTTGCGCAGCCGCAGCAGACCGGCCTCGGGGCGGATCTCGTAGGCGACCTTGTCCCACTTCGGCCCACCGACCGAACCGAAGATGATCGCGTCGGCGGCCTTGGCCTTGGCGAGGACTTCCTCGGTCAGCGGCGTGCCGTGCTTGTCGATCGAGCACCCACCGCAGAGCGCCTGCTCGGTCTTGAACTCGGCCTTGGTTTTCTTAGCCAGGAACGAGATCAGCCGGTCGACTTCGGCCATCACCTCGGGGCCGATGCCGTCGCCGGGGAGGAGGAGCAGGTTGTGCGTCGCCATGGGGAACCGCCCTTGCTTTTCTTGATGCGCGAATGATGGGCGCTAGTGCTAGCCCCGCGCGCGGCATGATGCAAGGCGCGCCGCAGCATAGGCAGTCGGCGGCAGGCGAGGACAGCGCGGAGGAGTTAGCTCTTGGGCGGCTCCACCGGGTCGAGCAGTCGGTGCATGTGGACGATGAAGTAGCGCATCTGAGCGTTGTCGACCGTCTTCTGCGCGCAAGCCTTCCAGGCTTTGTAGGCCTCGGCGTAGTTCGGGTAGATGCCGACGATGTCGAGCTTCGAAAGGTCGGCGAACTCGTGCTTGTCGAGGTCGGACAGCTCGCCGCCGAACACGAGGTGGAGGAGCTGGCGGGGTTTCGCGGCGTCGGTCATGGCTGGCACCTCGGAGCTGGCTGTCTGACAGTGCTTAGTCGGTACACACGACAGGAATTGCCGCCAAGCCCGATTTTGGGGCTACGCGCGATATGTCAGGCCCATTCAGACAGCACGGAACATCATGTCGGCGACGAAGCCGATGAACACGATCCAGCCGAGGTCGCGGTTCGACTTGAAGCGGCGGAGGCAGTTTTCCGGGTTCGAGATGTCGAGAGTCGCCACCTGCCAGACCATGTGGATCGCGGCCGCGGCAAGCCCGATCATACCGATCGCGCCGATGCCGGACAGCCACGCGGCTAATACCCAGGTCGCAATCGCGAACGCATAGAACCCGCTGACCCAGGCTTTCGTCTTGTCGCCGAAACGAAGCGCCGTCGAGCCGAGGCCGAGGGTAAGGTCGTCCTCTTTGTCCTGGTGCGCGTAGAGGGTGTCGTAGGCGATCGTCCATGTGATGCAGCCGGCGTAGAGCAGGATCGCCGGCCATTCCAGCTCACCGCGCACTGCCGTCCAGCCGACCAGCGCGCCCCATTTGAACGTCAGCCCGAGCACGAGCTGCGGCCAGTTGGTGACGCGCTTCATGAACGGGTAGAGCGCGACCAGCAGCAGCGACGAGGCGCCGAGGACGACGGTGTACCAGTTGAACTGGAGCAGCACGGCGAGCCCGATCAGGCACAGCAGTAGCATGAACGCGGCGGCGGCCTTGACGCTGACCTCGCCGGACGGGATAGGGCGGCCGCGCGTGCGGGCGACACCGGCGTCTATGTCGCGATCGACGATATCGTTATAGGTGCAGCCGGCGCCGCGCATGACGAACGCGCCAATCATGAACAGCAGCGCGTACCAGATCGACGGATAGGCAGAGCCGTTCGCGCTCTCGGCGAGTGCCAGCGCCCACCAGCACGGAAACATCAGCAGCCAGCCGCCGATCGGCCGGTCGAAGCGCGCGAGGCGCGCATAGGGCCGGAACCAGCGCGGTCCATAGCGATCCACCCAGTTGCCGGGTGGCGCGTCGGGGACGGTCGGGATGTCGGCGGCGTTTGGCTGCATGGCAGACATCATAGGTGAATTCGCGCGGCGCGGCGCGGTGCCTTTCGACGCGTTGCGAGTTCAAGTGCCTCGCGGCTTGGCGCGCGAGGTCGGCGGCGCGGTGCGCGGATCCTCGGGCCAGGGGTGCTTGGGGTAGCGGCCGCGCATGTCCGCCCGCACGTCCGCCCACGAACCGGCCCAGAAACCGGGGAGGTCACGCGTGATCTGGATGGGGCGATGCGCGGGCGAGAGGAGGTGCAGCGTCAGCGGCAGGCGGCCATTGGCGATCGCGGGGTGGACGGCGAGACCGAACAGCTCCTGCACGCGGATCGCCAGGATCGGCGCGCCGTCGCCCTCGTAGTCGATCGGGTGGGTCTTGCCCGTCGGCGCGGTGAAGTGGGTTGGCGCGAGCGCGTTCAGGTTTTCACGCTCGCGCCACGGCAGCAGACCGTCGAGCGCGGTGCCGAGCAGGTTGGCGTCGATATCCGCGAGCGCGGTGGCATCGCCGAGGTAGGGCGCTAGCCAGTCGTCGATCGTCGCGCCGAGCGCGGCATTGGATAGATCCGGCCAGCTCTCGGCGTCGGCCTGCTTCGCCGCTGCTCGGACGAATGCGACGCGGGCACGTAGCTGCTGTTGCGCAGAGCTCCAAGGCAGGCGGTCGATACCGAGGGCGGCGATGCCGCGCGCGAGCAGCGCCGCGACTTCGGGACTTGGGCGCGTCGGGCGTGGCTCGGATCGGAGTGTAATGGCACCGAGGCGTTCCGTACGGCGCGTGCGCACGGCGGCACTTGCGGCTTCGAACTCGGCGCGCTCGACGGTCTCGATGCGATCCGCCGCGATGGTGCGTATTTCGACTTCGTTCGTCGCAGCGGCGAGCAGAATGCGCGCGCGAGCGGCGGCACCGGCGACCTCGGCGACAACGAGGAAGGGCGACAGCGCCAGCGGATCGGCGGGATCGAGCTGCGCCGCACGGCCATTCGCGAGCAGGTACTGACCCGGCACCCCGCGCGCGATGGCAATGCGATCGGGATAGGCGAGCGCGAGCAGTGCGGCAGTCGAGGTCGGTGCGCGCTCGGCACCCGGCTTCGCGTCGGCTTCGGCCATTTTCGCCCAGGTGCGCGCAAGCGACCGCATATCCGATGCCCGTCGCCCCCGATCATGCGCGAAGCCAGCGAGCCGCTGGTCGAGATCGGCACCGCTGCCGCCTAGCCCGCGCTCGACGAGGGCAGCGGCAATCATCGCCGCGGCATCTGCGCAACCCACGTCGGCCGCATCGACGATCATGCGCGCGAGACGAGGTGGCACGGGCAAACGGCGCAAGCGACGCCCGCGCTCGGTGAGCTGCCCACGGTCATCGAGCGCGCCGAGCGTCGTCAGTTCTTCCCGCGCAGCAGCGAGCGCACCCGTCGGTGGCGGATCGAGCCACGTGAGCGCCAGCGGATCGGCGACACCCCACGCGGCGCAATCAAGCAGGAGGCCCGACATGTCGGCCGCCTTGATCTCAGGCTCGCGGAAAGGCTGCAATCCCGCTGTTTGCGCCTCGTCCCACAGGCGCAGACAGACCCCGGGCTCGGTGCGGCCCGCACGGCCGCGCCGCTGATCCGCCGAGGCTCGCGAGACACGCTGCGTGACGAGCCGCGTGATGCCAATGTCGGACTCGTAGCGTGGCGCGCGTTCGAGACCGCTGTCGATGACGACGCGCACGCCGTCGATAGTGATCGACGTCTCGGCGATCGAGGTCGCGAGCACGACCTTGCGACGGCCCGGCGGTGCCGGCTCGATTGCGCGCGCTTGCGTCCGGCTGTCGAGCGCGCCGAACAACTGCACGACGTCGATGTCGCCGGGTAGATCGCGCTCGCTCAGCCGCTCGGCAACGCGCGCGATCTCGCCCTGCCCCGGCAGGAACGCGAGGATCGATCCCGGTTCCGTCGCAAGAGCCAGCCGCACGGCATCAGCCATTCGATCCTCGATGCGCGCGCCGCTGCCTTGGCCGAGGTAGCGCGTCTCGACTGGAAATGCGCGACCCTGGCTCTCGATCACCGGGACATCGCCGAGCAAGCGCGAGACACGCGCGCCGTCGAGCGTCGCCGACATGACGAGGAGGCGCAGGTCCTCGCGAAGTCCATCGCGCGAATCGAGTGCCAGCGCCAACCCGAGATCGGCATCGAGCGAGCGCTCGTGGAACTCATCGAACAGGACCGCGCCGATGCCGTCGAGCTCGGGATCGTCGAGGATCAGTCGCGTGAACACGCCTTCGGTGACGACCTCGATGCGCGTGGACGGCCCGACCCGCGTGTCGAGGCGCGCGCGCAGACCGACCCGCTCGCCGACGCGCTCACCGAGCAGCGAGGCCATGCGCTCAGCCGCCGCGCGCGCCGCGAGCCGCCGCGGCTCCAGCAGCAGGATCTTGCGCGCGTGCAGCCACGGTGCATCGAGAAGGGCGAGAGGGACACGCGTCGTCTTGCCGGCGCCGGGCGGTGCGACGAGGACAGCGGACGTGTCGCGAGCGAGCGCCGCCGAGATGTCGGGGAGCACCTCTTCGATCGGGAGATCGGTCGCACGATCGGTAGACTGGGGCATTGGCGGGATCGGCGATTGCGCGCCGGCCTTACTCGGCAGGCGCCGGAATTGCCTCGTTCCCCTTGCGCCGGGCAGCACGGCGACGGCGGCGCCAGTCCTCCATCCTCCGAATGACGATGTAGAACACCGGCGTGAAGATGAGGCCGAATGTCGTGACGCCAATCATTCCCCAGAACACGGCAATTCCGAGCGCCTGGCGCATCTCGTAGCCGGCTCCGGTCGCGAGATACAGCGGCACGACGCCGAGCGTGAAGGCGAGCGAGGTCATGATGATCGGGCGCAGGCGCATCCGGCAGGCGTCGACAGTTGCCGTCACGATATCCTTGCCCATCTCTTCCTGCTGGCGCGCGAACTCGACAATCAGGATCGCATTCTTCGATGCGAGGCCAATCAGAACGACGAAGGAAATCTGCGTGAGGATGTTGATGTCCTTGCCTTCCCACCAGACACCGAACGTGGCCGCGAGCAAGCACATGGGCACGATCAGGATGATCGCGAGCGGCAGCGTCCAGCTCTCATACTGCGCCGAAAGCGCGAGGAACACGAACAGCACCGACAGCGCGAAAATCAGATAGCCCGTGCGCCCCGCGCGCTTTTCCTGGAACGAGAGATCCGACCACTCGAAGGTGATCCCCGGCGGCAAGGTCTCGGCGGCGACGCGTTGCATGATGTCCAGCGCCTGCCCCGACGAGACCCCGGTCGCAGCCGAACCGTTGATCTCGACGGCCGGGAAGAGGTTGTAGCGCGGCACGCGTTCGGGGCCTGCGGTCTCCCGGAACGTAACCAGCGAACCCAGCGGCACCATCTGGCCGTCCGAGTTGCGGACACGAATGCGCGCGACGTTGGCGGGATCGGCACGGAAGCCCGCGTCGGCCTGGATGACGAGACGATACGGCCGGCCGAACATGTTGAAGTCGTTGACGTAGGCCGAACCCATGTAGACGCGCAGCGCCTCGAAGATGGCGCCTACCGGCACGCGAAGCATCTGCGCCTTGACGCGGTCGACGTCGACGAACACCTGCGGCGTCGAGATCTGGAAGGTGGAGAAGATATTCGAGATGCCCGGTTCCTTGCGCGCCGCGGCCAGAAGATCCTGCGATGCCTGGTAGAGCGCCGCCGATCCGAGCGCCTGGCGATCCTGCAGACGCATGGAAAATCCGCTGGCATTGCCCATGCCGCGCACGGCCGGCGGCACGAACACGAGGATGTTTGCGTCCTTGATGACCGAGAGGCGCCGACGGAGATCGGTGGTGATCTTGTCGAGCGTGAGCCCGAGCCGATCGCGCTCGTCGTGATTCTCCAGAATGCTGAAGAGCGCCGCGGCGTTCGACGCGTTGGTGAATGTGGTCCCGTTGCGGCCGACGAAGCCGGACGTGTTCCTGAAGCCGGGCGTCGAGAGAATGATCTTGTTGGCCTCGTTGAAGACCTCGTTGGTCCGCTCGATGGAGGCTCCTGGAGGCAGGCTCATCGACACGATCACCGCGCCACGGTCGGTCGCGGGAATGAAGCCTGTCGGCGTTGCGGTGACCAGCAGGTACGCGCCAACCATGAGGCCGCCGTAGATCAACAGCATGACAGGCGAGGCCCAAGAAAGCGCACGTACGAAGCGTGCGTAGCCCCGCTCCAGCGCGCCGAACATGCGATTGAACAAACGGAAGAAGGCATGCACGGGCCAGAAGATTATCTCACCGATCGTCTTGCGGTGGTGCGCACCGTGCTCCACATGCGGCTTGAACAGGCGGCCGGCCAAGGACGGCGACAGCGTCAGCGACACGAACACAGAGATGACCGTTGCGGTCGCGATGGTCACCGCGAACTGGCGGAAGAACGCACCCGTGATGCCACCGATGAACGCCGACGGCACGAACACGGCAACGAGCACCAGGAGGATGGCAATGAGCGCGGCGCCGACCTCGTCCATGGTGGTTCGCGCCGCTTCCATGGGCGACAGGCCTTCGCGCAGGCGACGCTCGACGTTCTCGACAACGACGATCGCGTCATCGACCACGATGCCGACCGAGAGCACCAGCCCGAAGAGGGTCAGCGAATTGATCGAATAGCCGAGAGTCACCATCACCGCACAGGTACCGATCAGAGAGATCGGAATAGCGAGGAGCGGGATGAGGGTCGCGCGCCATGTCTGCAGGAAGAGGATGATCACGAGGACCACGAGCGTGATGGCTTCGAGGATCGTCTTCATCAAGGCTTCGATCGAGACCTCGATGAACTCGGTAGGATTGTAGATGATGCGGTACTCGAGGCCGCGCGGGAAATTCTTCGAGATCTCGGCTATGAGCGCCCGCACCTCGCGCGCCGATTTCAAGGCATCGCTGCCCGGCGCCTGGGTTACCGCGAGAACGGTAGCAGGACTTCTGTCCATGTAGCCGTATGTATTGTACGAGATGGCGCCGAGCTCGACGCGCGCGACATCCTTGAGCCTCACCGTCCGGCCGTCTGCCCCGGTCTTGATCACGATCTCTTCGAATTCGCGCGCATCGACCAGCCGACCGCGGAGTTGCAGCGATTGCTCGAAGGCGCCCTGGCTCGGCATCGGCGGCTCGCCGATGGCGCCGCCCGCCACCTGCACATTCTGCTGACGCAGCGCCGCGAGAAGCTCCTCGGCGGTCAGGTTCAACGCCGCAATTCGCTCGGGATCGAGCCAGACGCGCATCGAATACTCGCGCGCGCCAAATGCGTTCACCTCGCCGACACCCTGCACACGGGCGATCGCGTCACGCACGTTCAGCAGCGCATAGTTCGAGATGTAGACCTGATCGTACGTGTTGTCCGGAGACACCATGTGAATGATCAGAAGCATGTCGGGCGAGTTCTTGCGCACCTGCACGCCGTTGCGGCGCACCTCCTCCGGCAGGCGCGGCTCGGCCGCGGCGACGCGGTTCTGGACCAGCACCTGCGCCTTGTCGATGTCGTAGCCGACCTCGAAGGTCACGGTGATCGACAGCGTACCCTGCTGCGTCGCCTGCGAGTACATGTAGATCATGCCGTCGACGCCGTTGATCTCCTGCTCGATGACGGCAGCGACGGTGTCGGCGACGGTCTGCGCGCCGGCGCCTGGATAGGTGGTGCTGACGGTGATGGTCGGCGGCGAGATTTCGGGGAACTGGGTGACCGGAAGCGCGAGATAGCCGACGGCACCGATGATTGTGATGAACAACGATACGACGGCGGCGAAGATCGGCCGATCGATGAAGAACCTGCTTATGCGCATAGGAAGGTCGCTCCCCTGGCCGCCGCCGTTTCGGCGCGTCGGCGGTCACCGATCGTCCGGAATTGTCCGTTCGTCGTCTTGCAGCGCACCGATGCCGGGCGCAAGGCTCGGATTGTTACCACGCCGCCGCGATATGCGCACCTGGTCGGCGGCGACCGGGCTGCCCAATGGGTGAGCAGCACGCGACCGGATTGGCGACGTTTACCAGGCGAGATGGACCATCGCAGCAACAGGCTGAGGCGCCGGCGGAGTAAGGAGCGTCGACAGCCGGCCCGGATCGATCGCGCATCCGAGGATCAGCTCGTCGCGATGCAGACCACCGGCAATAAGAAGGGAATCCACGCCGGCGCCCTCAGCAGCCGCGAGATCGGTCCGCACCGCGTCGCCTATGGCGAGGACGGACCCCAGCTCGACCGCTCCGCCCGTGAGCCCCGAGGCGCACTCCAATCCCGTCTGGTAGGCGATCGGGCGCGGCTTTCCTGCCCAGTACACCTCGCCGCCGAGCCCCTCGTAGAGGGCCGCGATCGCGCCAGCGCAGGGCAGCAGGTCTGGCCCGACGTGGACCGCGAGATCGGGGTTGGCGCAGATGAACGGTAGTCCCCGGTCAAGGGCGGATCGAAGGAGCGGCAAGTAGTCCTCCGCCTTCTCCTGGCGATCGCGATTGAGGCCGGTACAGACCACGGCGTCGGCCTCCTCGATGTCGGCATGTGGCCCCGGCAGCCCTGCGAAGAATGCGCCGTCGCGCCGTTCGGGCCCGATCCGATACAGTCGCCTGTAGCCAGTCTCGGCGATGTGCCGAAGCGCGATGTCGCCGGAGGTGACAATAGCGTCCCAGGTCTCGCGCCGGACCGCCTTCTCGTCCAGCAACTCGGCGACTGAAAATCCGGGACGCGGCGCGTTCGAGACCAGTACCACCACGCCGCCAGCCTCGCGGTAACGCGGCAGCGCATCGTTGGCTCCCGGATAGGCCGTCATTCCATCGTGCAGCACGCCCCAGACGTCGCAAAGGAGCACGCGATAGCGCTCGAGCAGTGGACCGGCGCGTTCTATGATTGGAATGGTCATGGTGGTGCAGAATTGCCGTCGTGAGTGTTGCGAGGGAGGCACGCCAAACGGCGTCGAGACAAGTTAGCATGGATTGCTGAAATCGTGCTGCGACTGCAAGGGCATACCCCTCGCAATTCAGACATATGGCCCCGCGAAAACCCACTGTCGTCTGGGCGCGAGGGGTTGACGGGGACAGCGGGTCAGCTCAATTCGGGCGGAGGTGCCGATCGGGTCGGTGCTGATCCTGCACGGCAATCCCGATCGGAAGCATCGGAGCGACTGCTTGAAGGCGATGCTGCGTGATCTTCGCTACCGGCTCGAATATGCCGCGCTGCGCCTGCTGGTTGCGCTTGTGCGATTGATGCCGCTCGATATGGCCGGCAATATCTCCGCATGGGCCTGGCAGAAAGTCGCGCCGCGCAATCGACGCCACAAGCGTGCGCTCGCCAACCTCGAAATCGCCTTCCCCGAGAAGACGCCGGCGGAGCGCGAGGCGATCGCCCTCGCCATGTGGGGCAACCTCGGGCGCGTGATGGCGGAGACGATGCAGATCGACCGCCTGATTGCGGAGCCGGGACGCATCGAAATCGCCAGCCAGAAGGTGTTCGCGCGATACAAGGACAAGCTCGGGCCCGCGATCGGTGTCTCCCTGCACATGGGCAACTGGGAGCTTGCGATCTGGCCACTGACAATCGCCGGCGCCAACCCTGCGGCGGTCTACCGCACGGTCAAGAACCCCTACGTCGATGCATTTTTGCGCCGCCAACGGGCCGACCTGTATCCAGGCGGCCTGCTCGGCAAGGGCAAAGTCGACGTGGGGATCCAGGAAGGCCAGAAGACCGCACGCCAGATCATGGATTTCGTCCGCCGTGGGGGGCGGCTCGGATTGGTCTGTGATCTCTATGACAAATATGGCATGCCGGTGCCATTCTTCGGCAAGCTGGCGCCGTCGGTGGTCATTCCGGCGATGATCGCCCGCCGGGTCGGTGCGCGTATCTGGCTGGCTCGGTGCCTGCGCGTCGGAAATCAGTGCCGTTTCACCATTGAGCTCAAGGAACTGAAGGTCCCGCGGTCTCAGAGCCAGGCCGACGACGTCAAGTGGATCACAACGGAAATGCAGAGAGAATTCGAAAACTGGATCCGGGAAGCACCGGAGCAGTGGATGTGGTCGAACCGGCGGTGGTCGTGAATTAATGGACCAGATCCTTCGCCCGCCACCGCCCGTAACGACTACGCAGCCTCCGCCGCAGCGGAGCATAGGCCGCGCGCGCGACCTGAAGTACCGCGTCGAGTTCGCTTTCATCTGGCTCGCGATCCAACTCGCGCGCGCTGTACCGATGCGGGCGAGCGTCGCGTTCATCGCGTGGGCGTCCCGGCTGGTCGGCCCGTGGCTGCGCCAGAACCGGCGCGCGCTCGATAACCTCGCGATCGCCTTCCCCGAACGAAGCGAAGCCGAGCGCCGCGAGATCGCGCGGTCGATGTGGGCCAACATGGGCCGCACCTTCGCCGAGACCTTCTACATCGACCGGATCATCGCCGATCCTTCGCGCTTCCTCATCACCGACGAGGCCGTCTGGCGCGAGCGGCTGGGCAGTACCGGGCCCTCAGTCGGCGTCACCGCGCACATCGGCAACTGGGAGCTGGCAATCTGGCCGATCACAGCGTTCGGCCGTGCGCCGGCCGGTGTCTACCGTCCGCTCAAGAATCCCTACCTCGATCGACTTCTGCGCAGCTACCGCGAGCCGCTGTACCCGTCCGGACTTCTCGGCAAGGGCGCGGAAACCGAAGCCGGCAGCGGCCATCGCACCGCACGTCTGCTCGTCGACCACGTGCGCCACAACGGCTCGATAGGCTTCGTCAGCGACCACTTCGAGCGGCGCGGGATCATCGTTCCGTTCCTCGGTCGCTTCACCCGTGTCACTCCGGTGCCGGCGATGATCGCTCGCCACCTCAATGCCACCGTCTGGGTCGGCCAGTGCCTGAGAATAGACGCCGACAGCCGCTTCCGCATCGACATGGTCGAGCTGCCGCTGCCCCGCACCGCCTCGCGCACCGCAGATACAAAGGCGCTGACGATCAGCATGGTTGGCATGTTCGAGAAATGGATTCGCGAGACCCCCGAGCAGTGGATGTGGTGGAACACTCGCTGGGTCGCCGAGAACGCCGACGACAAGACGGACTGACGTCCGCCAACGAGAACCTCGCCTTTCGCAACTGCGAACAGCGCGCTACAAACGACCTAACGGGCCCGCTCGCGGCGCCCGTGCAGATCCCGGCTCCCAGCGCGACAACGAGGCGACCATGAGCGTGACCCGCAGCCCCGCGAAGTATTACGTCCCCCTCGCTACCGGCGCCCCCGAGCCATACCGGCAACTGCCCGTGCGCCTCGAGCGCATGATCCACTTCATGCCGCCGCAGAATGCCAAGCTGCGGGCGCGCCTGCCGGAGCTGATCTCGCAGGTCGACGTCGTGCTCGGCAATCTCGAGGATGCGATCCCTGCCGACCAGAAGGAGGCGGCCCGCGCGGGCTTCGTCCTGATGGCGAAGGAGAATGATTTCGGCACCACCGGCCTGTGGACGCGCATCAACTGCCTCAACTCACCGTGGGGGCTCGACGATATTCTGACGATCGTGCCGGCGGTCGGCGACAAGCTCGACGTGATGATGCTGCCGAAGGTCGAGGGTCCGTGGGACATCTACTACCTCGACCAGCTCCTGGCGCAGCTCGAAGCCAAACACGCGATCAAGAAGCCGATCCTCATCCATGCGATCCTGGAAACGGCCGAGGGCGTCAAAAACGTTGAGGCGATCGCCACCGCGTCGCCGCGCATGCACGGCATGAGCCTTGGTCCCGCCGATCTCGCGGCCTCGCGCGGCATGAAGACGACACGCGTCGGCGGTGGCCACCCGGACTACGGCGTCATCTCCGATCCGACGACCGACGGCAGCAAGCGTGCCTTCGCGCAGCAGGACCTCTGGCACTATACGGTGCAGAAGATGGTCGACGCCTGCCTCAGCGTCGGGATCAAGCCGTTCTACGGTCCGTTCGGCGATTTCTCGGACCTCGCGGCGTGTGAATCGCAGTTCCGCAACTCGTTCCTGCAGGGATGCTTGGGGGCATGGTCTTTGCACCCGACACAGATCGACATCGCCAAGCGCGTGTTCAGCCCCGACCCCGATGAAGTCGCATTTGCGAAGAAGATACTCGCCGCGATGCCGGATGGCACCGGCGCCGCGATCGTCGACGGCAAGTTCCAGGATGACGCGACGTGGAAGCAGGCGAAGGTCATCGTCGACCTCGCCAAGCTCGTCGCGACCAAGGATCCGGAGCGAGCGGCGCTGTATGGATTCTAAAGGTGCAATGCGCATGACAGATCCGGCCACCGTCGTCTCCGGCATTCCGGCCGTCGACGCTTACCTCGATGGCTCCTACGACAAGGTGATCGGCATGTCGTCGCGGTTCGCGGCGGCGGTGTGCTGCGGGCTCTTGCGCGTGCAGTCGGAGCTTGGCGTGAGGGGACCGGTAGCCGAGCTCGGCGCATTCGAGGGCCGTTTCTTCATTGCGCTCGCCAAAGCGCTGCAGGATGGCGAGCGCGCGCTTGGCATCGATGTCTTCGAGTGGCCGAATCCGCAGGTGATCGATCGCTTCGAGGCCAACTGCGCGCGCCATGGCGTGCCGGCGGCGACGCGCATTACCTGGAAGGCGGACAGCAACAAAATCGCTCCCGACGAGCTTTTAGCGAAGCTCGGCGGCGAGAAGGTGCGCCTCATCCACGTCGATGGCGAGCACACGCAGGCAGCGCTGACCAAGGACCTGGAGCTGGCCACGGCGGTCATCCGCGATGGCGGCGTCATCGTTCTCGATGACATGCTGCATCCCGGCTATCCGACGCTGATGCTTGCGGTGCAGGCGTATCTCGACCGGCATCCCGACATGACGGTGCTCTGCATCATCGATCGCGAATCCATCTTCGCGGCGACGAAGTTCATTCTCTGTCAGAAGTCTTGGTTCAAGAAATACGAGGAAGGCTTGCTCGAGGCTTTCCGTGCCAACGTCTGGCCGATGGGCGCGAGCTTCGAGCCGCACTGGTGCCTCGTGCTGTCGCTGGACACGCGGCTAGCGCCGCTGGAATAGCGATGACCGCCGATAAGCACTTCGAGATCTTCCTTGCGACGGCGCCCGGCCTCGAGGCCATGCTGTACGACGAGGTGCGCGCCCTGCGCTTTCGGGCGGCGAAGCAGGTTGCGGGCGGCGTGACGGTCAATGGCAACTGGCGCGATGCATGGCGCGCCAATCTCGAAGTGCGTGGCGCGAACAAAGTCCTCGCGCGCATCGATGCGTTCCGCGTGTTCCATCTCGACGAGCTCGCGAAGCGCGCGCGGCGTGTGCGATGGAGTAACGTCCTGCGACCCGACATGCCGTTCCGTGTCGAGGCGACGTGCCGGACCTCGAAGATCTACCACTCGGGCGCGGCGTCACAGCGCATCGCGGATGCCATCCACGACAGGATCGGCGCGCCCTTCTCGGATGATGCTGCCGTCACGATCATGGCGCGTATCGAAAACGACCTCTGCACGATCAGCGTCGACAACTCGGGCGAGCTGTTGCACAAGCGCGGCTTCAAGGTCGCCGTGAACAAGGCGCCGATGCGCGAGACGATGGCCGCGCTGTTTCTTCGCGCGTGCGGCTACAGCGGCGCCGAGCCAGTAGTCGATCCGATGTGCGGCTCGGGCACGTTCGTGATCGAAGCGGCGGAGATTGCCGCCGGACTGAAGCCGGGTCGCGAACGCGCTTTCGCCTTCGAGCAGCTTGCGACGTTCGACCAGTCTACGTGGGACGAGATGCGGCGCGCGCCGGCTCCGGCGGATCCAGCCGTTCACTTCTACGGCAGCGATCGCGACGCTGGCGCCATCGAGATGAGCCGCGCCAATGCCGCGCGCGCGGGCGTCGCGCATCTGACGACATTCCAGCAGACCACCATCAGCGATCTGGTGCCGCCGGAAGGGTCTCCTGGCCTTGTCATCGTCAACCCACCCTACGGCGACCGCATCGGCGACAAGAAGCGGCTCGAGGCGCTCTATCGCGCGCTCGGCCAGACGCTGCGGACGCGCTTTTCGGGCTGGCGCGTCGGATTGATCACGAGTTCGGCTCCGCTCGCGCGGACGACCGGACTGCCGTTCAAGCCGCCTGGTCCACCCGTCAACAACGGCGGACTGCGGGTTACGTTGTATGTGACGGACAGATTGCCTTGAACCGATCGCCGACATGGTACGTCCAATTAGAAACCAACGTTGCGATTAACCGCTTTCGCGAACCGGGCGACGAAGGCAAGATTTCGGTAGCACCTTCGATCTAAGCCGGTCGTGCATTTGCCGCTGGGAGAAATTTCATGAAGTTTGTTCGAGCGATTATCGCAACCCTCGGCGCCGTGGCTCTTCTCGCGCCATTGTCCGCCATGCCCGCCGCCGCGCAATCGTCGTCGCTCACCCAGACCACGGCGACGCCCCAGTCGCAGGCGCTGACGCAAAAGCTGAATGCCTACGTAGAGTGCATCAACCGGCTCTCGGAACGCTCCTATTCATCGCGGTCGCGCTATTTCTCCTGGGCTGCCAAGTCGGGCCCGACCGGCAAGGAACGGATCATCTACGGCACCTACACGATCTACGACACCGCGCCTTGCAAACAGAAGGTCGAGGCGGCGAACGCGCTCAAGCCGCACGAGCCCGAGATCGAGGGCGCGGCGACCGCCTACGCGGAAGCCGTGGGAGTGCTGGAGCCGCTCCTCAAGGAGGCGGACGACTACTACGACCAGCAGAACTACAAGGACGACAAGATGGCCAAGGGCCGGGCGCTGCACCCGCGCCTCGTCGCGGCGTGGGATGCGTTCGCGGCGGCCGACGTCAAGCTGCGCAAGCTCGTCGACGATTTTCAGGACAAGCTGGCACGCGCCCGCCTCGCCGAGATCGAGCGGACCGAAGGCATAAAGGACCGCTACCATGTCGAAGCGGTGATGCTGACGGCCAAGTACGTCCTTAGGGCGCAGCAGGCGTCCCCGCCCGATCTCGCCGCGTTCATCAAAGCCATCGAGGAATACGAGGCGATCATCAAGGCGACGGAAGACTACGCGTCGAACAACCCGGGCGCCAAGGTCGGCTCGAGCTTCGTCAGCGACGCCAAGAAGTATCTCACGACCGCGAAGATGCTGATGCGCCGCGTACGCGACAAAGTTCCCTACAGTCAGGGCGACAAGATGCTGATGGATTCAGGCGGCGGCGCGTGGATGGTCGAAGGCTCGCCGGCACGCCTCTCGCGGGACTACAACCAGCTCGTCGGCGCCTACAATCGCGGCGGGCGGTTTTGAGGCGATCCATGCGGCGCTGCAACATGCCTTGCAGCGCCCGGGGATCGGCCATTCACACCCCACTTGTCAGTTGACGGCGCACGCCAGCCGGATCATTCCTCCGCGGCCATGACAGCCACCCTCGCCCAGCCGACATCGCGGCCGCTGCTCCCCATCCTGGTGGCGCTCAGCGGCGCGCATCTGTTGAACGACCTCATCCAGTCGATGATCCCAGCGATGTACCCCCTGCTCAAGGAGGCGTATGCGCTGGATTTCGCCCGCATCGGGCTCATCACGCTGGCCTTCCAGGTGACCTCGTCGCTACTGCAGCCATTGCTCGGCTACGTCACCGACCAGCGGCCGTGGCCGTACGCGATGGTCGCGGGCATGTGCTCGACCCTGACCGGACTGTTCGGGCTAGCGTTCGCGCCCAACTACGCCATGGTGCTGGTGTCGGCGGCGCTGGTGGGTCTCGGCTCGGCCGTATTCCATCCGGAGGCGACGCGCATGGCGCGCCACGCCGCCGCCGGCCAGCAAGGCTTCGCCCAGGGCATCTTCCAGATCGGCGGTCACGTCGGGTACGCCGCGGGGCCGCTGCTTGCCGCCATGTTTGTCGTGCCGCGCGGACAGTCGAGCTTGGCATGGATGTCGGTCGTCGGACTGGTCGCGATCGTACTGATGGCGTGGACGGGCGCCCGCTACGCCGAGATGCGACGCGAGCAGGCGTCGGCCGCCGCGAAAGCACCTGCCGGAAAGAAAGCGGAGCCGACAGGCGCGCTGCTGCCGACGGGGCACGTGCTGCTCGCGATGGCGGTTCTCATCCTGATCCTGCTGTCGAAGAACGCGTACACGTCTGCATTTACGTCCTTCTATACATTCTACCTGATCGAGCGCTTCGGGGTGTCGCTGCAGCTCTCGCAGGTGATGCTGTTCGTCTACCTCGTCGTTGGCGCGATCGGCGTCATCGTCGGCGGCATGGTCGGTGATAGGATCGGACGCCATCGCGTGATCTGGCTGTCGATTCTTGGTGCGCTGCCGTTCGCGCTGATCCTGCCCTACGCCGACCTGTTCTGGACCGGCGTGCTGAGCGTCATCATCAGCCTGATCATGGCGAGCGCGTTCTCGGCAATCCTGATCTATGCGATCGACCTCGTGCCGCATCGTGTGGGACTCGTCGGCGGCCTTTTCTATGGCCTCGCGTTCGGCCTCGGCGGGCTATGCGCGGCGGTGCTCGGCGTGTTCGCCGACTGGTGGGGCATCATCGCGGTCTTCAAGATGATCGCCTGGGTGCCAGCCTTGGGACTGCTCACGTTCCTGCTGCCGCGAATGTCGTGAGCGTGAGCCCGGAACTCAGGCGGACTTGACTTCTCGGGCCGGCGCTACGATTTCGTTGGCCCAATGCATTGCGCATCTGCGCGAGGCATCTCCGGGAGCAGGAAATGTCGACTACCCCGATCCCCGTCAGCACCACCGTCGCCGACCTGCGGCAACGCGTTCGCGTGTGGCGTAGCGAGGGACGCCGCATCGGCCTCGTGCCGACCATGGGCGCGCTGCACGATGGCCATATCTCGCTCGTCCGCATCGCGCTCGAGACCTGCGATCGCATCGTGACGTCGATTTTCGTCAACCCGACGCAGTTTGCGCCGACCGAGGATTTCTCGACCTATCCACGCACCTTCGATGATGATCTCGCGCAGCTTGCCCGCGCCGACTGCCATCTCGCCTGGGCACCGACGGCGAAGGAAATGTACCCGGACGGCTTTGCCACGCGCGTCGTGCCAACGGGGGCCGCGGAAGGGCTCGAGACCGACTTCCGCCCGAACTTCTTCGGGGGCGTCGCAACCGTATGCACGAAGCTTTTCCAGCAGGTGACGCCGGACGTCGCGGTGTTCGGCGAGAAGGATTTCCAGCAGCTCGCGGTGATCCGCCAGATCGTGCGCGACCTCGATATGCCGCTCGCAATCGTCGGCGCGCCGACCGTGCGCGAAGCGGACGGCCTCGCCATGTCGAGCCGCAACCGCTACCTCAGCTCCGACGAGCGACGGATCGCACCGCTGGTTCACCAGGTGATTGTCGATGTCGCGGCGCAGGTGCGCGCGGGAAAGGCGACGGATGCGGCCTGCGAAAATGCGGCGGGGAGACTCACCGCGGGCGGCTTCGGCACGATCGACTACGTAGCCGTCAGGGACGCGGAGACGCTTGGACCTTATGTGCCGGGCCGCACCGGCCGCGTGCTCGTTGCCGCGTGGCTGGGCAAGACGCGCCTGATCGACAACGTCGCGATCTGAGCGCGGCGATTACGCGACCGTTCCGACGCGGAAGCGGAACCGTACGCCGCCCAGCAGGACATCGTCTCCATCCTTGACCTCGGTGTGTTCCTTCTCGACACCATTGACCAGAATGGGATTGGGGTTCGCGCGGTCCGCCGTCTGGTTGTGGATCTCGAACGCGCCGTTTTCGTTCAAGGTGAGCAACGCGTGGTGGCGCGAAATGCGCACGTCGTTGATGCGAATGTCGTCGCTGGAATGACGGCCGATGACTGCACGCGCCGAGGAGATCGTCGCGCTGCCGAAATCCGGGAGCTCGAAGTCCAGCGTAGCAAGGACCGGCTTGTCCGGCGGTTTTGGCGCCTCCACGACGCGCGGCTCTTCGGGACTGACGACCGGCGCCGGACTGGCGCTGCCCTGGACTATGCTGTCGCCGTACCGCGCGACGAGAACGCGCGCCACGGGCACCGACAGACCGGTCGAGAACATGCACATCAATACCGCGGCAGAGAACATGAGTGGCGATACGAGGCCGCGCTCGAGGAACACGACGCAGACGATGAGCCCCATCAGTCCCTTGGTCTGCAGGAAGAGACCGACCGCCGATGCGAATGGCCACGGCTCGCCTGTCGACCGGGCGGCGAGGCCGTGTCCGGCCATCTTGCCGAAGACGCAGAGGAACGTGCTGAACGCGAACAAGATCCAGACGTTGATGTCGCTCAGGGCGAAGTCTGTCTTGAGGCCCGTGTTGAGGAAGAAGAACGGCATCAGCACGAGGCTGGTCGCCCGATCGAGACTGTGCGCCGCCATCTCGCGCACCTTGTCGTGCAGAAATACGCCGGCGACGAAAGCACCGAGCACGGGGTGCAGCTCGGTGACCGAGGTGATCGCCGAGGCGACGAAAATGGATAGTGCGGCTAGCGACATCACCGCGCTTTCCGGTGCCTGCTTGTCGAGCATCCTGACCAGCACTGGGTTGGCAACGAGCTTGATGAAACCGATTGCGAGGATGCCGCCGAGGATCGAGATCCCGCACGCACGGATGAGGCTGCCACTGCCCGTCAGCGACAGAACCACCGCAAGGCCGATCCACATCATGGTGTCGGCAAGACCCGCGGTCGCAAGCGCGTAGGCGCCGATCCGCCGCTGCGTCAGATTGAGCTCGCGCAGAATGAGCGCGAGGATCGGCAGCGCCGATACCGCAATGACGAGGCCATATGCGAGCGAGAACGAGAAGAGGCCTGAGCTGGGACCGAGCGCGGCGGGTATCGTCGCGTAGATCAGCGCGCCGCCCGCGATACCAAACGCCCAGCCGACCAGCATGCCCACGATCCCCGTGACGGCAATGCTGCGCCCGGACTTTGCGATCAGCTCCTTGTCGGCGTCGGCACCAGCGAGAAATCCGAACAGGCACACGGCGATGGTCGCCAGCGCCGCAATCCCATCGGTCCTGTTGACCGATTTTGTGCCTTGCTGAATGACGCCGAATAGGGCCTGGAACAGGTCGGGCGCGAAGGCGCCGAACAGCGCTGGCCCAAGCAGGACACCACAGAAGATCTGGACGACGCCTAGGGGGAACCACCTGCCGAGCGCCAGTGTGCGCCACAGAAGGTAGGGAATGAGAATGACGATACAGGCCTGCACGAGAAGGATGTTGGCCGGCTTCATCCCTCTGAGCAGCGCGATCAGCTCAGCATACATATCGACCCGCCTTCAATCGTTCGTTCGGCCGGCCGCCTCGGCCGCCTCGACGGTGCTCGGCCAAAATTTTGGGGCGCCTCGGCATCGAGACGCCCCACTTGATGTCGACAAAACCAGGGCTCCGCGGAACACGGGCTCCAGCTTACTTCAGCTCACCCCAATCGAAGTCGGGGCCGCACAGCGGCACGAACAGCAGCGTCGTCCGTCCCAGCATCACCTTGTCGTGGGACTTCAGGTCGACGTTGGACACCAGGGCCGAGTCGTTGTGATAGACGAGGTTGGGCCGCTCCAGATTAGGCACGAGCTGATAGGAACGCTTGCGCTCGTCATAGGTGAGGAAGGCCTGCTTCTCGCTCGAGATGGCGTCGTCGCCGAAATCGATCGGTACGCGCTGGCTCGTGGACCGGCCGATGGTATTGCTGCCCTTGAAGATCGGCCGGAAGTTGCCCTTGCCGGGACCGTCGAGGACAACCAGCCAACCGACGACCGGATCGGCGCGGACGACACCCTCGTAGCCGAGAATGCGCGTGTGGCCACCGCCATCGGACATCGACATCATCGCATCCTTCGACATCATCGCGTCCTTCGGGCCCGACATCGCGCCTCCATGGGCCATCATGGGCCCGGGTGTCATTGCAGGAGCCGGCATCATTGCCGGTGCCGGCGTCATTGCGGGAGAGGGGCTTATCGCAGGCGGCGCGAGATGGGTTGCGGCACCACCACTGTCGTGGTTGCCGAGCACGCGCGTCTCTTCCTCAGCCAGGTCGCGGCGATGGCCGCCCCCGGCGCTCTGCCCTTTGCCGTCACGAGTGGGTTGCTTCATGATAGACCTCTTTACAATAATCCAAGACCCTCGTGGCGCTCCCGGCTCGGCGCCTGATTTCATGTCCGGCGACCGGGCACTACCCAGATCGAGCGAACTCATGCAAGATCATGCTGCCGGTGCCGCCTTACAAGCAATCCTGAGGCCAAATCAATGTGAACACCGTGCTTGGAAGGCTCTCTCGCCGCCACTTTCCTGCACTAATTCCTCGGCGCGCGATCCCGGCAGGGCTTGGATGCGCCACTCCCCGAACCGAGACCGTCATGCGGTTTAGCAAGTAGAATTGATTAACGGGCGCGACCGCGGGGCAGGCAAGGTGAGTCGTCAACCGCTTCCACGAAATACTATCCTGGGGTCGGGCCTCGATCAATATCGGATCGATAGCGTCCTCGGGCCCGGCGGCTTCGGGATCACCTATCTCGCGGAGAACCTGCGCCTTCAGCGTGAGGTCGCGATCAAGGAATACTTCCCGGCCGAGTTCGCCTACCGCGACGGCGCCACCACGGTGCACCCGATCAAAGCGCACGGCCGCGATCTGTTCGCCGACGGCTTGCGCTACTTCATCGAAGAGGCGCGGGTGCTCGGCCGCTTCCGCCACGAGCACATCGTGCGCGTGATCGGACTGATCGAGCAGTTCGGCACGGCCTACATGGTTCTAGAGTTCGAGGAAGGCCAGAGCCTCAAGCGCTGGCTGCAACATCTCGGCCGCCCGCCGACCCAGGCCGAGTTGGACAACCTCCTCGAGCCGGTGCTGTCGGCGCTGGAGACGATTCACTCCCAACAGCTCTTTCACCGCGACATCGCGCCGGACAACATCATCATCCGGCCCAGCGGCAAGCCCGTACTGATCGACTTCGGCGCTGCCCGCCACTTCGCCCGCGAGAACAGCCACACACTCGGCGCGATCGTCAAATCGGGCTATTCGCCTCCCGAGCAGTACACGCTCGATACGAAGCTGCAGGGCGCCTGGAGCGATGTCTATGCTCTCGCGGCGACGATGCACCATGCGCTGACCGGCCACCCACCCGAGGAAGCCTCGAAGCGCCAACTCCACGACACGGTGCTGCCGCTCGAGGAGCATCTCGATCCCGGGCTCATGTCACGCTACCGGCCCCAGTTCATCGCCGGGCTCAACGCCGGCCTCGCCCTGAAGCCGAAGGAGAGGCCGGCGACGATCGCGGAATGGCGGCCGATGCTGATGGACGGCGGCCACGTACCGGTGCCGCCCGCCGCAGTGCCAAAACCAAATCGTGGGAACGCAGCCGCGACAGCGCCTAGGCCGACGCCCCAGGCGGCACGAGGCTCGGAGCCAGTGACCCAACCCCGCCTGCCGCAAGAGCCCACGGCCGAAGACGGCGGCGGCGGCGGACTTGCTTCGGCGATCCAACTGCTGGCGCTGGCGGCCGCGGCGCTCGGGGGCGTCGGCTTCTTCTGGTTTGGCGGCATCGCGCACATGGGAAGCTGGGCGAGCGCGGGCGTGTTCGTTGCCGGGTTGGCAGCCTACCTGCTGGCGGGCATCGCCGATTTCACCACGCGCAGTCGCGGACCGAACCTCGTCTCGCCGGAGGCCCGCCTGCCCAACATGGCCGCGGCCGCTGCGCTCGCGCTAGCGGCATTCTGGTTGCCACCATTCGTGCTGCCGACCTACTATTTGTCGGCGGCGCTCCTCGCGCTGGCGGTGCTGAGCTGGCTCGTGCCAGATAGCAGAGTGCTGGCGGGGGGGCTCGTGATTGTCTGTCTGGCGCACCTTCTCCTTGCGCTATGGTTGCTTGCGGCACAGCCGCTCGGCGCCAATAGGTTTGTGCTTTTATTGGGGGCTGGCCTCGCGGTTCTCGCGGTGCTGAGTGCATGGGCGGCCGGAATGTGGGTGCGTCGGGCGAATGCGTTGCGGCAGCATGGGGCACACACATGAGCGAACGTACGCGACGGCGATGTGACGCTCGTCTGGGCCGGGCAGTTCCATGCCCGGGGAAGGGCGGTGCAGGGCGGGGGCGGGCGGCATGATTGAACTCGATATCGGCCAGGCCGCATCGATCGGTGCCCGCAACGAGCAGCAGGACGCCGCCGGTTCCGTCCAGCTCGGTACCGGTGACGGCGCGTCGCTGCTGGTGCTCGCTGATGGGCTCGGCGGACACGCCGACGGCGCGCTGGCATCCAAAATCGTGATCGAATCGTTCGGCACTGCCGCGAGCGCGGGCCGCTTCGACGAATCGGGATCTCGCCGGCACGCGCTGCACGAGGCGATCCACGAGGTTAATCGGCGCATCCACAGCGCCACCGACCCCATGGACGGCCACCGCAGCATGGCGAGCACCGCCGTCGCCACGATCCTTGCCAACGGCACGGTCAGGTGGATCAGCGTTGGTGACAGCCATCTCTATGTCTGCCGCAACGGCCGCCTGTCGAAGCTCAACGCCGACCATTCACAGGCCGGCATCATGATCCGCCACGGCTACTCGCCAACCGACGAGGCTGTGATCAACGCGCGATCGGTGCTCGTCTCGGCCCTGACCGGCCGCGAGATCGAGGAAATCGACAACCCCGCCCACGATGTCGCGCTCGAGGTCGGGGACGTGGTGCTGCTCGCGAGCGACGGGCTCAATACGCTGAGCGATACCGACATCGCTCTGGTGATCGACCAGGGCTACGAGATGGGCGCGCAAGCGATCTGCTCGACTCTCGTCCAGAAAGTGCTCGATCAGGGTCTGCCGCGTCAGGACAACGTCACTGTCGTCGCCGCTCGCGTGCTCGGGTACGGCGCGCGTGGCGCGGCGAGTGCCGACAGCCCATCCCTGCCGCTGACCCAGGCCACCACCACCCGCACTGACGTGCCGACCACGCCGGTCGATCAGGAGGCGGCTCGCGAGACTGCGAAGGCATCGCCACCGGTTAAGGGTGAGGAGCCTGCCGTCGATCCCAAGATGGCGCCCCAGATGGCGTCCAATGGCGGGGCGGCACTCGACCCCACATCAGGGCCGATCACCGCCGCGATGGCGGAAAAGGTTCCCGATGTCGCGGCGATGGCGGCACCGGAGCCCAAATCGCGCCCAGGCCCCGCTGTCCCGCCCGTTGCCGCGCAAGCTCGCAAACCCAAGCCGGTCCTGGACCCCAAACAGGCCCGCCGGCGGCTGATGTTGAAGATCCTGGCGACGGCGGCCGCGGCAGCCGCAATCGCGAGCGTCATCGTGACGCAAACGTTGTGACGCAGGTCGCCACGATTTCGCGATAGATGAACAGTGTACCAAGCGCGCGGGCCGATGCGACGGAAGCCGGCCAAGGCGATTTCCCGCACTATCAGCCGGTCCGGCCGGCCTATTCACCGATTTTGGGCGAGTTGCGGTCGCGGTGGCTTCAGTTTGTACACCAATTCTTGGCAAGTTGACGTCACCACCCTATCTTAAGGACAGCACTCGTGGGCCGGCCCTGTGAGGCCACAGCGCATCGTTCGGTCTATAGCGGCCGGAACGGACAGTCGGGCGCCCACCAGGAAGGGGTCTAGATGAATACGCATTTCCGGAATTTGGCGATCTGGGTCATCATCGCCCTTCTCTTGGTTATGCTGTTCAATATGTTCCAGAATCCGGGCCAGACGCGGCGCGGCGGAAACGAGATCAGCTATACCGAGTTGCTGGCACAGGTTGACGCCGGCAACATCTCCGAGGTGACGATCCAGGGTAACCGGGTCACCGGCAATTACACCGATAAGTCACGCTCGTTCACCAGTTTCTCGCCCGAGGATCCGACGCTTGTCGAGCGTCTGAACAAGAAGGGCGTGCGGATCACGGCGCGGCCGAAGGACGAGGACGTGCCCTCGATCTTCAATGTGCTGCTGTCCTGGTTCCCCATGCTGCTGCTGATCGCGGTGTGGATCTTCTTCATGCGCCAGATGCAGTCCGGCGGCGGGCGGGCGATGGGCTTCGGCAAGTCGAAGGCCAAGCTGCTGACCGAGCGGCACGGACGGGTGACGTTCGAGGACGTCGCCGGCGTCGACGAGGCCAAGGTCGACCTGCAGGAGATCGTCGAGTTTCTTCGCGATCCGCAGAAGTTCCAGAAGCTCGGCGGGCGCATCCCGCGCGGCTGCCTGCTCGTCGGCCCTCCGGGCACGGGCAAGACGCTGATCGCGCGCGCCGTCGCCGGCGAGGCGAACGTGCCGTTCTTCACGATCTCGGGCTCGGACTTCGTCGAGATGTTCGTCGGCGTCGGCGCGAGCCGCG